>Ga0299907_10000057_pt1 | contig 37758 bp, 37 predicted proteins | sample RVTome_16_FD_198680 | JGI IMG/M metagenome (GOLD analysis project Ga0299907, IMG submission 198680) | Soil microbial communities from uranium-contaminated site in the Upper Colorado River Basin, Wyoming, United States - RVT152D67 (version 2) ...
CATCCGCGTCGACCATGCGCTGCTGGCGCCGCCCGGAGCACGCCTGGAGGGCATCAGACGCGCGTACTCGCATTGGCAGGCGCTCGCGCAGTGCGAGGAGTTCCTGACGTCTCACCACATCGACCCCGTGCCCGTCCACGACACGGCCGGCGGGGCGCGGATGATCGCGGAGCGCAAGCGAACCGACGAGGCGGCGATCGCGAGCGTCGAAGCCGGGAGCCGTCTCGGACTCACGGTTCTGGCAGAACACATCCAGACCTATCCCGACAACTTCACGAAGTTCGGCGTGATCGGGACGAAGGATGCGGGGCTCGGCACGGCCGACAAGACGTCGCTCGTCATGACCGGCGACGACCGGCCCGGTTCGCTGTTCAGGGCGCTGAAACCGTTCGCCGATCGCGCCGTCAACCTCACCAAGCTCGAGTCACGTCCGCGACGCGGTGCGCCCTTCGAGTACGTCTTCTATATCGACCTGGACGGGTCGGCGGAGGACGCACACATCGCCGAGGCGCTCGACGAGGTCCGGTTGCACACGTCCATGCTCAAGGTGCTCGGCTCGTACGCGTCGTCGAAAGGTCCCGTGTAGACGCGTGCGCGCGGAGCCGCCGATCCGCGGTGGCTATGAACGTTCGCCGAGCTGTTGGAAGAACGCGAGTCCCTCGTCGAAGAACGGGAGCTCGCGGATCTCCGTGGTTCTCCAGACGACGAGTGCGATGCCGAGCGCGACGAGGCCGGCCAGGCCGGCGACCTGCACGAGGCGCCGTTGCGAGGTCGTGCCCCATCCCTCCGCGAACGTGCCGGCCGCCAGACCCGCGATGAGGCCGCCGAGATGGGCGCGCCAGTCGATGCGCCCGCCGAACGCGAACGCGAGCAGGATGTTCAGCACGATCAGCATCCCCGCCCACCGCAGGTTCGCCTCGGCCATCGCCAGGTGCCGGCGCCGGTAGTTGAACGCGATGAACGCGCCGAAGATGCCGAAGATCGCGCCCGAAGCGCCGACGCCGACCGAGCTCTCCGGTCCGAACGCGTACGAGGCCACGCTTGCCAGGAAGCCGGACAGCACGTAGATCACGACCATGGGCGTCCGTCCGAGGTTCGACTCGACGATCGAGCCGAACAGCCACAGCGCGTACGCGTTGAACCCGATGTGGAGTACCCCGGCGTGGAGGAACATCGCCGTGAACAGGCGCCAGTACTGACCGTCCGCGATCAGGAACGGCTGCATCGAGCCGAGATCGATCAGCCGGCCCGGGTTGGGACCCTCGAAGAGCGCGCGCGGGCCGCCCGTCAGGACCTCGACGACGAAGACGGCGGCGATCGCGTACAGAAGGGCTTTGGTGACGGTGACCCCGCCGCGGATCGGTCGGCCGGGGCCGCGCCGGAACTCGCGGCGCGCCTGGGCGACGCACTCGGGGCACTGGTAGCCGACCGGGGCGGGGATCATGCATTGGGGGCAGATCGGGCGGCCGCAGCGAGTGCAGTGAACGCGCGTCTGTTCGTTCGGATGCCGGTAACAGACCTCGACGGTCGGCGCGGGCGGCTGCGGCGTCGGCTCCACTCAGGCAATCCTACGGACGGTTCGCCCGAACGCTTTAGGTGCGGTGGTGCGCCATCGGTCCTTCGTAGTGGACGGGGCCGTGTGGGTCGATGTGGACGGTCGCGCCGCGCAGGCGGGGGATCGCGTGGAGAAGCTCGTGTTCGACCTCCTCGGCGATCAGGTGCGCGTCCTGGACGGTGAGCTCCGGCCGGACCTGGATCTCGAGCTCGGCGTTCAGCGCGTGTCCCGTCCACCTCGCCTTCGCCGACGTGACGTGCTCGACGCCCTTGACCGATGCTGCGACCGACTCCACGAGCGGGACGGTCGTCTCGTCGGTCCCGTCCAGGATGCGCCGGAACACCGTCTTGGTCGCGTGCCACAACACGACCAGGATCGCGACCGTGATGACGAGTCCGGCGATCGGGTCGGCGCGGTCGTACCCGAGCGCGACGCCGATCGCTCCGGCGAGCACGCCGAGCGACGTCAGCCCGTCCGTTCGAGCGTGGTGCCCGTCGGCGACGAGCGCCGCCGAGCCGATCCGCTTGCCGACATTGATGCGGTACATCGCGACGAGCTCGTTGCCGGCGAACCCGACGATCGCCGCGGCCATGACCCAGGGCAGATGTGTGATCTCGCGCGGCTCGATCAGGCGGTTGACGGCTTCCCACGCCGCGACCGCGGCCGACGCCGCGATCACTAGCACGATCAAGACGCCGGCCAGGTCCTCCGCCCGCTCGTAGCCGTACGAGTAGCGTTTGGTCGGATTGCGCCGGCCCACGACGAACGCGACCCACAGCGGGATCGCCGTGAGCGCGTCGGTGGCGTTGTGGATCGTGTCGGCGAGGAGGGCGACCGAACCGCTCAGCGCCACGATGAGCGCCTGGAGCCCGGCGGTCGCGCCGAGCGCGAGGAGCGAGACCTTGACGGCGCGGATCCCTCGGGCGCTCCCGGCCAGCGCGACGTCCATCCCGCCGTGCGCGTGGCCTCGTCCGCCGTGGTCGTCGTGCCGTTCGACGTTTTCGAGCGCGCCCACGGCCAGATGGTATCCACGCGATGTGACTGCCACGCCTAGGCCAACGCGGTACCGACCTCGGTGAGTCGGCTACGTCCGGATGCGGGGGAGCGCCTCGAGCGCGGCTGCGACCTCGTCCTCGCGCCACAGCGTCGCCCACCGGTCCTCGATGATCCCGTCGGCGCCGATCAGGTAGAGCCACGGCTCGGTGAGGTTGCCCTCGCGGAACAGCCAGTCGGCCGCGGCCTGATTGATCGTGTTCGCCTCATGATCGCGCCAGATCTCGACGTGGATGAACTCGGCGCGGTCCCCGTACCGACGCGCGAGGTCCCCGACGACCTCGGTGACGGGTCCGCAGAACTGACTCGGACAGTAGACGGGTGTGGAGAAGATCACGAGGGCGGGAACGCCGCGGCGGAGCGCGCCGGCGATCGTGGTCTGGTGCAACTCGGGGTCGGGGATCCTGCCGCCATTCGCGGCGCGTGAGTCGATCGCCTCTGACGGTGCCGCGTCGGAATCGATGGTGAGGTTCCGCGTCGGCAGCGCTTCCTCACCCGGTGCCGGGTACTGCGGGTCATCGAGAACGGCGAAGCCGACCACCGTTCGAACCGCTCCAAGTCCCTCGACGTCCGCCGTGACGCGCCCTTCCCACACGCCGGGACGGTCGAACGTCACGTCCTCCGCCTGGTAGACGCCGCGCGCCTCCGACGGCAGCGTCACCGTCGGGCCGCTCGCGCGATCCGTCGTGCCGGGCGTGGGGAGGTACACCGCGGTGGTCGCGGGTCCCGGCTGCGGCTCGTCGTCGCCCGACCCCCGATAGACGAATGTGACGTCCACCGAGCCGAAGCTCACCAGACGTTGGTCGTTCAGAACCAGGCCGAAGGACACCCGCTGCGGGGCGCCGACGTAGAGGTCCGACGTCGCCATCAGGGCGTTCACCGCCGTCCCGGTGGCCCCGGTCGGCTGAGGATCGCCGTTCGACGTGCATGCCGCCGCACCGATGCCGAAGGCCAGCGCGACGAGGACGACGGAACGGCGCACGCGACCATCTTCCCCCCGGCGCGTGGTTTCGTCAGGAAGGACAAGCGGGCGCGTCGAGGCCGATGGCGTCGAGCGCCACCCGCGTGGTGTCGATCAGGTTCTGGACATCGCGCTGGAAGCGCGGCGGCAGCTCGTCGCGAGCGAGGGCCGCCTCGACCCGCTGTTTCGCCTCGAACAGGGCCGCGGCCGAGGCGCGATCCCCCCCCGCCGCCTCGGCCGCGGCCGCGATCACATGCAACGTCGCGTGCGACCGGTCCTGAAACGTCGCGCGGGCGTCGACCACCTCGGCTGCGCTCATGAGGTCGCACAGGCCGAACACGGCAGCGGTCGCCGCGTCGGGCCTGACGACCCCGAGCGAACCCGATGGGAGCGGTTCACCATCGGCCGCGTCGCCGTCGTCGCCGCACGCGCTGGCGACCACGGCGATCGCGACAACCATGGCGGCGACGACTCGCCGGCTCACCTGCCGATCTGCGGGGTTCGCACAGAGTTGGCTTCGTTCTCCGGGCTGCCCCCGGCGTCGGCGGTGGCGCCCTCCAGCTGGAGGAGGAACGCCTTCCGCCACTCTCGGCCGCCGTACCGGCCGATCCCGCCGCTCGAGGGCACCACGCGGTGACAGGGGACCACGATGGGGATCGGGTTCTCGTGCAGCGCGTTCCCCGCGGCGCGCGCCGCGCGAGGACTCCCCGCGAGCTTCGCCACCTGTCCATACGTCGACACCGACCCGAACGGGATCCGGGCGGTCACCTCGAGCACCTTGCGGAAGAAGCCGGGCGGCGTGAGCGTCCAGTCGACGCGCGTTCGCAGGCCGCGTCCTCGGCCCTCGAAGTACGCGTCGAGCTGACGGCGGACGCCATCGGTCATGTTCGGGGAAGCGATCACGCGCGGCGAGAGCGTCGCGGCGAGCTCCTCGAGCACAAGGTCCTCGGGCTCCTCGGGGAAGGCGAGGCGCACGAGCCCGTTCCGAGTCGTCGCGACGAGCAGCCGCCCCACCGGGGTGTCCATCGTCGTGTAGCCGACGTCGACGAGGCCGGCTCGACGCGCACGACTCGCGAACTCACCAGCCGCCCGCCGAGACAGATCATCGAGCTCGGCGGTTTGGCTCGCGGTTGATCCCTTCTTATGTAGCGTGTCCTTCTTGGGTTTGTCGCCTCGCTGCTCGAGCCTCATGCGAACGCCTCCTGCATCTCCCGCAGCTTCCGCCGTCCCTCGTACGCGTTCGCCCTGGCTGCCTCGACCGAGCATCCGAGGGCGTTCGCGACGTCCGCGTACGTCATGTCGAGCACGTAGCGGTGGATCACCGCCGCCCGTTGCATCGGCGGCAGCTCGCCGACCGAACGCCACAGCTCGGGTTCGCCGTCGGCGATCGGCGCCGCGGCACGCTCGGGTACTTCCTGCACAGGCACCGCGCGCCGGCGGCTCGAACGCCAGTGGTCCATGGCCTTGCGTGTGGCGATCGTGATCAGCCACCCCTTCAGGTTCGACATGTCCCCAAGCCGCGGGTACGCACGCAACGCCGACAGGAACGTCTCCTGGAAACAGTCGTCGGCCTCCTGCGGACCGACCGCTGCGACCAGGAACCGATACACGTCGAGGCGGTGCTCGTCGAGCAGCCGCTGGAACGGCGGAAGCTCCATCTGAGAGACGGAACGCTCGAGTCGGGCTCGGCGTGAGATCCCCAGCTTCGCTGCGCGGGGCGACACCCCGTTCGAGCTCACACGATCGGCCACGGATACGGACGGCCCGGACCCGGCTCGGGGAACCGGCCGAGCATGATCAGATCGGCCAGCCGCTGCTCGACGGCCCTCACCTCGCCGGTCGACAGCAGGGCCGCGAGCCGATCCCGAGCAGCACCGCTGCGGAGCCGCGGCTGGAGCGCGCGCAGGTCGGTGAGCATCGCCTGGGGAATCGGTTCTTTCACGAAGTCCCAGATCACCGTTCGGAGCTTCGGCTCGTCGGAGAAGCACACCCCGTGGTCGATGACGAAGATGTCGCCCGTCTCGGCGAGCAGGCAATGTCCCGCCTTCCGGTCGGCGTTGTTCGCCACGATGTCGAACAGCGCCACGCGCCGGAACTCGTCGGCGCGCTCCTCACGCATCGTGAAGTAGTGCTGGTTCGGATCGAAGGTCACGAACCGCTGCACCGAGCCGACGCCGTGAGGACCGCCGCGAAGGACCGTCTGTGGCACGTTCGGCCATCCGAGCGTTTCGGCCAGCACGTATGCCGCGACCTCACGCTGGCACAACGTGCCCTGGGGGAAGTCCCACAGCGGCGCCTCGCCGTCGCGCGGCTTGTACACGGCGAGCATCTCGTCGCCGCCCTCGCGCACCCGCGCCAGGAACGTGTAGTTCGACGCTTGGGGCAGCACGCTGAGCGGTTCCAGCTCGCCGCGCTCGAGGAGCCCCATCACGTCGCGATGCGGCTTCGAAGACACGCCCGGCGCGCTCACGGCCCCGCCCCTCCGCGGTGACCGTTCATCGCCGGGCACATGTGCCCTTCCGGATCCATCGGATTGCCGCAGAACTGGCAGCGCGGCCGGCCCCGGGCGGCGACCGCCGCACCGTGGCGGGAAAGGGCGAGCATCTGCTCGCGGGTCGCCCACATCCGGAGTCGCGCAGGTTCCGGCGCGTCGGGCTCGAGCTCCTCGGCCTGCTCCTCGTCCGTCCCCGGGACGAGCTCCTCGAGCTCGAGCAGCATCAGGTCGCGTTCCTCGACGTAACCGATCGAGAGGCGACCGGCGCGCCACAGCGGCTCGAGCGGCGGCTCGAGCTCCAGCTCCGTGTCGGGCGGACCCTCACCGGTCTCCTTGTCCACGCTGGCCAGGATGTCGAGGATCGACGACGACAACAGCTCCACCTGCTCCTTCTCGACACCGATCGTGACGACGCGATCGCCCGTGCGTGCCTGCAAGAAGAAGGTGCGCTGGCCCGGCTCACCGACGGCGCCGGCGGTGATCCTGTCCACCGGATCGAGGTCCATCGACCTATCCTCGCAGCTGCCCCGCCCTCGGCTCCGCGCTTGGCCCGGTGCTTGGCCTGGTGCTTCGCCCCGGGCGCGTTCGACCAAGGAGCGTCTCGAGTCCGCCAGTGTCGTTCGCCTTGACCAGCGTGGCCAGGCCCTCGTGGAGGGACACGACCGAAACCGAGCACGGATCGATGGCCAGTCGCTGCAGATGGTCGGCGTGCATCCCGACGAAATGCGCCACCAGCAGCTTGATCACGTCGGCGTGCGTGACCACCACGATCGACTGGTTCGGGTGAGCGGCCGCGAGCGCGTCGAGCTCGGAGGCGCCGCGCGCCTGCACCTCGAGCAGGGTCTCGCCGCCGGGGAACCGAACCGTCGACGGCGACCGCTGCACGACGCGCCACAGCCGCGTGCGGCGCAGGGACGAGATCGTTCGCCCGGTCCACTCGCCGTAGTCCACCTCGAGCAGTCCACGCCTCGCGACGACGGTGAGCCCACGTCGTCGCGCGAGTGGCGCGATGGTCTCGCGGCATCGCTCGAGCGGGCTCGTGTAGATCGCGTCGATGGGAATGCCGTCGAGCCGCTCTACGAGCCGAGCGGCTTCCTCGCGGCCGCGGGCGTTCAGGTGCACGCCGCGCGACCATCCCGTGAGTCGCTTTCCCGCGGCGTCCGTCGCGGCGTGACGGACGAGCAACAGCAGCGTCATCGATCGGCCACGGGCAGGCGGACCTCGAACCGGGTCCCGCGACCGAGCTCGCTCTTCACCGAGACGCGGCCCGCGTGGTTCTCGACGACGTGCCGCACGATCGAAAGGCCGAGCCCGGTCCCCCCGGTCTCCCGTGAGCGTGCGCGGTCCACGCGATAGAAACGCTCGAACACGCGGGGGAGGTCGCGCTGCGGGATGCCGACGCCGGTGTCGCTCACGGCGAGCACCGCGTCACCGTCGTCTTCCCCCAGCTCGACAGAGATCCGACCGCCCGGACGCGTGTAGCGGATCGCGTTGTCGACGAGGTTGCGCACGAGCAACACGAGGTCGCGCGCCGAGCCGTGAACCTTCGGCGTCGATCGCGCCGTCATCGAGAGCTGCACGCCGGCCTCCGCGGCGCGCTCGTCGTAGCGTTCGATCTCGTCGCGCACGATCGCGTCGAGGGCGACGATCTCGTGCAGGTCGCTGCCAGCCTCGAGCCGGGACAGATCGAGCAGGTCCGACACGATCCGCGACAGTCGGGCGGCCTCTCGTTCGAGCTGCGCGGCGAAACGCGGGATCACGGCGCGATCGTCGATCGCGGCGCTGTTGATCGTCTCGGCGGCGGCCTGGATCGACGCGGCGGGCGTCTTGAGCTCGTGGGACGCGTTCGCCACGAAGTCTCGTCGAACGGCATCGAGCCGCTTCGCCTCGGTCACATCCCGGACGACGAGCAGGACGGCGCCCGCGCCCACGGGGATGGCCGAGCCGCGGAGCCAGCGGTCGGGGGCCCCCGTCTGCGTCTCCGCCGAGACGTTCTCGCCAAGCTCGCCGGCGCGACGGCAGGCGTCGCGGAGCGCCAGCGGCAGAACCTTGCCCGCGGCTCGCGGGATCGCCCCCAGGTGCCGTTCGGCGCCGAGGTTCGCGTAGACGGTGTCGCCCTCCGGGCCGAACAGCACGACCCCATCGCGCATGGAGGAAAGGACGAGGTCCATCTGCTCGCGGTCGCGCTCCGCAGCGGTCGCACGGACCTCCAGGTCGGCGACCCGGCGGTCCTTCTCGGCGGTCTCGGCGCGGCGTCGGCGTCGCTCCCGGGTGAGCTCGACGAGCGCGACGATCGCGGCCGCGGCGGCCCCGATCGCGACGATCAGGACGGCGTCCACGGCGCCAGTGTAGGAGTGCCGGGGAAGCGTTCACTGTCCAGTCGTCGTTCACGACGCGTTCATCTGGGAGTCCGGGGACGTTCACGGCCTGCCTCTACCGTGGCGCGGGAGATGGCCATCGACGCCCAAGGGGAGTGCAGATGGTGACGCGGAGGAAGTTGGCTATCGCGGCGGCGTTCGCGGCATTCGCGCTCGCCGCCGCGGCGTGCGGCGGAGGCGGCGGCGATGCGGGCGCGGCGGGACTCGAGGGCTCGATCGTCGTGTCGGGCTCCTCGACGGTCGAGCCGATCTCGGCGCTCGTCGCGGAGATCTTCAACGAGACGAACCCGGCCGTCGCGATCACCGTCGACGGGCCGGGCACCGGCGACGGGTTCGAGCTCTTCTGCAACGGCGAGACCGAAATCAGCGACGCGTCCCGGCCGATCGAACAGGAGGAGATCGACGCCTGCGAAGCCAACGGGATCCAGTACACGGAGCTCGAGGTCGCGTTCGACGGCATCACGGTGATGACCAACCCCGAGAACACGGCGGTGGAGTGCCTGAACAACGGTGACCTGTACGCGCTGTTCGGCCCCGAGTCGGAGGGGTTCAGCACGTGGAGCGACGCGAACGCGCTCGCGCAAACGGTCGGCGGGAACGGGAACTTCCCGGACGAACCCCTCGACATCACCGCCCCGGGCGAGGAGTCCGGAACGTACGACGCGTTCATCGAGCTGTCCGGGATCCCGGACATCGCCATCGAGCAGGGCATCCCCGAGGATGAGTCGGAGGCCCTGCGCCAGGACTACACGTCCTCGCCGAACGACAACGTGATCATCCAAGCCATGGCCGGCTCTCCGTCATCGCTCGGTTTCGTCGGGTTCGCGTTCGCCGAGGAAGCCGGCGACCAGGTGCGGGAGATCGGCGTCGATGGCGGCGGCGGGTGCGTCTCGCCGTCCGACGAGACGATCAGCGACGGTTCGTACCCGCTTTCACGATCGCTGTACATCTACGTGAACAACGAGAAGGTGGGGCAGAGCGAAGCGTTGCGTGCCTACGTGGACTACTACCTGACCGACGAGGCCCTGAACGAGCTGGTGTCGGAGGTCGGGTATATCCCGCTGCCGACGGAGCGGATCGAAGCGACACGCGGCGTCTGGGCCGAAGCCGCCTGAACCGAACGCCGTCGTCACGGGAGGGCCGGCCCCGATATCGGGGCCGGCCCTTCCACCACTAGACTCGGACGAGGGAACATGGCCGCGACGACCGTCACGCCCAGCGCCGATCTCCTGAGCGGCAGCGCCCGCCGTCGCCGCAAGGAGCGACTGGTCAAGGCGCTGTTCCAGGGCGCCGCAATGTTCTCGCTGATCGTGAGCGTGGCGATCGTCATCGCCCTCACCGGCCAGGCGATCTCATGGCTGTTCGACATCGACCTGTCGTGGTTGTGGGCGGGCGTGTGGTCACCTCGCAGCAATCAGTTCGACATCCTCACCCTGTTCCTGGGAACGATGCTCATCTCGGTCATCGCGATGGTCGTCGCCGCTCCGCTCGGGATCGGCGCTGCGCTGTACCTGTCGGAATACGCGAACCCACGCGTCCGGCGGACGCTGAAGCCGATCCTCGAGGTCCTCGCCGGCATCCCCAGCGTCGTCCTCGGCTACTTCGCGCTCACGGTGATCCAGCCAGACCTCGTACAGCTGATCTTCAACGACGTCGGTGCCTTCTCCTACCTCGCCGCCGGAATCGCCGTGGGCATCCTGACGATCCCGTTGATCGCGTCGGTCGCCGAGGACGCGATGTACGCAGTGCCGCATGCGCTCCGAGAGGCGGCCTACGGGATCGGCGCTCGCCGGCGCACCGTGGCGATCCGTATTGTCATCCCGGCGGCCGTGTCGGGCATCGTCGCTGCGCTGATCCTCGGCATCTCCCGGGCGATCGGCGAGACGATGGTCGTCGCGATCGCCGCGGGAGCGACCGGGAGCGCCCAGCGGACGTTCAACCCGCTCGACGGCGGGCAGACGATGACGGGCGCGATCGCGTCGCTCGCCATCGGCTCGGACCGGGCGCGGGGGTCCGACCTCGCTTTCCCCTCCCTGTACTTCGTCGGACTGCTGCTGTTCGTCCTCACCTTCGCGTTGAACGTCGCGAGCGAGCGCTTCGTGCGGCGGTTTCGGAAGGACTACTGATGTCGACGATCGCGGCGACCGAGAGCACACGGCGGACGGTCGAGCTCGCCCTGCGAGGGCGGCGGATCGACGTGCGTGGTCGAGCGTTCCAGGCGCTGTTGTTGCTGACGCTCTTCATCTCGCTCGGCTTCCTCCTCGTCCTGCTGTGGACGACCTGGACAACCGCTCAGCCGGTTTTCACCGACCGCGGATGGGACTTCGTCCGCAGCGACGTGTCGAGCCTCGCCAGCCGAGCGGGCGTGTGGCAGGGGATCGTAGGTTCGCTGATCCTGACCGGATTCGTCGTGTTCGTCGCGCTGCCGCTCGGGGTGGCGGCGGCCATCTACCTAGAGGAGTACGCGCGCGACACGGCCCTGAACCGCCTGCTGATCGCGAACATCCGCAACCTCGCCGGCGTCCCATCGGTCGTCTACGGCATCCTCGGGCTGGTCGTGTTCGCCCAGGCGCTGCGCGGGATAAGCGGCGGACTCAGCTACATCTCCGGAGGACTGACCCTCGCCGTTCTCGTCATCCCCATCGTCATCCTCGTGACGATGGAGTCGCTCCGGGCCGTGCCCGCGAGCATCCGCGAGGCCGCGTACGGAGTCGGCGCGACACGGTGGGAGGTCGTGCGCAGCCACGTGCTGCCGTACGCGGCGCCGGGCGTGTTCACCGGGGCGATCCTGTCGCTGGCCCGGGCGTTCGGCGAGACTGCGCCGCTGCTGTTGGTCGGCGCCGTGACCGGATACATCAGCACCGGCGGCGACCGAGGACTCATCGATACGCTTCAGGGCCGCTTCACGGCGCTTCCGACGCTGATCTTCTCGTTCTCGCGGCAGATCGGCGACGACTGGCGCGCGAACGCGGCCGCGGCGATCCTCGTGCTGCTCGTCGTGATCCTCGCGGTGAACGCGGTGGCCATCGTCTTGAGGAACCGGTATGAGCGAAAGTGGTGATCCCATGAACGTGAGGGACGAGGTCGACGTGACCGACGGGCGTCGTGACGCCGTGGACGACGGCCCGCGGCTCATCGTCCGCGAGGCTCGTGAGGAGTCCCAGACCGACCGCGAGGCCGTCTTCGACGTGAGAGATCTGGCCGTCTACTACGGCGACTTCCGAGCCGTCCGCGACGTCACGCTGCCCATCTTGGGGAACGAGATCACTGCGCTGATCGGACCATCCGGGTGCGGGAAGACGACGTTCATCCGGTGCCTGAACAGGATGAACGACCTGATCGAGGGCGCGAGGGTCGAGGGCACGCTCCGATACCACGGTGTGGATCTGTACGACGAGCGCGTCGACGCGGTCGAGGTCCGGAGGCGGATCGGCATGGTCTTCCAGAAGCCGAACCCGTTCCCCAAGTCGATTTACGACAACATCGCGTTCGGTCCGAGGATCGCCGGGTTCAAGGGGAAGATGGACGAGCTCGTCGAGGAGTCGCTCCAGCGGGCGGCGCTCTGGGACGAGGTGAAGGACAAGCTGAAGGAGTCCGGGCTCGCCCTGTCGGGCGGACAGCAGCAGCGGCTGTGCATCGCCCGGGCGATCGCGACGAAGCCAGACGTGATCCTCATGGACGAGCCGTGCTCGGCCCTCGATCCGATCGCCACCCAGCGGATCGAGGACCTCATGCAGGAGCTCGTATCCGAATACACGATCGTCATCGTCACCCACAACATGCAGCAGGCGGCGCGGGTGTCCGACCGCACGGCTTTCTTCACCGTCGAGGTCGACCGGAAGACGGGCCAGCGGACCGGGAGGATCGTCGAGTACGACAAGACCGAGACGATCTTCACCAACCCGAGTGACAGGCGAACGGAGGACTATGTCACCGGGAGGTTCGGATGACGCGTCCGCACTTCCACGAGGAGCTCGAACGGGTGGAGCTCGAGCTGCTCACGCTGGGGGAGCTCGCCGGCGAGGCCGTCCGCAAGTCCGTCGACGCCGTCGCGCGACACGACGACGCGATCGCCCAGGAGGTCATCGCCGGTGACGACGAGGTCGACCGTCTCTACATGGACATCGAGCAGGGGATCGTCTCGTTGCTCGCGCTCCAGGCGCCCGTGGCGGCCGATCTCCGGCTGATCCTCGCCATCGTGCACTCGAGCCTCCACCTCGAGCGTATCGGCGATCAGGCCGTCAACATCGCCAAGATCTACACGATCACCAAGGACCTGCCGAACAACGCGACGATCGTGCAGCAGCTCGCCGAGATGGGCGACATCGTCGTCGACATGGTCCGGACGGCGATGGACGCGTTGCGTCGGCGCGACAGAGAGCTCTGCGAGGCGCTCCCGAAGATGGACGATCCTGTGGACCGCCTGAACCGGAACATGCACTTCGAGGTGGCCAAGCTCGCCGACGATCGCGGCGCGCTCGACTGGGGCATGCACATGAACCTCGTCGCTCGGGCGTTGGAGCGTGTCGGGGACAACGCCGTCGACATCGGGGAGCAGGTTTCGTTCCTCATCACCGGGGAGTTCCGTGAGTTCACAGACGCGTCCCATCCAGGTGGCGTCGTCGCCGACGGTCGCTGACGCGGCGAGGATCCTCGTCGTCGAGGACGAGGAATCGCTCGCGGACTCCGTTCGCTACAACCTGGAGCGAGAGGGATATGAGGTCTCCGTCGCCACCGACGGCCGTCGCGCGCTGGAACGGTTCCGAGCCGACGCGCCAGCGCTCGTGATCCTCGACCTGATGCTGCCGGAGGTGTCCGGGCTCGACCTGTGCCGGATGATGCGTGCGGAGTCGGACGTGCCGATCATCATGGTGACGGCGAAGGACTCCGAGGCCGACAAGGTCACGGGGCTCGAGCTCGGAGCCGACGACTACGTCACCAAGCCGTTCTCCATGCGCGAGCTCGTCTCGCGCGTTCGGGCGAACCTTCGGCGGACCAAGCCACAGGCGGTGGCCGAGCCGGTCGACGAGGTCATCTCGGGCGGTCCGGTGCGCATGGACGTCGGCCGGCACGAGGTGTCCGTCCGCGGCGAATCGGTCTCGCTGCCGCCGAAGGAGTTCGAGCTGCTCGAGACGTTCCTGCGGCGCCGTGGTCGGCTGCTCACGCGCGAGTTCTTGATCGACGAAGTGTGGGGACCCGACTACTTCGGCGACACGCGGACGCTCGACGTCCACGTGAAACGGTTGCGCCGCAAACTCGAAGACGACCCGCACCACCCGCGATACCTGCTCACCGTGCGCGGCCTGGGGTACAAGTTCGTCGATTGACCTCGAGTCACATTGAGGCCTGCCGACCCTGCCACTAGGATGACCATTCCCTTCCCATGGATGCTTCCCGCCTTCTCGCGGCTCATGAACCCCGCTTCATCAATCGGGAGCTTTCGTGGCTCGAGTTCGACGCGCGCGTGCTCGAGCTCGCCCAGGACGCCTCCCTTCCGCTGCTCGAGCGGATCAAGTTCCTGGCGATCTTCGCCAGCAACATGGACGAGTTCTTCCAGATCCGCGTGGCGGGTTTGCAGGAACAGGTCGAGGCACGCGTCATCAAGACATCGCCCGACGGGCTGACGCCGGCCGAACAGCTCGACGGTATCCGCCTTCGTGCGCAGGAGCTGATGGCGGCGGCCGCATCGCTGTTCACCATGGAGCTCGTTCCCGCGCTCGAGAAGGAGAAGATCAGGATCATTCGTTCGCTCCGGGGCTTGGATCTCTCCGACCTCGACTTCCTTGATCGCGAGTTCGGCGAGCGCATCTTTCCGGTGTTGACTCCCTTGTCGGTCGATCCGTCGCATCCGTTCCCGTACATCTCGGACCTCTCGCTGAACCTCGCGGCGATCGTTCGCGATCCGACGACGAGCGTTCGCCGCTTCGCACGGGTGAAGGTCCCGCCGCTGCTCCCCAGGTTCTCCGTGCTGCCCGACGGCGAACGGTTCGTCCCGGTCGAGGTGGTGATCGCGTCGCACCTCGAGCGTCTGTTTCCGGGGATGGAGATCGTGTCGTTCCATGCCTTCCGCGTGACGCGTGACGCCGACGTCGAGGTCGAAGAGGACGAGGCCGAGGACCTGCTGGAGGCGATCCAGTCGGTCCTTCGGCGAAGGCGTCGCGGCGCGAGCCCGGTCCGCCTCGAAGTTGACGAGACGATGTCGCCCGAGGTCCTCGAGCTCCTCCGGCGCGAGCTCGACCTGCAAGAGTCCGAGGTCTACGTGCTGCCCGGGCTGCTCGACCTCGGGGCGCTGATGTCGGTGTACTCGCTCGACCGGCCCGACCTGAAACAGCAGCCGTGGACGCCTGTGACCCAGCCCCGACTGGCGGACGGACACGGGACGCCGGATCTGTTTGCCGTGATCCGAGACGGCGACGTACTCGTCCACCACCCGTACGACTCGTTCACGACGTCGGTGGAGGCGTTCGTCGGGCAGGCCGCTCGCGACAGGGACGTCCTGGCGATCAAGCAGACGCTGTATCGAACGTCGGCGCAGGAAAGCGCGATCATCGGCGCCCTGATCCGTGCGGCGGAGCTCGGGAAGCAGGTCGTCGCGCTCGTCGAGCTGAAGGCCCGGTTCGACGAGGAGGCCAACATCAGCTACGCGCGTGAGCTGGAGAAGGCGGGCGTCCACGTCGTGTACGGCGTCGTCGGTTTGAAGACGCACGCCAAGGTTTCGCTCGTGGTTCGGCGTGAGGCGGGCGGCATCCGCCGCTACGCACACGTGGGGACCGGCAACTACAACCCGGTGACCGCCACGCTCTACGAGGACATCGGATTGCTCACGACTGATCCCGAGATCGGCGCCGACCTCACCGACCTGTTCAACCTGCTCACCGGTTACTCGCGGCAGCAGCACTACCGAACCGTGCTGGTCGCGCCGGACTTCCTTCGCCCGCGGATCCGTGAGCTGATCCATGAACAGGCGCGCGACGGCGGACGGATCGTCCTGAAGATGAACGCGCTCGTCGACCCCGACGTGATCGAGGCGCTGTACGAGGCAGCGCAAGCGGGCGCGCGGATCGACCTCATCGTGCGTGGCATCTGCTGCCTGCGGCCGGGCGTGCCCGGATTGTCGGAGACGATCCGAGTCCGGTCGCTCGTCGGCCGGTACCTGGAGCACTCGCGCATCTTCCGGTTCGGTGAGGGCGAGGACGCGCGTCACTACATCGGGTCAGCCGATCTGATGCAGAGGAACCTCGATCACCGCGTCGAGGCCGCCGTGCCGGTGCCGGATGCAACTCTGTGTGCTCGGCTGGACGAGATGCTCGACGTGCTGCTACTGGACGACACGCTCGCGTGGACGCTCGGTCGTGACGGGGCGTGGACGAAGGTCCCCACGGAGCGAGGGGTCAATGCGCAGCAGCGGTTCCAGGAGATGGCCGTCGAACGGGCGCGCCTGGCGTGACCCGGAACAGCACGGTTTCTGGCGCTGAAGGCCTCGGCGCCGCTGGCCCGGGCTCTGATTCGGCTGCCACCGCTTCGCCCGGCGTGACACCCGCGGTGGCCGTTCTCGCGCCGGTGCCCGAGGAGACTGCTCCCTCTGATGAGGTCCTGGTGGGGGAGGCGGTACGGCAGGCGATCGCCGCGCTGGTCGAACGGCTCGTGGAGCGAGAGGCGGGCGTTCGCCAGGGCGATGACCCCGAGGACGTCCATCAGGCACGTGTCGCCGTCCGCCGGCTGCGTTCCGTCTTTCGAACGTTCGGCGATGTTCTCGAGCCGGAGTGGGCGAAGGCGCTCCGAGACGAGCTTCGGTGGCTGGGCCGCTTGCTCGGCGACGTGCGCGACGCCGAGGTCCTTCGCGACCGCCTCCACTCACAGGCGGGATGGATCTCCGCGGAGGACCGGCCGGTCGTCAAGCGGCTGGTCGGCAGGCTCAACGCGCGTCGCGACCGCGCGCGAGCGCGCTTGATCGAGCAGATGACGACCGACCGGTACCGCTCGCTCGTCGACGCGCTCGATGCTGCTGCGCGTGAGCCGGCCCTGCTCCCGGAGGTCGCGGCGGTGCCGGCGGACGTCGCGCTTCGCCCCGGACTGCAGAAGCTGTGGACGCACCTCGGCGCCGCGATCGAACACGTCGTGACCGAGGGGGCGACGGACGAGGCGCTGCACGTCGTTCGGATCCGTTCGAAACGCATTCGGTACGCCGCCGAGGCCGTGACGCCGGTGTTCGGCAAGCCGGCGCGTCGGTTCGCGAAGGCCGCGTCGGCGCTGCAGGACGTTCTTGGTGAGCATCAGGATGCCGTCGTCGCGGGAGCGTGGCTCCGCCGCGCCGCCGATAAGACCCCCGACGTAGCGTTCGTCGCCGGCGAGCTGGTCGCGCTCGAGGCGAGCGAGGCGCGCTCGGCTCGGGAGAAATGGCCGGCCGCCTGGAGAACGCTGTCCCGCAAGAAGTTACGCTTCTGGTCGTGACCGCCGGGAAGGGCTCGAGGGGCGAGCCCACGGGTTCGGGGCCACAGACCTCGAACGCCAAGGAGATCGTCCACGCCGCCGGCGGCATCGTCGTCGACGGCAACGGGGCGGACCGACGCATCGCGATCGTTCATCGCCCCAAGTACGACGACTGGACGCTGCCGAAGGGCAAGCTCCAGAACGGCGAGTCCGAGACGGATGCCGCGCTCCGAGAGGTGGAGGAGGAGACCGGGTTTCGCTGCAGGCTGGGCGACGATGTCGGAACCGTGACGTACGCCGATCGATACGACCGCCCGAAGATCGTCCGGTACTGGACGATGACGCCGGAGGGCGGAGCGTTCACGCCGAGCAACGAGGTCGACGCGCTGCGGTGGGAACGGCCGCGAGAAGCGGTCGACCAGCTCACGTACGCGCACGACCGGGAGCTCCTTCGCTCGGTCGTTCTGGCCGAGCCGAGGGCGCCCGTGTATCTGGTCCGGCACGCCAAGGCGGGCAGCCGGAACCGGTGGGAGCCACCCGACGAGGAGCGACCCATCACGCCCCGAGGCAGGAAGCAGGCGCGCCGTCTCGTCGAGCGGTTCGAAGGGCTCGACGTGGCGCGGATCGTCTCGAGCCCGTTCGTTCGGTGCGTCCAAACGGTCGAGCCCCTGGCCCAGGCGCGAGGCCTTCGCGTCGAGACCGTCCACGAGCTTGCCGAGGATGTGGACGTCGAACGCACAGTCGCCCTGGTCCGTTCGCTCGACGGCCGACCGACCGTCCTGTGTGGCCACGGCCGCGAGATCGAGGCGCTCATCGACTCGTTCGAACACGGCGGCGCGACGGTCGAGGGCAAACGCGGGCTCGCCAAGGGCTCGGTGTGGGTGCTCGACCGCATGGACGGACGGGTCGTCGCGGCTCGCTACCTACCCGCGCCCTGACCTACCGCGGCGCCGAGGTCCAGCTCGCGATCTGGGTGACCGTTCGAAAGCCGATTCGCTTGTAGACGGCGGCGCCCGCGCCGGCGGGCTCGGCCAGCAGAAACGTCTGCTCCGCGCCCGCCCTCCGCGCTTCTCTCACGGCGCGTCGCGTGAGCGCGGTGGCGAGCCCCCGCCGCCGAGCGCTCGGATCGGTCGTGACATGGTCGATGAACCCCACGCCGTCGAGGACGAGCAGCGCCGCGAGCGCCACGATCGCCCCTCGCTCGCGACCGACGAACCAACGACGACCGGCTGGGGCCAGCACGTCCCGTTCGACCTCCCGGAGCTGCGTCGCAACGTCGTCTCCGGTGATGCCGAACCATTCGAGCGAGCGCCGGTAGACCGTCCAGAACCCCTCACTGAGATCGCTTTCCTCGATCCGTGGATCGGAGTCGTCGCCGGGACGGTCGTTCACCATCACCAGGTCCCATCCGATCCGGTCGCCGCGAGAGCTCGCCTGGACCAACAGCTCGGTCTGCCACTCGGGACGGAACGTCACCACGTGCGCCTGCCGTATGGCGTCCTCCAACAGGACGCGATCGAGCTCCGTCAGCCCAACGGGGCTATCCGTCTCTACGCGCGCGTAGTTCACCTCGTGCAGCGCCGGGAACCGGCTGTTGCGGACCACCGCTCCCCACCACGTCGGTTCGACCTGGGCGAACAACGCGTCGTAAGCGCGCCAGTACCGCAGCAGGGTGTCGAGATCCGCGTCGTTCACCACGCCGTCATCGTCGCACCGAGCGACCACAGCGGGTCCAGGCACGGCCCTGCGCTACGCTCGGCCGAGTGATCAGGAGCCGCGTCTACCGCGACGGCCAACTCGAGGAGGAGGCATCGTTCGATCCCGCCGAGCTCGAGAAGGTTCGGCAGGACGGTCGGCATCGGTTGTGGATCGACGTGGTCGACCCGAGCGACGAGGAGCTCTCCACGTTGCAGCGCCTGCTGGATCTGCATGAGCTGTCCGTGGAAGACAGTCGCGGGTGGGGACAGCGAGCCAAGGTCGAGTTCTATCCGGGCTACGTCTTCGTTGCTCTGCACGCGCTCTCGCTCGACGCAAACGACGAGCTCATCGATTCCGAGGTCCACATCTTCGCCGACGAGAACCTCTATCTCCTGACGATCCGGCGTGCGCCGCTGTTCACCTTCGATGCCGCGATCGACCGAGCGCGCGCGACGTCCGATCTCAGCGGTGAGGGGATCGGCTACCCGCTGTACCTCATCCTCGACGAGGTCGTGGACGACTACCTGATCGTCGTCGACCGGCTCGAGGATCTGGCGGACGACGTCGAGGAACGTGTCTTCGGGGAGGATCAGGACGAGGGGCTGCAGCGCCAACTGTTCGACCTCAAACGGCTGGTCATCCATTTCCGTCGGCTGGCCGCGCCGACCCGCCACGTTCTGGACGAGCTGGCCGATCACGGCGGGATCGTCACGCAACGCCTCATGCCGTACTACCGCGACGTCCAGGACCACGTGACCCGGACGATCGAGCTCGCCGAGAACGTCGGCGAGCTGCTCAGGTCGTCGCTCGAGGCTCTCCTCGCGCAAGCGTCGAATCGGCTGAACGTCGTGGTGAAGCAGCTGACCGGGTGGGCCGCGATCATCCTGATCCCCACGCTCATCGCGGGCATCTACGGCATGAACTTCGAGTACATGCCCGAGCTGGAGTGGCTGTTCGGCTATCCGTTCGCCCTCGCGTTGATGGCTGTCTCCGCATTCGTCCTGTACCGCGTGTTCCGCCGTCGCGACTGGCTGTAGCGATGTGCCGGGCGTTGAAGGTCCTGTGCGTCGCCGAAACCCCCACGGCGCTGGCTGAGCTGAAACGAGCGGCGGTCTCGGCCGAGTGGGAGCTCACGCCCGGAGCGACCGACGAGGCGGATGCCCTCGCACGGGTGCACGAGGAGCGACCGCACGTGCTCGTGCTCTTCGGCCCGTTCGGCGGACTCGCTCGCGCCGCGCTCGACGCCTACCCCTCGATCAGGATCCTGGCAGACCGACCGCTGCCGGTCCCGAGCGTGGTCGTGTCTGCGCTCGACGAGGTACGCGCCGCCGTGCTCGGCCGTCCCGCGGGCGGTCCCGTTCGGTAGCCGCGTCGGTACGATGAGGTCGTGCCCACCAAGGTTCTGCTCGCCGCCCCTCGCGGCTACTGCGCCGGCGTCGAACGCGCCGTCGAGGCCGTCGAACGCGCCCTTCAAACGCACGGGCCGCCCGTCTACGTTCGAAAGCAGATCGTGCACAACGCGCACGTGGTCCGCAACCTCGAGAACAAGGGCGCGGTCTTCGTCGACGAGGAGACCGAGGTTCCCGAAGGCGCCGTCGTCGTGCTCTCGGCGCACGGCGTGGCTCCGGAGGTGCCCCAAAGGGCCGCGGCCCGCCGGTTGACGGTCCTCGACGCGACGTGTCCGCTCGTGACCAAGGTGCACCTCGAGGCGCGCCGGTTCGCGGCCAAGGACCGGACCATCGTGCTGATCGGTCACGCCGGCCACGAAGAGGTGGTCGGAACGACCGGACAGGCGCCGGATCGAACGGTCCTCGTGCAGGACGTCGCCGAGGCGAGGTCGCTCCGCGTCGTCGATCCCGACAACCTCGCGTACCTCACGCAGACCACGCTGTCGGTCGACGAGACGAACGAGATCGTGGAGGCCCTCCGCGATCGGTTCCCGTCGATCGAGGGTCCGCCTCGCGAGGACATCTGCTATGCGACCCAGAACCGGCAGGACGCGGTGAAGGAGCTCGCGAGTCGAGCCGATGTCGTGCTCGTCATCGGCTCGGACAACTCGTCGAACTCCAAGCGACTCGCCGAGGTCGCGCGCGAGCAGGGTACGCCCGCGCACCTGGTCGATGACGAGACCGAGGTCGATCCGGCGTGGCTCGACGGCGCCGATGTCGTCGGGATCACGTCGGGCGCGAGCGCACCCGAATGGCTCGTCGATCGGATGCTGTCGTGGCTCGCTTCACGCGGCGCGAACGAGGTCGAGGAGCTTCGTCTGACGGAGGAGCACGTTCGGTTCTCCGACGTTCGCGTCGATCGCTAGTCGAACGCGGCTAGCTCAACGCGGAGAGCTCCATCCGGGTCGTCTCGTCAAGAGGTGGGCGCCGGCGCGGGGACACGGCACAGGCGATCGAGTTCCTCGGCGCCTTCCTCGGGACCCACGGCGATCAGCCGGTCGCCCGCGCGGAGCTGGAACTGCCCGCGGGGCCGATAGATCCATCGCGGGCCCCGTTGCACGGCGAGCACGAACATCCCGGTCTCGGCTTCCAGGCGAAGATCGCGGAGCGTCCGTCCGTCGGCCGCGGACCCCGCTTCGACCACGGTCTGCGCGCCGGTCTCCTCGGTCTCCTCCAGCGCGAGCTGCACCACCGGGTGCAGCGGCTCGCCCCGCTCGACGTACCACGTCATGTCGCGCGCGGCGTCGGACATCGACTCGCTGGCGCTCCCCAGCCTGAGAAGTCCCCGGAGGGCGTCGGGGTCTCGCGCCTCGTAAGCCGAGCGCAGGACCCACGACTCGAGCTCGTCATGCAAGGCGTCGCTCCGGGATTCGAGCGTTCCGACCTCGGCGGCGAGCGAGCGGTTGTTGAACAGGAGCGAGGAGTAGGCGAGCCCCACGGCCGCCTCCGACAGGTCCTTCAGCTCGATCAGGATGTCGACCGCGCGATCGAGGTCGGACAGCGGCGGGACGTCGTCGTCCGGCGGCTCCGGGAGCGGTGGAGCGCCTGCGAGCTCACGCACGCCGTTCACGCCCTCCTCCGGTCCTCGGATCAGGAGCACGTCTCCGTCGGCGATCACGTCGTCGGGACCCGGGTCGAACTGCCACTCGATGCCGCTCCGGATGGCCATCACCCACATGCCGGTCTCGCTCGCGAGCGAGAGCTCGCGCAGCGAACGTCCGACCATGGGCGCGTCCTCGCGAACGCGGACGCGAGCGGTCATCTCGTCGGCGTGGCGGAGGTCGCGGCGGAGTGCGTCGGGGATGCCGAGCTGCGCCTCGACGACCCGGGCGATGTCGGACGCGGCGTCGCCGATCTTCTCGACGGCGTCGGCGATCCACAGGACCGCGGCCATGCCCTCGGCGTCCTCGGGGCTCCGCGCGGCGAGCATCGCCACCATCCGAAGCCGGTGGAGGTTGTCGCTCATGCGCTCCTCGAGGCGTTCGACCTCCCGAGCGAGCTTTTGCTCGTTGAAGAAGACAGCCGCGTACGCCAGGTCGACCATCAGCTCGGAGGCATCCTTCGCCTCGACGAGCAGGTCCTTCACACTCTTCGGTTCTTCATCCATTGGCGCCGACTCCCAATACTCCCATAGCGAACAGAACGGCGGCGATACCGACCAGGTCGAGCAGGCTCGTGATCGTCGGTACCCCGTGGTTGTCCGGGTCGAGTCCGAACCGCGTGGTCACGACGGCCGTGTAGTAACCGGCCAGGAGCAGGATGGGCAGCACGACGACGCCCGCGAGGACAGCGCCGGCGACGATCGTTCCCGCGCCGGGATGCAACACGCCGGCGCGATCCGCGAGGCCCGTCAGCCGTTCGAGCGCCGCGGCGACGGCGCCGATGACCGTGAACACGACGAGGCCGAATCCGAAGACGATCGCACCGTCGAGGATCGCCGGCGGCTCCGGACGCCCGCGCGGGCTGATCAGACCGACCTGAAGCTTCGACGTGAGGCGCGACGAGAGGATCCCGCCGAGCGCGCCGGCCTGTGAGACGAACGGTGGGATCAGGATCAGGAACGCGGGAACGAGCTCCAGCGTGGGCAGCCGCGCCTGCAGGAGCGCACCGGCGAAGATGTCGAGCAACGGCGTCAACGCGAGCACGGCGACCATCTCGACGAGCACCTTCCGTGTCGCCGACGCGGTGACGACCGCGCGGATCAAAACAACGATCACAGCGAGGGTGCAGATGGCGGCGACCGACGCATTGACGGTGTCGTTCCGGGCGATGAACGTCGCGACGAACAGCGCCGGTAGCGCGACCATGTCGCCGATGGCCGTGACCAATGGCGTCGCCACCGCGTCGAGGTCCCAGCCGCGGCGGAACGACAGCACGGCGATCACCACCGTCGCGAACAGGATGACGGCGGACGCGAGGATGCCGCCCACGACCGAGATCGTGACGAGATCCCAGAACGAGATCGTCCGTTCGCCGAACGCGGACGCGACGAGCTTCGCGACCGCAGCGAGATAGAAGGATGCCGCGATACTCGAGATCAGGCCGACCTCCACGTTGCGGCCGAGGAGCGAGTCGCGGCGAAGGGTCGGCTCGAACAGACCGGCGTGGATGCCCGTTCCGAGGCGCGCCGCCATCGCCCCGAAGATCGTCCCCCGCATGCCGACCGAAGCAGGGATCAGGACGAGCAGGCCGGGCAGCAGCGACAGCGTGCCGGTGATCGCGCCGAGCGTCAGGCCGGCAACGAAGGACGCGACCGTCGACAGGGCGAGCGCGACCAGACCCTGCCGGAGCGTTCTGCGCTCGGCTCGCAGGGACGCCCAGATGCTGCGTGCGCGGGGGCGAATGGCCATAAGGGCTCGCTCATGACGGGATCCTTCACCACCATCGATGCCGGACCGCGGGAAGTATGCGGCGGCCCGCAACGCCGGACAAGGACCGGTCGGTTACGCCTCGTTTACCCAGTCGCGTGTCACGAACATCCAGAACGCGAGCCCCGCGTACGATCCGTACCGGCGGAACCGTCGCTGTATCGACGCGTCCGTCGCCGCGGCCTTGCGGCCCGCCCGCTTCACGTAGGTCGGCCGCGTCCACGAGTCGAGGATCAACCGGTGATACCTGCCGAGCGTCATCATGATGTGGGCGGCTGCGTACGGACCGACGCCGGGGAGGGCAAGCAGCCGGCGCTCGAGCTCCTCGTCGTTGAGCTCGTCCGCCGACGCGCGGCCGAACCATTCCACGTCGAGCTCGCCGGCCGCGACCGACCGGGCGAGCGACTCGAGGTAGGCGCCGCGATAGCCCGCGCGTGCGACATCGCGGTAGAAGCCCGTGCCGGCCTCGGCCATCGCCTCGGGGGTCGGGAACGCGCGCCAGGGGGTGTCAGGCGGAGCGCCGGCGGCCGGCTCGCCGAGATTCGCGACGATCGCGTGGACCATGCGAACCGTCGCCGACCACGTGCAGTTCGTCGTGCAGATCGTCTTCACGACGTCCTCGAACACGCTTGCGCTTCGCACCATCCGGCCCGCTCCCGTCGTCACCCACGACAGCTGCTCGTCGTCGGCGGCCGCCGCGTAGAACGAAGAGAGGTCGGCGTCGAGTCGGAGGACGTAGCGGACAGTGTCGGTGACGTCGTCGGCGACGCCGTTCGACGAGGCCGGCCCGAGGATTGAGAGCCTGGCGTAGCCGCGACGGCCGGACTCGATGCGGACGCGGCGCGGCTTGCCGCGCCGCGTCCGCACGGTGAGCTCGGTCGCCCGGTAGTCCGGATCCGGCTTCATCGGCGGGAGGTCGACGAAGCCGTGCGAGTTCAAGGTTCGAACGAGATCGACCGGCTCTCCGCCCGCGCCGACCAGCCGGAGCTCGCGCGTGGTGACACTCATGATCGAAGACGACGGCCGAGCTTACAGGCGCCGCGCTCCGTACGATGACCTCGTGCGGCTCGAGTTCACGGAGTGGGCGACGGAGATCCTCCAGCGCACCCACTCGGCGGCCCGTCGGTTCAACCCCCAGGCCACCGTGCGGGTCCACCGTGGCCCGGACGGCGTCGAGTTCGCGCTCATCGACGAGCGCCACGACGGCGACGAGCTCATCGCCGGCGACGGGTTCGAGCTGTGGGTCGAGCAGGGCCTGGAGGGAACCGTCGACGTCGTCGAGCCGCACGACCGCCTGATCCTCCGCCCGCCGGGCGATCCCGAGCGAAGCGCTCGCCACTAGTTTCGCGCCACCGCCGGGCCGCGGCGAGACCGGGGCTACACTTTCGTCACAGTGTCTTCGGATGACGTTCGCGTTCAAGCCATTCGCGCCCTGGGCGGCGCGGGTCCGGTCATGCTGATCGGCGGCGCCGAGGACAAGGTCCGCGACAAGGTCGTCCTCTCTCGCTTCGCGAACGACGTAGGCGGCGCCCACGGACACGTCGTGGTGGTGTCCACCGCATCGTCGCTGGGCGACCTGGCGTCCGAGCGCTACCGGGCGCTCTTCGGCGGCCTCGGCATCGGTCGAGTCACCGGTCTTCGGCCCGAGGAGCGCGCGCAGGCGGACTCGCCGGAGATCGCCGGGGCGCTCTCGGACGCCACGGCCGTCTTCCTCACCGGCGGCAACCAACTTCGGCTGTCGTCCGTCGTGGCGGGCACGCGTCTCGCCGACGCGATCCAGCGCGCGCACGACCGCGGCGCGGTCCTCGCCGGAACGTCCGCGGGCGCGAGTGCGATGGCGGCGCACATGATGGCGTTCGGTCGCTCGGGTGAGACGCCCAAGACGCGGATGGCACAGCTCGCCGCTGGGCTCGGCATCGTTCAGGGCGTCGTGATCGACCAGCATTTTCAGCAGCGCGGTCGGTTCGGGCGCCTGCTCGCGGTCGTCGCGCAGTCGCCGTCGCTCGTCGGCATCGGCCTCGACGAGGACACGTGCGCAATCGTGCACGCCGATCGAACGATCGAGGTCATCGGGCGCGGCGCCGTGACGCTGATCGACGGCTCGCACGTCGTCACCGACGCGCACCAGGCGAAGGGTCACCGTCCGATCATGGTGTCGGGCGCCGTCGTGCACTCGCTTCCTGCCGGGACGTGGTTCGATCTGCGGGCGCGACGTCTGCTCGCCGGCGAGCCCGGCGTGGAACGCGAGGCGTCTGAGTGACCAGGGGGGTACGGGGGCCCAAGAAGTGAGCGAGCGGGAGCGAGCGAACGTGGCCCCCGCATCGGCGGGGGCACGGGGGCCCAAGAAGTGAGCGAGCGGGAGCGAGCGAACGTGGCCCCCGCATCAAGTAGCAAGACACGGACCAGAACGGACCGGCAGCGGACCAAGCGCGAGTCCATCGGCGACAAACCGCCCCTCCGAGCCGATCTTCGGATCGTCCAGAAACAAGTCTTCCGCGGTCCGAACTACTGGAGCTACGAGCCCTGCGTCAGGCTCCTCGTCGACCTCGGCGTCCTGGAAGAGTGGCCCTCGAACACGATCGAGGGGTTCGTCGACGGTCTGCTCGAGATGCTTCCGGGCGTGGGCGAGCATTCGTGCTCGCTGGGGCGGCGCGGTGGGTTCCGGGAGCGCCTGGCGGAGGGAACGTGGCTCGGCCATGTGGCCGAGCACGTCGCGATCGAGCTCCAGCGCGAGTCCGGCGCGCACGTGTATCGGGGCAAGACGCGGAGCGCCGGTGAACCCGGCCGGTACAACGTCATCTACGGGTACTGGGAGGAACGCGTCGGCGTCGCGTCCGGTGAGCTCGCGGTTCGGATCGTCAACCACCTGGTCGAGCCGGAGGACGGGTTCGACTTCCTCGCCGAGCTCGAGAAGCTCATCCTCCTCGCCGAACGTCGCGCGTTCGGGCCGTCGACACAGGCGATCCTGGACGAAGCGGCGAGTCGCGGAATCCCATTCATCCGACTGAACGAACAGTCGCTCGTGCAGCTCGGATGGGGGAGATACCAGCAGCGAATCCGGGCCACGATGACCTCGAAGACCTCCTCGCTCGCCGTCGACATCGCCGGCGACAAGGACATGACGACGCGCCTGCTCGCTGCGGCCGGTCTTCCGGTCCCGCGCGGCGAGATCGTTCGAACCGAGGACGGTGCCGTCGACGCGGCGAACCGCATCGGCTTCCCCGCCGTGACGAAGCCGATCGACGGCAACCACGGTCGCGGCGTCGGCCTCGACCTCGAGACCGAGCTCGACGTGCGTGAGGGGTTCGCCCGCGCCATCGAGGAGTCACGGCGCGGGGAGGTCGTCGTCGAGAGCTACGTGACGGGCCACGACTACCGAGTGCTCGTCGTCGGCGGGCGCATGGTCGCCGTGGCACAGCGCGTCCCGGCACACGTGATCGGCGATGGAGCGCATACCGTCGCCGAGCTCGTCGACGTCACGAACCATGACCCGCGTCGCGGGATCGGTCACGAGAAGGTGCTGACCAGGATCAAGGTCGACTCGCGCGCGGTCGACCTGGTGCGAAAGCAGGGGTACGAGATGGACGACGTGCCACCTGAGGGCGCCCTGGTGAAGCTGGCGGAGACGGGGAACATGTCGACCGGGGGCATCTCGATCGACCGCACGTGGGAAGCGCACGAGGAGAACATCGAGATCGCCGAGGAGGCCGCGCGCGTCGTCGGCCTCGACGTCGCCGGGATCGACTTCCTCGCACCCGACATCACGCAACCGGTCCGGGAGACCGGTGGCGCGATCGTCGAGGTGAACGCTGCACCGGGCTTCCGGATGCACACCCATCCCACCGAGGGCGAGCCGCAGTACGTCGCGAAGGACGTCGTCGACCTGCTGTTCCCACCCGGAACGCCTTCCCGCATCCCGATCGTCGCGGTGACGGGCTCGAACGGAAAGACCACGACGGTCCGGATGATCGCGAACATCTACAAGGGCATGGGACGTTCCGTCGGGTTCACCACGACCGACGGGATCTACATCGACGAGCGGCTCGTGAAGCGCGCTGACGCGTCGGGTCCGAAGTCCGCGCAGATGGTGCTGCAGAACCCGCGGGTCGATTTCGCCGTGTTCGAGACGGCGCGTGGTGGCATCCTTCGTGAGGGTCTGGGGTACGGCGAGAACGACGTGGCGGTCGTGTTGAACGTGACCGGCGACCACCTCGGACTCGGCGGGATCGAGACGATCGAGCAGCTCGCAGCCGTGAAGCAGGTGATCGTCGAGGCGGTTCCGAAGACCGGCTGGGCCGTGCTGAACGCCGACGATCCGCTCGTCGCCGAGATGCGCAAGGCGTGCAGCGGCAGCGTGATCCTGTTCTCGATGCAGGACGAGAACGAGCTCGTCGAGCGGTGGGTACGACGCGGGCGCAAAGCGATCGTCCTGGAGAGAGGGCCGCTCGGCGAGAAGATGGTGATCCGCGAGGGTCGGCGCACGATGCCCATCGCATGGGTCCACACGCTCCCGGCGACGTTCGAGGGCCGCGCGCGGATGATGGTGCAGAACGCGATGGCCGCCGCGGCGGCCGCGCACGCGGCGGGTGCGCACCTGCACGACATCCGGCAGGGCCTGCGTTCGTTCACGACGTCGATCTACCAGGCGCCTGGGCGGCTGAACCTGTTCGACCTGGACGGCGTGAAGGTATTGATCGACTACGCGCACAACGCGGCGGGGCTCGAGAAGCTCGGCGAGTTCGTCGAACGTCTCACCTCGGACCCGAAACCGGGCCCGCGCGCGGGCGCGGCGTCGTGGAACGCGAACCTGCGCGTCGCCGTGGTGGCCACGGCGGGAGACCGGCGCGACGAGGACATGCGCGAGCTCGGGCGGGTCGCCGGCACGTATTTCGACGACGTCATCGTGCGTGAGGACCGGAACACGCGCGGCAAGGCTCGGGGCGGGACCGCCGAGCTGATCGTCGAGGGCGTTCGCGACGCCATGACCCAAGGCGCCCGCGCGGGCAACGTCGAGGTCGTCCTGGACGAGATGGACGCGACCCGCCGCGCGCTCGATCGCTCGCGTCCCGGTGACCTGGTCGTCCTGTGCGTCGACTACGCGACCGACGTGTACAAGGAGCTGGAGCGGAGGCGCTCGCTGGCGGCGCCGACCGTCATGCGCGCCGGCAACGGGCAGGACGGATGGCAGGTGGCGGGCGGCGACCCGGACCTCGTCGCGATCGTCGACGAGACCGGCCTTTGAACGAGCAGCGGTCCGGGCGAACCACACGCCCGCGTTCGATCATGGCCGGGATGCTGATGCTCGCGCTCACGGCGGTGTTCGTCGTGATCGGAATCGACGCCGTCCTCGACGCGTTCGTGACCGGGCGGCTGGATCGGGACACCTACCTCACCGCCGTCGGCTTCGGCCTCAACGTGGAGGAGATGAAGAACTTCCTGGCCATCGTCGGCATCGTGATCCTCGCGCTGTGCGTGGTGACGACGATCGAGGCGATCGGCGTGCTCGGAAGCCGCGAGGGCGTTCGTCACGCGGCCGTCGGAACCTTCCTCGTCTTCGCCGCGGTCACGCTGATCCTGTCGATCGCCGAGCTGATGTCCGACGAGGTCGAGCGCAGCGTCGCGGTCGCGCTCGTCATCGGCGTGATCGACGCGCTGATCGTCTACCTGCTGGTCCACGAACGCACGACCGCGGAATTCGAACTGGCCGAGCGCGCACGCGATCGCGCACGGTCGGTTCGCGTCGCGGAGCGTGCCGCGCGAAGGACCGCTCGGGCGTAGCGAGACTTAGTCATCGGACCCCGGCTTCCACTTGATGCTGCAGCCGACGCTCGGTCGCTGGTCGGGTGGTACCTCCCGTCCCTCGATCACGGCGTCGATCGCTGCTCGTAGGTGCTCTCCCGTCACGGGGATCCCGTTGCGTGGCCGGCTGTCGTCGAGCTGTCCCCGGTACATGAGTTCCCGCGCCGGGCCGTACAGGAAGAAGTCGGGCGTACAGGCCGCGCCGAACGCCTTGGCGACCTCTTGAGTCTCGTCGAACAGGTACGGGAACCGGTAGCCCGCGAGCCGGGCTTCCTCGGCGAGGCTCTCCGGCGCGTCTTCGGGGTAGGTCTCGGGATCGTTCGAGCTGATCGCGACGAAGGCGACGTCCGCGTTCGCATAGTCGACGGCGAGGCGAGCGAGCTCCTCCCGAACGTGCGCGACGTACGGGCAATGCCGGCAGATGAACATGACGAGCAGGGCGGTGGTTCCGCCGACGTCGGCGTCGCTCACCGTCCTTCCGGTCGTCACGTCGGGTAATGCGAATGAAGGCAGCCGGCTGCCGAGGTCCGACATTGTGGAAGTTGCGGCCATTCGATTCTCGCTCCTTGCTCGAACCCTCGTCCGTTGGACGTCAACGTCGATGCTACTTGGCGGCGCGTGAACGACGGGCCGCCGCCACGTGCCGCCGAACCATGGTGGGCGTGAGGCGCACGCCGCCGTTCTCCCCGAGCCATGCGAACACCTCCGGCCGCATCCCGAGCGCCGTCACCGCGACCACGTCGCCGCGGCGCGAGCGCTGAAGCATCGCCCGGAGTGCCGAGAGCTCGTCTGGATGGACGTCCACGTCGTCCGCTCCGGCGTCGATCGCGCCGGCTCGAAGTCCGTCGATCACGTCCTCGCGTTCGCGACCCCGCAGGTAACGCAACAGCTCCGCGATCACCACGTGGTCCGCGCCGCGAGCCGCGCGATACCCGACCCGATGCAAGATCTCGTCCGTTCGGTCACCGGCGGCGCAGATCGCCAGCCAGATCTCGGCGCCTGCAGGCCTGAGCCCGTCGCACAGTTCCATGAGCCCCCGCATCCCGGCTTCGTTGTGCGCGTAGTCGACGACGACCGCGCGGCCGTCGAGCTCGAACAGGTTCGCCCGTCCGGGGTTCCGCTCGGGATCGAGGACGAACGAGCGGAGCCCCTGGACGACGGCCCGCTCGGGTAACCCGATCCCGAGCGCGGCCGAGGCCGCCTGCATCGCGTTCATCACGTTCATGCTCGAGATGCCGGCGATCGTGACGGGGACGTCGACGAGCGGCACGAGCGCGCGCGAATACGAGCGCTCCAGCACGGTCATCCAACCGTCGAGCGGAACCGTGGCGCGTCCGCCCTCCACGAGCGTCTCGCGCACCGCGGGGTGGTCGGGATCGAGCGAACACATCCAGATGCGGCCGCTCGCACCGCGCCGCATCGAGAGCACGCGCGGGTCGTCCGCGTTCAGCACGTCCCATCCCTCGGATCGCGTGATCTTCGTGATCGTCGCCTTCACCTCGGCGAGCTGGTCGAGCGTTCGGATGCCGAGCAGTCCGAGATGATCGGCCGACACGTTCGTCACGATCGCCGCGTCGTTGTGCAACACGCCGATCCCGCGCAGCAGGATGCCGCCACGCGCCGTCTCCAGTACGGCAACGTCCGGCCGCTGCTCGAGGGCCTTCGCCGCGCCGCCGAACCCCGAGTAGTCGCCCTCCTCGATGAGCTCGTCGTCGTCGCGGTACACGCCGTCGGTCGACGAATACGCGACGCGCTTGCCGGCCGACCGCACCAGGTGAGCCAGCAGGCGAACCGTCGTCGTCTTGCCGTTCGTCCCGGTGACCGACACGACCGGGATCATCGGATCGGGCACGCTCGGTTCCTCGCCAGGTTCCGCGGCGGCGACCCGCTCGGCGACTTCGGCGAGCGTTCGGTCGAGCGACCGGCGTGCGTCGAACGTCGACAGCAGGCGCGCGATCTCGTTCCCGGCAGCCTCAGCCGTACCACGGCGTCGCCAGGGGAACGACACGACGATCTCGTCGGCCCCGGGTCCGGGCCGGCCTCGGACAGCCAGCCGGACGTTGCCCTCCGTGGCGAGCCGGCGCGCGAGCGTCGCGCCGAGCCGAGCCACCGCGCGCCGGCGCTGCTCCGTGTTCGGGCGGCCGGGTCGCGAGACCAAGCGCGTCACCTCGAGCACGCGCGCGAAGCGTTCCTCCCGCATCGCGAGCCAGCCGCGCACGCGCATCTGCACCTTGATGGCCGGTCGCGGGAAGTACAGGTTCGGCCCCTCGAGCACGCGGAGCTCCACCAGCTCACCGCGCGGCTCCGCCATCGCTACGCGACCTCGCTCGCGCGGTAGCGGCGGAACGACGGCACGAGCCAGGCGACCAGCCCCGCTCCCACGATGCACAGCAAGCCGCCGGAGACGATCGACACGGTCGGCGTGAACGCCGATGCGACGAGCCCGGCCTCCAGGTCGCCAAGCCGTGGCCCGCCGGCCACCACGAGGATGTGGATCGCGAACAGGCGCCCGCGGAGATCCTCCGGGACCGTGACCTGCAGGATCGTGTTGCGGAACACGGCAGAGATCACGTCGGCAGCGCCGGCGACCGCGAGGAAGAACAGGCCGAGCCACAGGTTCGAGCCCACGACACCGAACGCGGTGATCCCTGCCCCCCAGACGACGACGGCCCAGATCACGGCGAGGCCCTGATGACGCACCCGAACGACCCAGCCGGTCGTGGCGGCGCCGACGAACGCCCCCACGGCCGGCGCGGCGAACAACAGCCCGGCGATTGCCGTCCCCCCACCGAACTGTCGCAGAGCAAGCACGGGGAAGAGCGCGCGCGGCATGCCGAAGACCATGGCGATGATGTCGATCACGAACGTCGACTGGAGCAGCCGCCGCCCGCGAAGGTACGAGAATCCCTCTCGCACCGCTCGCCAGCCGACCGATGCACGTTCGCTCCTCGCCGGAGGCATCGGACGGATCGAGATCGACGCGAGCAGCAGCAGTCCGATCGACGCGAGATCGATCGCGTACGCCCACGCGAAACCAAGACTCGCCACGATCACTCCCGCGAGCGCCGGTCCGATCAACCCCGCGCCGTTCCACGTGAGCTGGTTCAGCGCGGCTGCCGCCGGAAGTTGCGAGCGGTCCAGGAGACGTGGCGTCATGGCGCTCCGGGTCGGGCTGTCGATCGCGCTGGTCGCCGCGATACCGGCCACGGCGGCATAGATCAGACCGATCGGTGGGTCGCCGAGGAGCGCTCCGGCGAAGAGCATGCCCGACGAAACCAGGTATCCGACCTGCGCGGCGATCAGGATCTTCCGACGATCGAACGCGTCGAGGAACGTGCTCCCGACGAGCGTTCCCGCCACGAGCCCGAGGAAGCCCACGAGGCCGACCAGGCCGACGGCCGCGGAGGATCTCGTGAGGTCGAAGACCTGGACATAGGTCGCGACGATCGTGAACTGCGAGCCGAGGGTCGAGGCCAGAAGACCCAGCCACAGCCGCCGAAAGTCACGCGATGCTCGCAGCGGCGACACATCCACGGCGACGCGACGAACCTTCTGACCAACCCGTGAGCGTCTCGTCGACGTGATGGGTTCGGGCGCCTCCCCCGACATGGGTGCGACGCTAACAGCGCCGCCGAGCCGCCTTCTTCTTCAGCCGCTCGAGCTCGGCACCGCTGACGTGGCAGCGGCTACCCGACGGAGCCGATCGCCTCGTCGAGGACGTTCAACCCCTCATCGAGCAGCGACTCCTCGATCGTGAGCGGCGGCAGGAGCCGGATCACGTTGTCGTACGTGCCCGCCTTGAGGATCACGACGCCGTTCTCCAGGCAGGTCCGGACGATCGCGGTGCCCGTTTCGGCGTCGAGCGGCTCCTTCGACTGCCGGTCCTTGACGAGCTCCATCGCCGTCATCATCGCGCGGCCGCGAACGTCGCCGATCACCGGGTGACGCTCCTGCATCTCGTGGAGTCGTTTCATGACGTGCTCGCCGAGGGTCCTCGAGCGCTCGAGCAGGTTCTCGCGCTCGATCTGATCGAGCACTGCCAGCGAGGCAGCGGCCGCGACGGGGTTCCCGCCATACGTGCCGCCGAGGCCGCCGACGTGCACGCTGTCCATCGCGTCGGCGCGTCCGGTCACAGCGCTGATCGGAAGCCCCCCGCCGAGCGACTTTGCGCTCGTGATGAGATCCGGGACGACGTCCTCGTCCTCGATGGCGAACCATCGGCCGGCGCGACCCATCCCGCTCTGGATCTCGTCGGCGATGAACAGGATGCCGCGCTCCGCGCAGATCTCGGCGAGACCCTTGAGGAACCCGGCCGCCGGGAACACGAACCCGCCCTCGCCCTGGACCGGCTCGACGATGAGGGCGGCGATGTTCTCCTCGCCGATCACCTTGTGCATCTCGTCACGCGCGTAGGCGAGCGCCTCCCGCGCCGCGTTCTCCGGACCGGTGGGCCAGCGATAGGGGTAGGCGAACGGCAGACGGTAGATCTCGGGCGCGAACGGCCCCATGCCTTGCTTGTAGGGCATGGACTTCGCGGTCAGGGACATCGCGAGCAACGTGCGCCCGTGGAACGCGTGGTCGAACGTCACGATGGCCTGCCGGCCCGTGAACTTCCGGGCGATCTTCACCGCGTTCTCGACGGCCTCGGCCCCGGAGTTGGCGAACATCGTCTTCTTCACGAAGTCGCCCGGCGCGAGCGCGTTCAGGCGTTCGGCGAGCTCGATGTAGGGCTCGTTCGCCGTGACGTGAAAGCACGTGTGCGTGTCTCGCTCGAGCTGCTCCTGCGCCGCGCGTACGACCTCCGGCGGCGTGTGTCCCACGTTCAGGACGGAGATGCCGGTGGCGAAGTCGATCAGCCGGTTGCCGTCGACGTCCTCGATGATGGCGCCCGACGCTCGCGCGGTGACGATCGGATGGACGTTGAACACCGCCTGGGGCACGGCGGCCTTGCGTCGCTCGAACCACTCGCGCGACTTGGGTCCTGGGATCTCGGTGACGACCTTACGCTCCTGCAGGATGTCCACGCCTGCCTCCTCGTCGCGAACGAACGTCAGTCTGGCACGAAGCGACGAGGCGTGGCCCTCCAGGTCGGCTGGTCAGCTTCGCTCTCGGATGGGCATACTTCCTTTCTACGCCGCTGCTCACCGCGGCCGAGACGACCGAGTGAGGGGGTCGCACGATGGCGGACGTGAAGTCCTACAAGATGTTCATCGGCGGAGAGTGGGTCGACGCCTCCGACGGCAACACCAGGAAGATCGAGAGTCCCGCTACCGGCGATGTGATCGCCGAGGTCCCCGAGGCCACCGCCGAGGACGTCGACAAGGCCGTCCGAGCGGCCAGGACCGCGTTCGACGAGACCTGGTCCGACGCCACGCCCAGCGAGCGGTCTCGAGCGCTTCTGAAGATGGCCGACCTGGTGGAGGAGCACGGCGATGAGATCGGCCGCCTCGAGTCGGAGAACGTCGGCAAGGTCCTTGCCCTGACGATGTCCGAAGAGGTGCCGGTCATCGCGGATCAGTTCCGCTTCTTCGCCGCCGGCGCCCGCGTCCTCGAGGGCCTCGCGGCCGGCGAGTACATGAAGGGGTACACGAGCATGCTGCGGCGCGAGCCGATCGGCGTGGCGGGGTTGATCGCGCCGTGGAACTACCCGCTGTACATGGCGGCGTGGAAGCTCGGACCCGCGCTCGCGGCCGGCAACACCATCGTCATCAAGCCCGCGGAGAACACCCCGCTCACCCTGCTTCGGTTCGCCCAGTACATCGCGGAGGCGGAGATCTTCCCGCCGGGCGTGTTCAACGTCGTCACCGGCGACGGCGAGCCGGTGGGAGACGCGATCGTCAAGCACAAGGACGTGGGCATCGTCTCCCTCACCGGTGAGACGACGACCGGCAAGCTCATCGCGCGGAACGCTTCCGAGACGCTGAAGCGCGTGCATCTGGAGCTCGGCGGAAAGGCGCCGGTCATCGTGTTCGACGACGCCGACATCTCGACCGCGGCCGAGTGGATCCAGATCGCCGGCTTCTTCAACTCCGGACAGGACTGCACCGCCGCGACACGCGTGCTCGCCGGTCCGCGTGTGTACGAGAACCTGGTGTCCGAGGTGATCTCGAAGGTCTCCGAGATGAAGGTCGGGGACATCTTCGACGACGAGGCGGCCATGGGTTCGCTCGTGTCGCGAGCTCAGCTCGAGCGCGTGACCGGGTTCGTCGACCGTGCCCGGGAGCGGGGCGCGAATGTCAACATCGGGGGCGAGGTCATCGACCAGCCGGGCTCGTGGTACTCGCCGACGCTCGTCACGGACGTGAAGCAGGACGACGAGATCATCCAGAACGAGGTGTTCGGTCCGGTCGTCACCGTTCAGCGGTACGACGACGAGGAGCAGGCGCTGGCGTGGGCGAACGGCGTCGATTACGGCCTCGCCGCATCGGTGTGGACCCGCGACGTCGGCCGTGCCCTCCGGATGTCACGCAAGCTCCAGTTCGGGACGGTATGGATCAACACGCACATCCCACTCACGCCGGAGATGCCGCACGGCGGTTACAAGCAGTCCGGCTACGGAAAGGACATGTCGATCTACTCGATCGAGGAGTACACGAACGTCAAGCACGTGATGGCGTCGCTCGACTGACACACGGGTCCCACAGGAGGCGATCTCGGTGACGGTGCGGCCGTACCTCGTGAACGGAGAGTGGCGAACGGGCGACGGCTCGTTCGAGGTCCGGAGTCCGTACGACGACTCCGTTGTGGCCGAGATCGGCACGCCCACCGGCGCCGACGTCGAGGAGGCGGCCGCGACCGCCGCCTCCACGTTCCGGGAGTCGCGACGGCTTCCCGTCCACGCGCGTTCGGAGGCGCTCGACCACATCTCTGCCCGGCTGAAGGAGTCGGTGAACGAGAACGCCGAGCTGATCGCCAGGGAGGGCGGAAAGCCACTGAAGTGGGCGACCGTCGAGGCCAACCGAGCCGTGTCGACGTTCCGGTGGGCGTCCGAGGTGATCCGGCACGGCGACGACGAGCTCATGCGGCTCGACACCGAGGCGTCGCTGGGTTCGCGCATCGGATTGCTGCGGCGGTTCACGATCGGACCCGTCCTCGGGATCACGCCGTTCAACTTCCCGCTCAATCTCGTCGCGCACAAGGTCGCGCCGGCGCTCGCCGTCGGCGCGCCGATCGTCATCAAGCCCGCGTCGGCGACGCCGATCGGCGCGCTTCGCCTCGCCGAGCTGTTCATGGAGACCGACCTGCCGAAGGGCATGCTCCAGGTGCTGCCAGTCTCCAGCTCGGTCGCCGACACGATGGCTCGCGACGACCGCTTCCGGAAGATCTCGTTCACCGGTTCGTCCGAGATCGGCTGGTACCTGAAGGGGCTCGATCCGAAGAAGCGAGTGACGCTCGAGCTCGGCGGCAACGCCGGCGTGATCGTGCACTCGGACGCGGATCTCGACCTCGCGGCCCAGCGCGTCGCGTTCGGCGGGTACTACCAGGCGGGCCAGAGCTGCATCAGCGTCCAACGCGTGCTGGTGCAGTCCGAGGTGTACGAGGCCTTCGCCAGCCGGCTGGTCAAGCAGGTCGAGAGCCTGAAGGTCGGCGACCCCATGGACCCGATGGTCGACGTCGGTCCGGTGATCCAGCGCAAGGAGGTCGACCGGATCGATGAGTGGGTCAAGGAAGCCGTCTCGGAGGGCGCAACCGTGCTGACGGGTGGCGAGGGCGACCCGCCCTTCTACCACCCGACGCTGATCGCGGACGTCCGGTCGGAGATGAAGGTGTGCCGCGAGGAGATCTTCGGGCCGGTCGTCACCATCAGCCGGTACCAGACGTTCGACGAGGCGATCGCGGCAGTCAACGACTCGCGCTTCGGCCTGCAGGCCGGCGTGTTCACGAACGACATCAACCGCGCGTTCGAGGCGCACCGCTCGATCGAGGTCGGCGGCGTGATCGTGAACGACGTTTCGGCGTTCCGGGCCGACCAGATGCCGTACGGCGGGTCGAAGGAATCGGGCTTCGGGCGCGAGGGTCTGCGCTTCGCCATGGAGGAGATGAGCGAGGTTCGGATCATGGTCCTCTCGCACGTGCCGCTGTAGGCGATTCCTCCTCCGCGTGCCAGCGGGGGCCGGCCGAGTACGCTGGGTTTTCATGGGCACGCTCGCACTGATCCTGATCCCGGCGGTGTTGTTCGCAGGTGCTGTCGTGGCGTTCCTCGTCCTCCGAGAGCGAACCGAGCTCCGTCAGCGGCCGTGGTGGGGCGTGGTGCCGACGTGGTTGATCGTCTGCGGCGTCTTGCTGGTGCTCGGCCTCGTCGTCGCCCCACGCTTGCTCGGGTTCACGTTCTTGCTGCTGCCGTTCATCTGGGTCGCGGGTCTGGGGCGGCGCCGCGAGCGCCGCGAGTAGCGAGTGCGAGCGGGCACGACGGGATTCGCGCTGCGCGACCCGCTGCCGTGGAGCGATCTGTCTGCGATCGTCCGAGCCGCCGAGACGGCGAGCTACGGCGCGCTCTGGCTCCCGCAGGTGACCGCTCGTGATCCGTTCGTTGCGCTCGGCGCGCTCGCCGGAGAGACGCGTGACCTGTTGCTC
>Ga0299907_10000058_pt1 | contig 37266 bp, 33 predicted proteins | sample RVTome_16_FD_198680 | JGI IMG/M metagenome (GOLD analysis project Ga0299907, IMG submission 198680) | Soil microbial communities from uranium-contaminated site in the Upper Colorado River Basin, Wyoming, United States - RVT152D67 (version 2) ...
GATGCGGGAACAGATTGAACTGCTGAAACACCATCCCGGTCTCACGACGGACTTCCTGGATATTGCGGATGTCGTCCGAGAGCTCGATGCCGTCGACGATGATCCTCCCCCGGTCGTGCTTCTCCAGCCGATTGATGCATCGGATCAAGGTGGATTTTCCCGAGCCGGAAGGACCGATGACCACAACCACTTCCTGCTTGCCTACCTTCATGTTGATGTCCTTCAACGCCTGGAAATCGCCGAAGAACTTGTCCACGTCGGTCAATTCGATGAACGCCTCGCCCTTCGCCTGCGTGGCGTCGGCGAAGGCACTTCCCTTGGTCTCACTGGTCATAGTCCAACCCTCAATCTACGTTCCAATCTCTGGCTCTCTCGTGACATGGAGTATGCGAACGCCCAGTAACCGAGGGCGACGAAGACGAGAGTCTCGGCGTGGGCGACCGATCGGAAGTCGGCCTGGGCATGCACCAGCGATCTGACCCCGAGAAACTCGTTGATGGCGAGAATGTACAACAACGAGGAGTCTTTGAAGATCGAGATGAACTGGCCAACCATGGCCGGGATCACCGCACGCAAGGCCTGAGGCAGGATGATGAGACGCATCGTCCTTCCGGGAGTCAAGCCAAGGGCCTGAGCGGCCTCAGTCTGACCATACGGAAGGGCTTGGAGACCTCCTCGCACGATCTCGGCAACATAGGCAGCAGTGAACAGGGTCATAGCGGCGATGGCGCGCGAGATCGACGAAAGGCTCGAACCCGCGGGAAGCATGAACCCGAGGATGAACTGGCCCATGAAGAGGAGTGTGATCAGAGGGACACCTCGAATCAGCTCGATGTAGCCGGTGGCAAGTACTCGCAGCGCGGGAAGTGTTGAGCGTCGGGCCAAGGCGAGGAGCAGACCGAGAGGAAACGAGAGAACGATAGCCAAAGCGGAAACCCAGAGGGTCAAATGCAATCCGGACCATTTGTCCCACCCGATGCCCGGCACAGTCACCACGGTGTAGATCCCGTAAACGACCCCCGCGGCAAGTGCAACCAGCGCGGTCTTCGTGGCCAGACGAGCGAGTGGACTGAGCCCTTCCTGCCTCACCGAGAGCCAGACTCCAATTGAAACCAAGATTGCGGTAGCCAGCCAGCTTCGCCCGGTGGTGCCGGACACCGCCTGAAATCCGACGATCAGTGCGAGCACCGCGATCAGCCAGCCGAGATGACGAAGTCGAGGGGGAAGAAACCTGGCAGCGGAACCGAGAAGGCCTGCCGACACGACTGCGAGGACGAAGAGCCAAGGGTTGGCGGTGGTCGCGAAGTACAGCAATACCAGAACGAAGAGGATCAATGGCCCAAACCGCCGCAAGGTGGCCGTGGGTCTTTGGCGTCGAGTCGCGATTCCCGCCTCCCGAGTACGATCGGCGGCTGCCGCCGATGCGGTTGCACCGCCTACACCGACCGCCATTGCCATGAGGATGATCTGTACGAGAATCCGCCACTGCTCATCCCTAGGGAAGGTTCCCTGCATAAACAGGTTGAGGTTGCGGCGGATGACATCCCAACGACCGTTGACCACGATGAAGAGGAAAGCCCGATAGGCCAGGTAGATGAGCAGCGGGAACAGCAGCACGGTCACAATCCCGGAAGCCACATTGGGGAAGAGACGTCCCCTGATCCATCCCGAGGCCGTGCTGCTCGAGGTCGGTCTCGCTACGGCAGTCATCGGGCCACCAACTGGATGCGTCGGTTGACCAGGTTGAGGATGAAAGAGATGATCAACGAGAACGACAGATAAACCGCCATCAAGATCACGATGGACGGCACCGCGGGGCGTCCGTTGCCGATAGAGGAGGCGGTGAGATTGGTAATCTCCGCATAAGCCACTGCAGCGGCGAGTGAAGTGTTCTTCACCAGGTTGAGCCCCTGATTGATCAGTGGCGGTAGGGCGATGCGAACAGCTTGAGGGAGGATCACAAACCGATACCTCTGAAAATTGGTGAGAGCAAGAGCATTCGCTGCCTCGGTCTGACCCCTGGAGACGGCCAGGATCGACCCCCGGATGATCTCGGCGACATGACTCGCCGTGTAGAGCCCGAGCGCCCCGGCCACCGATATGAATCCGGAGTTGATGGCAAACCCATCGATGACGCGTCGTCGATTCTCACTCAACGTGGGCCACGTGACCCGCAAAGGCTCGTCGAGCAACACATAGGCCAACGCGAGCATCAAAAGCAACACACCCACTGACCAAAAAAGTCTGTGATGCGGATCCCCAGCCTGGTCGTGCACCCGAGTTCGCCAACGCCAAACCAGGGCCGACACGACGAGAGCGAAGATTATGGCCAGAGAAAAGTAGAGGAGGTTGCCCGCGTCAGCCAAGCTAGGAATCCCCCATTGCTCGAGGCTGAATATGAACAAGTTGTGAGAAGTTCCGGGAAACCCAACCTCTATCGCTTCTCTCAGGTTGGGAAGAGGACCGTGCAGGAAGACCGCGAACGCGAAGAAGAGAATGATGACCAGCGGAGGGATGTTGCGGAAGAACTCGACATACACCGAGGCGAGCCGGGCGGTGAGCCAGTTCTGGGAAAGGCGTGCGATGCCAACGATCAAACCGAGCACTCCGGCGAGGGCAATGCCAAAAACGCTCGCCAGAAGAGTGTTCTTGATCCCTACCAGGACCATTCGGTACACCGGTGACCGCGGATCGAACTCGGGGTGATTCGCAATCTGGAACTGAGTAGGACGGTTGAGGAAGCCGAAGTCCAAGGAGATGCCGGTTCGGCGGCTGTTGTCGACCAAATTGCCGAACAACCATCGCAGCAAGAGGAACACGATCAGCACCGCTACGACCTGGCCCATCACCCTCAGAACGCGGACGTCACGCCAGAATGGTGGCCTGACCCGTGAATCAGCTGGTGATGAAGTCAATCTGTAGAGCTCGGCTACGGATCGGGGCGCTCCTCAACAGGAGCGCCCCGATCTAGTCAGGTCTAGCGATAAGGGGGCACGTACATCAACCCACCATTGGTGTACAGGTCGTTCAGGCCTCCATCCAAGGTGAGACCAATCGGCGTCAAGTGCCGTTCGAACATCTCCTGGTAGTTACCCACGGCCTCGACGATGGTCACGTTCATGTCCGTAGCGAGCCCGAGACCGGGGTCGAACCCACCATCACCGATGAAATTGAGGATGTTGGGATCGTCGCCGTCGTAAGCCGCGATGTCAGCCGATGTCAGTCCGAACTCCCATGCCTGGACTGTCGCAATGATCGACCACTCAACAGCCTGCGCCCACGCAGAGTCACCATCGAGAACCGCGGGACCAAGCGGCTCTTTGGAGAAAATCTCCTCCATGATGAACTGCTCTTCACCGCCCGCGTCCTCGATCGCAAACTTGAACGCAGCAAGCTGGCTGGAGTCAGAGGTCCACGCCTCACACTGCCCGCTCTCGTACGCCGGCTGCAGTTGCTCGTTGTCGGCAAAAACTGCCGGGTTGTAGGGGATGCCGCGTGCATTGAACACCGCTGTCAGGTTCAACTCGGTTGTGGTACCGGAGAGCACGCAGATCGTGGCATCCGCCAGGTCTTCTAGCTCAGTGAAACCAGTCGACGCAGGGACCATCACTCCCTGTCCGTCATAGAAGGTGGTGAACAGGAACGTGGCACCTTCCTGACCGTCACGTGTCGAGGTGAAAGTTGTGTTACGCACGAGCACGTCGATCTCACCACCCTGCAGAGCGGTGAACCGGGCATCAGCTGTGAGTGGCATGAATTCGACCGCCTCGGGATCACCGAGCACGCCTGCGCCGATGGCCCGGCAGAAGTCGATGTCGAAACCGGAGAACTCACCATTTTCGTCGATGATGCCGAACCCGGGAAGGACGTCATTGACTCCACAGCGCACGGTGCCCCGGTCGATGACTCCCTGAAGGACTGCTCCTCCAGCATCTCCCTCACCACCGGTGTCAGCTGGTTCCGTTGTGTCAGTCGCGTCGGTCGCCTCGGTGGTGTCAGAGGCTTCGGTCGTCCCCGGCGCATCGGTCGCGTCAGGCTCCTCCTCACCACCCGTTGTACAGGCGGCAAACACCAAAGCCAATACCGCAAGAACCGCCAGCAGTTTGATTCTCTTCATAGCTCCTCCATCTGATAGGGGCGGCGAACCCTAGGTTCGGCCGCGTCGCGACCATACCCCGAACTCATAAGACCGCGTCGGCGATACCGATCGACTAGGCACACAGGGCAGAGACGTAATACGCTCTTGATCGGTTCTGATAGGAGGAACCCAAAATCATGAGAAGAACACGACTGATAACACTGATTGGCGTCCTCGCCATCGTGGTTGCTGCCTGTGGTGGTGAGGGTGGCGGAACCGCCACCACAGCCACGGAGGGCGACACGACCACGACGGCTGCAGAGACGACGACGACCGAGGACATGACGACCACCACGGAGGCGATGACCTCGACCACCGAGGACCTGGCAGCTCTGCCCGACCTAGAGGGGCGCACCGTCACCGTGGGTGTCGAAAACGCCTACCTGCCCTTCAACTACATCCTCGCCGGGGAGACGGAGGGCCAGGGCTGGGATTACGACGCCTGGGGCGACATCTGCGAGCGTCTCAACTGCGTCCCCGAGTTCGTCGAGGCCGCGTGGCCGGCAGTGATCGATCAGGTGGCCCAGGGCGAATACGACACCGCTGCCGACGGTATCTCGATCACCGAGGAACGGGCCGAGATCGTCGACTTCTCCGATCCATACATGACGGTGACTCAGAAATTCATCAAGCAACTTGGTGACGATCGTTTCGCCAGCGCCGATGACGTGATCAACTCAGACGCTGTCGTGGCCACCCAAGTCGGGACCACCAACTTCGAGTTGGCAGCCGAGTTGGTCGGTGAGGATCGTATCCAGGCCTTCGACCAATTTGGTCTGGCCATCCAGGCCCTGATTGCAGGTGACGTCGACGTGGTGATCATCGACGACGCCGCCGGTCTCGGGTATATCGGTGAGAACGCCGACCAGATCGAGACGATCGACGACCCGCTTCAATCCGACCCACTAGGGTTCATCTACCCGCAGGGCTCGGAGCTGGTCGACCCGGTGAACCAGGCCATCCAGGCCATGAAGGACGATGGAACCATGGAGGAACTCGGGCTCAAATGGTTCGGCCCTGGATTCGATGTGACTTACGACGACATCGAGGAACCCGAAGAATAAATTCGATAGGTACACGAATAGCTGAAGCACCGGGTCTTCGGATCCGGTGCTTCGTTATGTTGTGCCTCCCACGATGACTGAACCCCAGACCGGGCTACCTGAGACTGAACCGCCGGCCCCAACTGTAGGTGGGGCCTACCGGTTCGACGCCAAGGAGTTTCCCTGGTGGCTTGTAGCGACGTTGGCGATCATCGGAACGATGGCCGTCGCGGTCATTGTCGACGAGAATTACCGAGAGGCATTCCAATCGATATTCCCGATCCCCTTCACCTGGATCCAGGGAATCATGATGACCTTCTACTTGACGTTTGGCTCGTTCATCGTGGCTACGGGTCTGGGATTGCTCATCGGGCTGGGTCGAGTTTCGAAAAATTCCTGGCTGTCAAACATATCAGCAACCTACATCGAGCTGATACGCGGTATCCCGATGCTGGTATTCATCTTTCTCGTGGCCCAGGTACTAGTACCAGACTTCGCTGACATCATCAACCAACCGAGTCGGGCCTTTGATCCGGCCCTTCGTGCAGGAGCCGCCCTGAGTTTGTTCTACGCCGCCTTCATCGCCGAGGTGTTCCGCGCCGGGATCCAATCGGTACCGCGGGAACAGTCCGAGGCCGGGCGCGCCCTCGGCTTGCACGAACGACGAATAATGCGCAAGATCGTGTTGCCCCAAGCGGTGCGCAACATGCTTCCCGCACTGGGCAACGACCTGATCTCACTGATGAAAGACACATCCCTGGTCTCCGTCCTGGCAGTCAGGGAGGTCACCCAGATGGCTCGTCTCTATGCCGGAGGCACCTTCCGGTTCCGGGAGTCATATTTCATCTTGGCGATGATCTACGTGGTGCTCACCCTGGGCCTCAGCCTGATCCTTCGTTGGTACGAGAAGCGGATAGCCGTCCCTGGCCGTGTTTAGACCGTTCTGTGCGGGTTTGTCGCGCGTGACGCGTCACCAACCCGCACAGAACGGTCTAGCCCACCGCCAGAAGGACCCGTTGCACCACCGAGTCGGCGTCCATGCCGATCGATTCCATGAGGTCGGAGGCGGAGCCAAAGGGAAGGAAGTCGTCGGGCACACCGATGTTGGTCACCTTTTTGGTCAGACCGGCCGCGGCGAACGCTTCCATGACGCCCGCTCCGAAACCGCCGGCGACGACGTTGTCCTCCAGGGTGATCACATGCTCCACGGGCCCCGCCCACTCCACAATGCGCGAGTCCAACGGTTTGACCCAGCGGGCGTTGACGACGCCGGCGGCGACACCCATGCCGATGAGGTCGGCAGCGGCCTTCTCGGCCACCTCGACCATGCGGCCCACCGCGACGAGCAAGACGTCTCCGCCTTCGCTGAGCAGCTCGGCCTGGCCGATCTCCAGCGGTTCCACGGGCAACGACGGAATCGACACCGCACCGCCCTTCGGGTAGCGGATGGCCATTGGCCCATCGTGGTCGAACGCGGTCTCGATCATGGCGCACAGCTCGGTGGCGTCGGCAGGCGCACCGATGACCAGGTTGGGAATCATCCTCAAATAGGAGAGATCGAAGACGCCATGATGGGATGGACCGTCAGGCCCTGTGATCCCGGCCCGATCGATCAGGAACGTCACAGCCAGATCATGGAGCGCCACGTCGGCGACGATCTGGTCGAAGGCACGCTGCAGGAAAGCGGAGTAGAGGGCCACCACCGGACGTTTGCCCGCCATCGCCATGCCGGCGGCCAGGGTCACCGTGTGCTGCTCGGCGATCCCCGTGTCGAACACCCGCTCGGGGAACCGCTGCGCCATCTGCTTCAAACCGGTGCTGGCGATCATCGCCGCCGAAACACCGATCAGTTCGGGACGACGGGCCGCAGCTTCGGCGACGGCGCGTCCGGCGACGTCGGTGAGCTTCAACTCCGACTTGTGTGCCTTGCCCGTGGAGACATCGAAGGCCGACACGCCGTGGAGTTTCTCTTCTTCGTCTTCGATGGCCGGCTGATAGCCGTTGCCTTTCTCGGTGATGACGTGGACCACCACCGGCTCCTGGTAGTTCTTGGCCTGTTGCAGGGTCTCCTCGATGACCGCGATGTCGTGGCCGTTGATCGCGCCCGTGTACTTGATGTCGAGGGCGTCGAACACGGTCGCCGGCTCGAGAATCTGCTTGACCGCGTCTTTCATGCGGCTGGCCATCTCGTCCGCGGTTTCCCCCACCAGCGGAATGCCTCGCAACATGCGCCCGATGGCGTGTTTCGCCCTCTCATATCGAGGGTCGATCCGGTAGTGAGCCAGATTGGAGAGGGCGGCCAAGCCTCCAACCGTGGGCGCATAGGAACGGCCGTTGTCGTTGAGGATGATGATCAGCCTCTCGGGTCGGGCGACCCTGATGTGATTGAGCGCCTCATATGCCATGCCCCCGGTGAGTGCCCCGTCTCCGATCACGGCGATGGTCCATCCGTCATATCCGGCTAGGGCGTGTCCCAGGGCGTAGCTGAGTGAGGTCGAGGCGTGGCTGTTCTCGACGAAATCGTGCTCCGATTCGGCACGGCTGGGATACCCGGACAGGCCATCGGTGTGACGAAGCCCATCAAATCGTCCGGCCCGGCCGGTGATGATCTTGTGGACGTACGCCTGGTGTCCGACGTCCCAGATGATGCGGTCACGCGGCGATTCGAACACACGATGAAGTGCCAGGGTGAGCTCGACAACACCCAGATTCGGAGACAGGTGCCCTCCGGTCTTGGAGACCTTGTCGAGGATGAAAGACCGGATCTCATCGCTGAGAGTCGTGAGCTCGTCGAGGCTGAGAGATCGCAGGTCCGAGGGTTGGGAGATCGATTCGAGCATGTCTGGTCGCCGTCGATGGCGGGCGTATACAGGCTAGTGCCCCGCGGAAGTTCCGCCTTTGTGGTCCGCGGGCAGACGGATCGTGAACGTGGATCCGACACCCAACTCGCTCTCCAGGGCAACACTTCCACCGTGACTCTCAACCACGTGTCTGACAATGGACAAACCGAGCCCGGTCCCTCCCGTCGCCCGGGAGCGGGCCGAGTCGACACGGTAGAAACGCTCGAAGACCCGGTCGATGTCGCGGGTGGGAATCCCCTCTCCGGTGTCGGTCACGGACACGGTCGCGTAGCTGTCATCGCCTGCGACGTTCACCACGATCGAACCACCCACCGGCGTGTATCTGACTGCGTTGTCGAGGATGTTGCGGATCGCAATCGCGACATCGCGGTGGTTGCCCATCGCAGTGACGGTCTCTGCGGTCACCTCCAGGTCCAAGCCCTTGTTGCTGGCTTCACCTCTCGTACGTTCGACTTCATCCCGGACCAGGTGGTCGAGACGTAGCGGTGCCAACTCCGGCTTGTCTCTCTCCAGACGTGACAGATCGAGAAGATCTCCGACCAGCCGATCGAGTTGGCGGGCAGAATCCTCGATACGGTCGGCGAAATCGAGCGCTGACGGATCAGCGCGGTCTAGCGCGATTTGGAGCGCCTCGGAGGAGGCGATGATGGTCGAAACCGGTGTCTTCAGCTCGTGGGAAGCGTTGGCCACGAAGTCGCGGCGAACGGCATCGGTACGTTCTCGCTCGGTGACGTCCACGACGAGGAGGAGCACGCGATCGTCGCCCGTGAACGGTGTCGCGACACCACGAAGACGCCGCGTCGGGCTGCCGTGATCGAGAATGCGCGCCACTTGATCTCGGGTGTCGCGCGCCTCCCGGACTGCTGACTGGAACTGAAGGGGAGCCAGACCTGCGAGCTCGACCGGAACCGAACCAAGGATGCTGTAGGCGGATGGGTTGGCGTAGACCACGCGATCAGATTCGTCGAACAGGATGGTGCCCTGTGACAACGCACCAAGGACGACTTCGAGTGTCGCCGTGGTCTGCTCGGCTACCGACAACCTCGATCCCAAGCGGTTGGCCATCGTCGAGATGGCATGACCCAACTCGTCGAGCTCCCAGACCCGGGAACGCCGTGGAGTGACGTCGGTGTCTCCTTCGGCAACAGCTCGTGCCTGGTCGGTCAGCTCGGCGATAGGACGAGCGAACCGACGGGTGAGGAATGCCACCACCCCGATGCCAATCAGACCCAAAATGACGGCCGTGACCACCACGGAGAGCCGAATCGTGCCCAGCTCGCCGTCGATCACCCTGGTCGGCACCGATGTGCGGACTATCAAACCCTCTTGTACGGGTGTCGCAACGTATCGCTGGTCGAATCCGGTGCTGTCACTGACCCGGCTGGACACACCGACCTCGCCATTGAGTGCGTCCTGCACTTCGGGCCGACCGGCGTGGTTCTCCATGACGTCGGGGCTGGAATGTGAGTCGGCGAGCACGAGCCCGTCGGCCGCGATCAGAGTCGTCCGATATCCGGTCGCCTGGAATGTGGATTCGGCCCAGTCCTGATAGTCACCCTCGTCCTCGGGGAGGCTCTCCCGGGCGAGACGTGCCGTCACGGCAAGGTTGTCGTCCACCTCGGAGATCAGGGCAGAGCGAATGCTGCGGTCGACGATGAGACCCATCAGGCCAATCAGGGCCAGGTAGGCCAGGGCGTAATACGTGAGAGAGCGGGTTGAGAGCTTGGTTCCCGTCCGGAAGCGGTTAGTGACCCGTCGCATCAGTAATTGTGACGTCGATCACTATTCATCTACGAACTTGTAGCCAAGACCCCTGACAGTGACGATGTGCGTTGGCTTGGATGAGTCGGCCTCGAGCTTCTCCCTCAGCCTCTTGATGTGGACGTCGAGAGTCTTGGTGTCGCCGAAATAGGTCGGACCCCACACCTCGTCGATGAGCGTATGGCGAGCGGCGAGACGGTTCTTGCGACGCATCAGCGACTCGAGCAACTCGAACTCCTTGGGTCGGAGCTCGACCTCGGACCCTCCAACCCTGGTGACGTGGGCGTCGATATCGAGCTCTATCGGTCCCCCTCGCAAGACCTCATTCGAGTCGGCGAGAAGACCAGTCTTGGCAGCACGACGCAGATGGGCCCGCACTCTTGCGATCAGCTCCCGCATGGAGAAGGGCTTGGTCATGTAGTCGTCGGCACCGAGCTCGAGACCGGTGACTTTGTCTGCCTCGGAGTCCTTGGCAGTGAGCATCACGATCGGCACGTCGGAGGAAAGACGGATCTGGCGGCAAACGTCGAGACCCGACATCTCCGGCAGCATCAGATCCAGGAGGACGAGGTCGGGATTGGTGCGGCGAGCCATGTCGAGGCCGGCGAATCCGCTGGCCGCCACCGTGACGTCGAACCCCTCCGACTCGAGTGCGTAGCGGACCGACTCCGCAAGCCCTGGCTCGTCCTCGATGATCAGGACGCGAGACTGCCTGAGATCAGTCGAGCTGGCTGTCATCGATCGGCCGGGCCATCCCGTATTCATCGAACTCGGCTCTCTCTCCAGTGGTGAGATAAGCGGTCTGCTCTCCAAAGTCGACCGCCTGGTCACCAACTCTCTCCAATGCCCTCGACACCATCAGCATCTTGGTCGCCCACTCCAGCAATTGCGGATTGTCGCGAACGGCCACGGTCTCCTTGTACATGTTGGCGTTGAGCCGGTCCACCGGCTGGTCCATGGCGGGAAGCAGACGCGCCTCGTCGACGTCGCCACGCACGTAGGCTTCGATAGCGGTCCGGATCATCGGTCGTACCAGGTCACCCATTTCCCGGATTTGCTCGCAGATCCGTTCCACGCGAGGCAGGCCCTCATTGAATTGGGCGATCTTGGCGATGTTGACACACTGGTCACCCATGCGCTCGAAGGTCACGTTGAGTTGGATCAACACCGCCATTCGCCGCAGATCCGACCCCAGCGGCTGATGGCGGGCCATCAGTGAAGTCCAATCCTGGTGCACTTCGGAGTACGTGGCGTCGATGCCGTCGTCGAGCTCGACTACCCGTTGGGCCAGGTCCATGTCGTCGCTGGTCACCGCCTGAACCGCCATCTCGACCATCTGCTCGGCGCGGTCGACCATCGAGAGCACCTTCCGCTCCAACTCCTCGAGCTCTTGGTGAAAATGAATGTTGGTGTCTCTGATGCCGGTCATCCGAACCTGCCCGTTATGTAATCCTCAGTGTCCTTCTCTGTAGGCGAGGTGAACAATTGATCGGTCGGGCTGTACTCGACCAATCGGCCGGTCCGCATTCCGGTGTCATTCAGCTTCACGTTGAAGAAGGCTGTGCGGTCGCTCACACGAGCGGCCTGCTGCATGTTATGGGTCACGATGATGATGGAGTAATTCTCCTTCAACTCCAGCATCAGCTCTTCGATACGCAGCGTCGCGATCGGGTCAAGAGCGGAGCATGGCTCGTCCATGAGGATCACATCGGGTTTGGTGGCGATTGCCCGGGCGATGCAGAGACGCTGCTGCTGGCCACCCGAAAGCGAATATCCGGAGTCGGCGAGCTTGTCTTTGACCTCATCCCAAAGCGCCGCCCCTTCCAGCGCCTCCTGAACGAGGCCCTCGGTCTCCGACTTGTTGCCCCGGAAGCCATTGATCTTGGCGCCCCAGGCGATGTTGTCGAATATCGACTTGGGGAAGGGATTGGGTTTCTGGAAGACCATTCCGATGGTGCGGCGAACCTCCACCGGATCGACCCCTTCGGCGTAGATGTTCTCGCCGTGATAGTGGACTTCGCCTTCGGTTCGTGCCGACGCCACCAGATCGTTCATCCGGTTGAGTGATCTGAGAACCGTCGACTTGCCACAGCCGGATGGGCCGATGAGCGCGGAGATCTCGTTCTTACCGAAGTTGAGCGACACATCGGCCACCGCCATGAAGTCGCCATAGAACACATACATGTTCTTGGTCTCGATCACTCCAGGAGGACGAACGACCCTGGTCTCTGGTTCGGCCTGGTTCTCCTGCTCTGATGTCATCGGCTCTTCGATCATCTCGTTCAACCTGGATTCGGTGGAGGTCTCATTTGTCATTCCGCTCTCCTGGAGTATCGGTTTCGAAGTATCACGGCCGCCGCATTGAGGGTCAACAGCAGGAGGAGCAGCGCCACGCTCGCCGACGCTGCGAGGTTGTGAAACTCCTCTTGCGGGAAGGAAGTCCATTGGAATATCTGGATGGGGAGCGCCGTGAACTTGGAGAAGGGACCCGAAGGGTCGGTGGTGATGAAACTGGCGGCTCCGACCAGGATCAGGGGAGCGGTCTCTCCCACTGCGCGAGCCACTGCGAGGATGGTGCCGGTGAGGACTCCCGGCAGGGCGACCGGGAGGATCTGGCTGCGCACCGTCTGCCAGCGGGTAGCCCCCAAGGCCAGACCAGCGTGACGTAACGAGTCGGGCACCGCCTTCAATGCCTCCTGCGAGCTGATGATCACCACCGGCAGAGTGAGCAGCCCGAGAGTGAGCCCCGCCGCGACGATCGTCCTCCCGTTGTCGGAAGGAGGCACCCCGGCGGTGAAGATCGCACCCGATGTGAACGGCTCCAGCACTCTCACGAAGATGGCCAGCCCCAGCATCCCGTAAATGATCGATGGCACCCCAGCGAGGTTGTTGATATTCGTCTGGATGAAGTCATTCAGTCGGGAAGGCTTGGCGTACTCGACGAGATAGATGGCGGCGGCAACTCCTACCGGAACGGCAAAAAGGATCGTGATCAGGACCAGCCAGGCTGATCCGAGGATGGCGGTACGGATACCGGCGACTTCTGGAGTCGAGCTCTGTGGTGTGTTGAGGAACGTCGGGTTGAACCAAGCCCGCCATTCGAAGTGCACCTGCTCAATCGTGTAGTCGGGGAAACGCCCGGCCTCGAATCCCGTGGCGATCTCCGATTCGAACCCCTGGGGATCGAGCAAAGATGGCACCAGTTGGTTGGTCGCAATGATGTCCGCCACGACCACGCGCTCCACCACCAGGCTATACACATTGGCTTGGTCGCGCGGCCCTGCGGTGCACCCGGTGGGTGGGGTGTCGGAGGAGCAGATCTCCGCCCAGGTCGCGTCGTCTTCGAAGACCAGTCGGTCTTCATAAAAGCGCTGATCGCGCTCGAGACGTCGCCCGACTCCGCTCGACACGTCTGCCTCCAACAGCCCAACCATCTCGTCATAGCTGATGTCGGCGAGTCCGGTCGTCTCCGAGTCGTAGCCGAGATCGGAGACGATCGCCGCAGGGTCATTCTGGTTGACGATGGCGACAAGACCGAACGAGTCGTTGATGATCGTGTAGAGAAGCGTCGCCAGGGCCAGCACGGCGATGGTCAGGGCCAATAGGCACCCAGCCTGGAAGAGTCGGGCTCGCCTGGTGCGTCTTGACAACAATCCCTGGTATTCGGTCTTGTTGGGGAATAGCTCTTGTCGCTCCCTTTCTGGTGCTTGCACGCTCATTCGTACTTCTGCCTGAAGCGATTGACGAACCGGCGGCTCAGCGAGTTGAGACCGAGGGTCATGAAGAACAACGTCAACCCGATAGCGAAGATCGAGTTGTAGTCGATGGTGTTGTAGCCGAGGTCACCACTGGCGGTGATGGCGACGTATCCGGTCATCGCCTGTGCTCCCTGGAAAGGATTGAGGATGTATCCGAACAGCGAGTCCTGGCCGATTGCGAAGTTCCGTGGCGAAGCACCGGCAGCGATAGTCACGACCATCGTCTCGCCAACCGCTCGCGACATGGCGACGACGAACCCTGCGGCTATCCCGGACAGGGCGGCGGGCACGACAACTCGAGTGGACACTTCGAGCTTCGACGCACCCAATGCGTATGCCGCCTGGCGGAGTGAGTCGGGGACCGCCCGCAATGCGTCCTCGGCCAACGAACTGATCAGGGGGACGATGAGGATGCCGACCACCATGCCTGCGGAAAGAACGTTGAAGAAACCGACGATGTTGACTCCGAACACCGATCGGAGCAGGGGAGTCATGAAGGTGAGGGCAAAGAACCCGTAGACCACCGTCGGTATGCCGACCAGCACCTCGAGAACAGGCTTGAAAAAGCCCCGCACCCTTCGTGAGGCATATTCGGAGAGATAGATGGCGGACGCCAAGCCGATCGGGACCGCGACCAGCATGGCGACGATTGAGATCAACATGGTCCCAAGCACCAAGGGCCAAATCCCGAACCCCCCGACTCCAGGCTGCCAGATCGTCGTAGTGAGGAAGTCGATGACGCTGACCCGCTCGTCCTGGAAGAAGAGGAGCGACTCCTTGCCCAGCTCGTAGACGATGCCGATAGTGGTCGCAATCGACACGAGCCCGGCTACGAGCAGAAAAGCACGTACCGCCAGCTCGCCGGGTCGGGCCCGCTTCTTGAACGACCCGCTTCCCCGGCCTTTCTGTTCGACTTGTTGGTCTGTTGTCATCCGAGATCGACTGATTTCATATGTCGGGTTGACAGAACCCGGTCACCCATGGAATGAGGACCGGGTTCCATCACAGGTAACCGGACCAGTCGGCCCGACTACCAGCCTGCAGCCGCCTTGATGTTGTCTGCCGCCTCCTGGAGTGCTTCGTCGGGAGCGGGGAAGTAACCCACCTCACCGATCAGATCATTGACGTTGTTGAGGTAATAGGCCATGAAATCGGCGACCTCGGGCTTGGCCTCGATCACCGATGCAGCCGTATACATGAACAACGGGCGGGAGATGGGGTAGGAACCGTCATCGACGGACTCCGCGCTCGGCTCCACGCCTTCCACGGACACAACTTGAAGGACGTCGGCGTTCTCCTGGTAGTAGGCATAGCCGAAGTAGCCGATGGCACAGGTCGTGCTCTCATCGCCTTCGGTGCATCCGTCGCCGGAGACCCCTTGAACGGTCAAGTTGTCGTCCTCACCGACGATCTCGGCGATGGAGGACAGGATCGGTGGCGGATCGGCCTCCTCAAAGACCACTTCGTTGAAGTAGTCGAAGGTACCCGAGTCGGCGCCCGGCGAGAAGAGCTGGATTGGGTGCGCGGGAAACTCCGGATTGACGTCGGCCCAGGTGGCACCGGCGTCTTTCAGTGAGAAGGCGGTAGCCATCTCCTCGAGTGTCAGTTCCTGTGCGAAGTAATTGCCAGGGCTGATCACCAACGAGAGTGCGTCACTGCCCACCCGCACTTCGATGGGCTCGCCACCCCAGGTATCAGTGCAGGCGGCAAACTCTTCTTCGTCGATTGCCCGCGACGCGTTGGCGATGTCGGAGGCACCCTCGACACAGAACCGTTCCAGACCACCACCGGATCCGACCGAGTCGATCGGATACTCGGGGCCTCCCTCGTCGATCCACTGAGTCATCACTGCCGTCGACAGTGGGAACACGGTTGAGGAGCCCGCGATGCCGATGGTGACACCTGGATCGACATCGAGAGGATCGACGACGGGGAGACCGAACATTCCGGTTTCACCTGTCGGCTCGGTGTCGTCTGTCATTTCCCCGGTTGTGGCCGGCTCCTCAGACGGAGCCGCGGTCGTTGTGACCTCGTCGTCGGAAGGTTCGGTGGTGTCGGTGTCGCCACCGGTGCCACCACAGGCTGCCAGCATCAACGCCAGTAGGGCGATCAGCGCGACCAGTTTTCGCATGTGCATTCCCGTTCATCTCCTTGTGTCGGATAAGAACCTCCCAGGAACGTGCGCGAAGCTAGGAACCCCTGTTAACCCAACGGCAATGTTCAGATGAACGGGAGATGAACAGTTTTTCGGCTTTGACGGCCGCTCAGACGCGATCCGAGCTCCGAGACGTGACCAGGTCGTGAAGCCGGCTGATCCAACCCTTCTACGAGGAAGGACGTGTCCCTAGACCTGTATCCGAATCTCCAGCTCGGCCATCAAGGCGCGCACCCGCTGCTCGAGGTCGTCCCTGATGGGACGGACCCCCGCGAGGTCCTTGCCCGAAGGATCGTCGAGCTCCCAATCGAGGTACCGCTTGCCGGGAAACACCGGGCAGGCGTCCCCGCATCCCATGGTCACCACAACGTCGGCGGCTCGAACGATCTCGTCCGCCCACGGCTGGGGAATCTCGCTACTGATGTCAATGCCCTTCTCGGCCATGGCAGCCACCGCAGCTGGATTGACCAGCTCGGCAGGTTCGGAACCTCCGGAGAACACGTCAACGTGCTCGCCAGCAAGATGACGCATCCAGCCTGCCGCCATCTGCGAGCGACCAGCGTTGTGCACACAAAGAAACAACACACTCGGGTTGAGAGTGGCGGAGTCTGATTCGAGGCGTATCAGTGCCCGAAGACGATCTCGTGCGAACCGCTCCGCGAGGAGCGGCACCCATGTGCTGGTGCTGGCTCGGGCAATGAGCACGTCCAGCGAGTCCTTCATGAATCGCTCGATGGTCTCCTTGTTGAGCCGCCCGGCGAATCTGCGCTGCAGACGTTCGGCTGCCTCACGAATCTGGAGCTGCTCTGCAGTGGTCAGGGTGACTGGCATATGACCTCCTCACGTCTTGGCCGCATTGGGAACGGGATCGGGATTCAGAGATTTGGCAACCACCGACGCACTCCAACCGGCCAGCAGTTGGGCGGAGAGAAACCCGGCCACAGAGGCCGGTGCGATGCCGGTGAAACTGTCGGTGAGTGTGCGGGCCACGGTCACAGCCGGGTTGGTGAATCCTGTGCTAGATGTGGCGAATACGACGGCGGCCACCCAAGCCCCCACTGCCGCGGGGACGTGACCGACGCGACCACTTCGCACCAACGAAAGGATGATCAGCACGAGCACAAACGTGGCAACGGCCTCGGCCACCACCAACCCGAGGCCGGAGCGGAAGGTGGTCGATAGGGAAACTGCCGGGAGGTCGAAGGTGATGTTGGCCAGGATTGCCCCGGCGATCGCCCCAATCACCTGCACCGACATGTAGGTGACTGCTTCGGGGAGCCCTATCGCTCCCGAGCGCCAGAAGGCGAGTGTGACCGAAGGGTTGAAATGCGACCCGGAGACGCTTTGCAGCATGTCGATGAGAGCGCCAAGCGCCATCCCCACGATGAGAGCGTGAGCGAGTAGCTGGACCGCTCTGTCACTGCTGAGTGACTCCGCGGCGATCCCACTGCCAACGATCACATAGAGGAGGAGGGCGGTACCCACTCCCTCAGCCACGACCTCGCGTCTCACCCCGCGCGAGTCTCTGTTGCGAGATGGTCGACTCGCTCGGCGATTTCGGCGAACGCTCGACGAAACGCACGCAGGCTCCCGGATGCGACCGGGTCGGGAACCGACCAATGCAGAAAGTGGCTGCCGGCGGGAACTCCTGCTTCGCGAGCTCGATCGCACACGGTCACTACCCACGATGGGGACTCGGAGAGCTGGTCATAGCCGGCGGGCCGGGCGGCGGAGATGTCAATGCCATGTTCGGCCGCGACCTCCACGGCCTTGGGATGGACTACGGGACTTGGATGGCTGCCGGCGCTTTGGGCCCGGTCCCCGGTCCTCTCCGTCCACAGGGCAGCGGCAAATTGCGAGCGGGCCGAGTTGTGGGTGCAGACAAAGAGGATGTCACCTGTAAGGGCGGACGGGTGTTGAAGAATCGACGGCAGACGGTTGAAGCAAAGAGTGATGTACTTGTGTCGGCGATCGCCCTCCGAGACCCTGCGCGCGATGAGCCCGGCTGACTCGAGCACATCGAGATGATGTGCGAGGAGATTGCCACGCATCCCGGACAGCTCGGCCAACTCGGCCACCGTGTGGTCACCAAGTGCCAGGCTGTCGGCGATCAGCAGCCGTCTCGGATCACCGAGTGCAGCGTGGGCATCGGCTCGCTCCAGGAGACTCATGACTCAAAGTATATTGAGTCAATCTTGTTTGAGCAAATGGAGTCTCATCTATTAGAGATGCGCCGCGCTGCGCAGGAGGGCTAGTTCTTGAAGAGCATCGTGGGAGTCGACGGATGCCTCGCCATCGACTTGAACCCAATTGCGATCGGGCTTCAATTCCCAAGCGAGGTTGTCATCGGCAAAGACGACGTCGAGGATCTCATCCATGCGGAATTGGAGGTCGGGGTCGGTGATCGGTGCCAGCGCCTCTACACGTCTGTCGAGATTCCGGGGCATCATGTCGGCCGAGCCGTACAGATAGCTGCGCTCTCTACCGCGAGCACCGAACCGGTAGATTCGGGAATGCTCGAGATACCGGCCAACCACCGAACGGACGTGGATGTTCTCCGACAGGCCGGGGATGCCAGGAATCAGGCTACAGATGCCCCGCACACACAAATCCACACGAGCACCCGCTCGTGATGCCTCGTAGAGGGCTTCGATGATCCCCGCATCGACGAGAGAGTTCATCTTCATCGTGATATGCCCATCCGGTCGATTCGCCTCGTCGGCGATGAGACCGAGGATTCGGTCTCTAATGCCTTCCGGAGACACGGCGAGTGAGCGGTACCGGGTCTGCCGGCTGTACCCCGTCAGGAAGTTGAAGAGGTCCGATAGGTCCAACCCCAAATCCCGGTCGGCAGTAAAGACGCCGACATCTTCATAGATGCGGGCTGAATTCTCGTTGTAGTTGCCGGTGCCGATGTGCGCATACCGGACGACGCGGTCTCCCTCACGACGCATGACCAGCGCGACTTTGGTGTGTGTCTTCAAACCCACGACCCCGTACATCACGTGGACGCCCACGTCCTCCAGACGCTGGGCCCACTCGATGTTCCGCTCCTCGTCAAACCTGGCCTTCAGTTCGACGAGGGCCACCACTTGCTTGCCTCGCTCGGCGGCGTCGATCAGCGACTGCATGATCTGGCTATTGCGATTGGTCCGGTACAGGGTCATCTTGATGGCGAGGACGTCGAGGTCCCGCGCCGCCCTGGAGACGAAGGCTTCCACAGTGGACGAGAACGAGTCGTACGGATGGTGGGCCATCAAGTCCCCCTGACGTATCACCTCGAAGAAGTCGACCGAATCCGCACCGGAGGCTGATAGCCGTAGGGGGGTGACGCCCGAGAAGACGGGGAACTTCAACTCCGGACGATCCAGATCAAAAACGCCCGACAAACCCGCGAGGTCGAGCGGTCCGTCGACGCGGTAGACATCGTCCTCGGTGGCGCCCATCTCCCTCATGAGCATGTCGAGAACCTCGTCGGGCATGTCGGGATGGACCTCGAGTCGAACCACCCGACCAAAGCGGCGTTGGGTCAGTTCGGACTCGATCGACATCAAGAGGTCGCCACCTTCGTCCTCTTCTACCTCGAAGTCGGCGTTGCGAGTGACCCTGAACACGTGGTGTCCGATTACCTCCATCCCGGGAAACAACGAGTCGAGATGTGATGCGATCACCTGCTCCAGCGGAATGAAACGTTCCCCATCGGGGAGCACCACGAAGCGAGGAAGGATTGGAGGGATCTTTACCCTGGCGAACCGGGTCAGCTTCGTCTCCGGGTTACGCACGAAGATCGCCAGGTTCAGGGAGAGATTGGAGATGTAGGGGAAAGGATGAGCGGGATCGACTGCCAGGGGCGTGACTACAGGGAACACCAGCTCCCTGAACTGCTCGTCGAGGAATTCGCGGTCACCGTCGTCCAGCGTCGAATAGTCGCCGAAAACTATCCCCTCCTTTGCCAGCGCGGGAGCCACCTCGGAGAGGAACCGCTTGGAAACCTCTTGATACTGTGCGTCGACGTCGGCTCTGATTGCGGCGAGCTGCTGGCCGGGCGTGAGCCCATCTGGAGTGGCCGATCGCAAGCCATGGGCCACCTGCTCTTTGAGGCCGGCCACCCTGACTTGGAAGAACTCGTCGAGATTTGATGACCAAATCGCCAGAAACCTCGCCTTCTCCAAAAGCGGGAAATCCTCCCGTCCGGTCAGCGCAAAGACTCTCTTGTTGAACTCGAGCCAGGACAGCTCCCGATTTATGAAGGTGTCCGGGGTGATGAGGTCCTGCATGTCACTCATAATCGTCGGTCTGAGGTGGCTGTGGGTTGACTAATGCCGTTCTGTGCCGACACCGAGGCCACCGAGGAGAAAGGCTTCGACACCTTCGGTCACTTCCTGTCTTCGCGAGTCGTCGTCGATCAGGGCTCGGGCTGCCGACATGATCGTGTCCTGAATGAGACGCCCTGCAAGGTAGAAAGGCAGGGGGTGGAAGACCCCCTCGGACACTCCTTTCATGTAGATCGACGCCATCTCGGTGGCCAATTGGGCGTGCGAATCGCCGATTCGCTCCTGGGCGTCCAGCCCCATTCGACCCGCCTCCCGGTGCAGGATCACGCCGAGAACCCGATCCGTAGCCACGAACTCGACTGTGGCCGAAGCCAGCTTGGCGAGTCGGTCGGCGATGGTGAGATTCTCGGGGACCGAGTCGATCAAGTCGGCGATGACATCGGGCAGCTTATCTTCGACCAGCGAGGCGATGACATCGTCTCGGTCGTCAAAGTAGTCGTAGAACGTGGTGCGCCCTACTCCCGCAGCCAGGGCGATCTCGCCGAGCGGCACGTCGGCCGTCCCGGCCTCGTCGATGACCTGATAGGCCGCGTCGAGGAGTGACCGTCTCGTCAGCTCCTTGTGCTCGTCGATGGAGGCGGCACGAATCTTGGGCACAGGTCAAGGCTATTCGACTCACTGACGAAATCAGCCGACGCCGAGTCGGTATCCCCAGTCTGTGTCGCTGACGGAAACGTCGCAAAGGTCGTTGCCCTCGTTTTGCGAGCCGTCGGGCGCACCGCGAATATGGGCGGGTGACCTACGGGCCAGCACAACTCGCGACCGAGCTGGTTGCGGACTGGAGGGCCCGAGCGGCCTGCTCTGGTTATCCAAATAAGCTCTTCTTCCCCTCGACCGACAGTGCGGACGAGAGGTCGGTGGAGAAGGCCAAAGCCGTCTGCTCCGTCTGCCCGGTGATCGACAACTGCTTGGAATACGCGCTGGAGACCAATCAACGCTCCGGCATCTGGGGTGGGACCTCTGAGAAGGAACGCAAGTCTCTCCGCCGGAAATGGCTGGCAGAACGTCGGCGTTCCGCTTGATCCGCCTTATATTTGCGGAGCAGAGGTTCGTGGAGAGATGAACAAACAGGCCGACTATGTGATGCGTACGGTCGAGGAGCGGGGGATCCGCTTCATCAGACTCTGGTTCACCGACGTCCTCGGCTTTCTCAAGTCGGTGGCGATCAGCCCCGCCGAGCTCGAAGTCGCCTTTGAGGAGGGGATGACGTTCGACGGGTCGTCGATCGACGGCTACGCCCGCATCCAGGAAGCCGACATGTTGGCGCGACCCGATCCGACGACCTTTGCCGTTCTTCCCTGGCGCACCGAACAGCAAGTGGCCCGGATGTTCTGTGATATCTCCACACCCGACGGCGAGCCCTTCGATGGTGACCCCCGGACCGTCCTCAAGAGAAACCTGGAGAAGGCCTCAGAAATGGGATACACCTTCTTCGCCGCCCCCGAGCTCGAGTTCTTCTATTTCGCCGACAGCGGGCCCGAACCGCAGGTGCTCGATCGGGGCGGGTACTTCGACCTCACTCCATTGGACGTGGCCCAGGAGTACCGGCGAAAGACGATCAACGCCTTGGAGCAACTCGGCATCCCCATCGAGCACTCCCATCACGAGGTGGCTCCCAGCCAACACGAGATCATCGCCCGCTACACCGATGCCCTAACCATGGCCGACAACATCATGACCTCGCGGCTCACCGTCAAAGAGGTGGCGCTTCAGTCGGGCATCTACGCCACGTTCATGCCCAAGCCGCTGCAAGAACATGACGGCTCGGGGATGCATCTGCATTTGTCACTGTTCGAAGGGGACACCAATGCTTTTCACGAGCCGGGCACTCAGGGTGGGTTATCGAAAGTTGCCGAAGCGTTCATTGCCGGGTTGTTGAAACATGCCGCGGAGATGACTGCGGTGACCAATCAGTGGGTCAACTCCTACAAACGCCTGGTGGGCGGGTTCGACGCCCCCATCTACATGTCGTGGGCTCGGAACAACCAATCGGCCCTCGTCCGCGTGCCATCGGTGAAGAAGGGCAAGCCTTCTTCGGTGCGGGTCGAGTACCGGGCGGCCGACGCCGCCTGCAACCCGTATCTGGCGCTGTCGGTCATCCTCGCCGCCGGGCTAGCGGGCATCCGCGAGGGCTATGAGCTTCCCCCCGAGATCGCCGCCGATGTCCACCAGTTGACAGCGGCAGAGAGGGCCGCCGTCGGTGCCAGACGTCTCCCCGACACCCTCGCTTCGGCCCTCGACATCATGGAGGAGTCCGACCTCGTGGCCGAGGCATTGGGCGAGCATGTCTTTGACTGGTTCCTGAGAAACAAGCGCGCGGAGTGGGGGAGATATCAGAGTCATGTCTCCGGCTTCGAGCTAGAGACCTATCTCCCGATCCTGTGATAGCCGCCGTCTACCCCGAGCCGATTTCTGAGAACCTCGCGGACGGTCTTGCCCTGTCCGGCGTGTCAATCAAGACGGCTGATGACATCGCCGTGGAAAACGGCACGATCCGCGACGCCGATCTCCTCGTCGTCGAGTTGGGCACCGGCCCGCTACGCCAGTTACGGGAGGTTGCCCGCATCGAAGAGATGCTCGGGGTGCCGGTGATCCTGGTCGTGGCCACCGAACACCTCGCCCTCCTCGAGAGCAGTGGGGTGACGGCCGACTTCGTGGTCTCGCCGATCGACCCGGTGGAGTTCCGAATTCGGGTCAATCGGTGCGCCGGCGAAGATCCCGGTGAGGAGCTGCTTCGCTTCAAGGACCTCGAGCTCAATCCGCTCAACTACCAGGCCACACTGGCCGGAGAGCCGATCGACCTCACCTACATGGAGTACGAGTTGCTCCGGTTCCTGGTCGAAAACCCGGTGAGGGTGTGGTCACGTGAGCAGCTGCTCTCCAAGGTCTGGGGCTACGAGTACTACGGCGGCGCCCGGACCGTCGACGTCCACGTCCGTCGTCTCCGCTCCAAGCTCGGCGAGGAGCGGGCGTCGTGGATCACGACGGTCCGCTCCGTCGGCTATCGCTGGGGGTAGCGATACAGCCGAGTGTGCAACCATGCGCGCTCAGCGCGCTCCGTCGCACACTCGACCTGTCTGAAGCCCAACGACCCGGCCCGTGGCACAATCGGGGGATGGGTTTTCGCACCAAACAAGTCCACGGTGGGGTCACACCGGATCCGACGACGGGGTCGATCCTCACCCCGATCTTTCAGTCGACGACCTTCGTGCAGGACTCGGTTGACGACTACATGGGGAAGGGATATTCCTACTCCCGGGCAGGCAATCCGACCGTCCGTGCCCTAGAGGAGAAGCTGACCGCCCTCGAAGGTGGTCTGGACTCCACTGCGTACACATCGGGTATGGCTGCGACGGTCGCCGTCTTGTTGGCGACCCTGGAAGCTGGTGACCACATTGTCGTCGCCGACGTCGTCTACGGCGGCACCTACCGGTTCGTCGATCAGTTCCTCACCAAGTTCGGCGTGGGAGTGAGTTTCGTCGACACCTCAGACACCGATGCCGTCGTCGGCGCCCTCGAGGCCAACACCAAACTCGTCTTCACCGAGACCCCGGCCAATCCGACCCTCAAGGTCACCGATCTCGCCGCGGTGTCGGCGGTCTGCAAGGAACGGGGCATCCTCCACGTAACCGACAACACCTTCCTCACCCCTTACTACCAGCGCCCGTTCGAACTGGGAGCCGATGTCATCATTCACTCGACAACCAAGTTTCTCGACGGTCACAACGCAACACTGGGCGGTGCCGTCGTGGTGAACGACGAAGAACTGCAGGAGAAGATCGCCTTCGCTCGCCTCTCAGCCGGCCTGGTCATGTCACCCATGGTGGCCTGGCTCACTCTCCAGGGGGTGAAGACGCTGAGCGAGCGCATGGACGGTCAATCCGCCAACGCTATGGCGGTTGCGGAATTCCTCCAGACACACGACAAGGTCGAATATGTCAACTATCCGGGGCTGGCCGACCATCCCCAGCACGAGCTTTCCGCGAAACAGGCATCGGGATTCGGGGCCATGGTCTGCTTCGAGGTCAAAGGCGGTGTCGAGGCCGGGAAACGTCTCATGGACACGGTTGAACTTTGGAGCCTTGCCGAGAACCTGGGCTCGGTCGAGTCGCTGATCACTCACCCGGTGACCATGACACACGCTGCTGTGCCTCGCGAAGAACGGTTGGCGGCCGGTATCACCGATGGGTTGGTCCGTCTCTCGGTCGGTCTCGAAGATTCAGAAGACCTCATCGAAGCGCTCGACCGGGCTCTCGAACAAGTGTGACCAACGGCCGCTGACGTGGGTGAGGGATAAAGCGGACGCTACTACCCGGTCTTGTCGACGACGACTTTATTCGGTTCAGACGCGCCGGGCTCTGATCAGGGCGTCGATTGCCGCCGTCGGCCCATGGTCGACTTCGACCGCACGCTCGACCACCCCTGCCTCCATGACTTCCAGACCCTCCAGCCACGGGACGATCTCGTCGACATCCCAAAGCACCTCGGGATACTGGGGACCTCCGATGCCGTGTTCGATGTTGGTGCGGTCGTGACCGATCATGAACAGCTCACCGCCCGGCTGCAGCCAGTCGACGGCACGCCGGATCAGAGGCTCGAAGTCAGCCAAAGGGAGATGGAGGTAGGCGACGAGCACCAGGTCGTAGCTCCGATCGGGATTCCATGTGAGGACATCGCCCACGACGAATTCCACTCCTGTCGAATTTGCCCGACCCCGCTCGACCGCCACCGGTGAAAAGTCGACGGCTGTCATCTCCCAGCCACGCTCGGCCAGCCAGATAGCGTTGCGTCCCTCCCCCGAGGCGAGGTCGAGACCGACACCCGGTTTACCGTCAGCGAGCCGATCCCCCACGAAGATGTTGGGATCCGCCGACCAAAGCCGATCGGTCGCCCGGTAGCGGTCGTCCCAGTCGGTCGCTTCCATCTATCCGAACTCGATGCCTTGGGCCAAGGGGAGGTCGTCGCCCCAGTTGATGGTCGTGGTCTGACGACGCATATAAGCTTTCCACGCATCGGATCCGGCCTCACGGCCCCCACCGGTCTCCTTCTCCCCACCGAATGCCCCGCCAATCTCCGCGCCGGAGGTGCCGATGTTGACATTGGCGATCCCACAATCCGACCCGGTCGCACTGAGGAACCTCTCGGCGCTCTTCAACGACTCGGTGAAGATGGCCGAGGAGAGACCTTGGGTGACTCCGTTCTGGATGTCGATCGCCTCCTCGAGCGTGTCGAACTCGATGACCCACAGGATCGGGGCGAACGTCTCGTCCTGGGTGATGGGGGCGTCCTTGGGCACCTTGACGATCGTCGGCTCGACGTAAAACCCGTCACGGTCGATCCGGTTGCCTCCGGTCATGACCTCACCGCCCTGGGAACGGGCGGTCTCGAGGGCATCCATCATCTGCCTGACCGCCTTTTCCGAGATCACTGGTCCCATGAGTGTGCCCGGTTCGAGAGGGTCACCGATCGTGACCTGGCGATACGACTCCACGAGCCTGTTGACGACCTTGTCTGCCACCGCACGATGAACGATCAGCCGACGTAAGGAGGTGCAACGCTGGCCGGCGGTGCCCACGGCCGAGAAGAGCGCGGCACGAACCGCCAAGTCGAGATCGGCGTCATCCATCACGATGACCGCGTTGTTGCCACCCAACTCCAGGATCGACCGTCCCATTCGCTGCGCAACGGCCGGGCCAACAATCCGGCCCATGGCGCACGATCCGGTGGCGGACACCAGCGGAACTCGGGTATCACCAGTCATCGCCGAGCCGACGGTCTGACCGTCACCCACCGCGAGATTGAACACGCCTTCGAAACCAGAGCCCTCCAGCACGTCATGGGCGATCTTGGTCACCGCGATTGCAGTCAATGGCGTGGCTTCCGATGGCTTCCACAACACGGTGTCACCGCACACCGATGCGACGGTGGCGTTCCACGACCACACCGCCACCGGGAAGTTGAACGCAGAGATCACCCCCACCGGTCCCAGTGGATGCCAGTGCTCGTACATGCGGTGGTTGGGGCGTTCGGAGACCATCGTGTTTCCGTAAAGCTGCCGGGAGAGACCGACGGCGAAGTCGCAGATATCCACCATCTCCTGAACCTCGCCGACACCTTCGGCATGGATCTTCCCGTTCTCCAGCGTGACGAGAGCACCGAGCGCATCGATGTTCTCCCGGAGAGCGTCGCCCAACAGCCGCACGTACTCGCCACGTTTCGGCGCCGGGAGCAACCGCCAGCGCTCGAAGGTCTCCACCGACGACTCCACTACCTGCTCGTAGTCATCCCGGGACGCCACGGCCACGGTGGCGATGGACTGACCCGATGCCGGATTGACGACGTCGACCGTCTCCCCTGTGGCCTCCAGCCACTCCCCGGCATAGACACCCGAGTTGTGAGACTCAACACCGAGAGAATCGAAGACTTGTTGTTGGTTCATCTAGCCGCCACCACTTCTATCTCAACGAGAAACCCACCAGGGAGCGCCCCTGCTTGCACTGTTGTCCGCGCCGGGAAGTCACCTTCGAAGTATGACGCGTAGACGTCGTTGACCGCGGAGAAGTCGTCGATGTCGGCGAGGAAGATCGTCGTCTTCACGATGTCGTCATAGCCGAGGCCCAGGTCGCCAAGCAGGGCGCCGATATTCGACATCACCTGGTGTGCCTGGGCGTCGACGTCGTCGGGCGCCCTCTCCCCCGTCTGCGGATTTTGGCCGACCTGTCCGGCGAGAAAGACAAGGCCGGCGGCCTCGGCGGCTGCCGAATATGGGGCGAGAGGCTGGGGTGCGGAAGGTGTTTCCGGGACGATCTTTGGCAAGGTCAGGGCTCCTGTCTGGGTTCGGCCCGAGGGTACTTAGATCACCGAAATGAGAGAGACCCGGCCGAAACCGGGTCTCTCCGTGCAAGCCGCTGAGGGGTCCTCAGCTGAACGAATTGCCGCAACCGCAGCTGCGGGTGACGTTGGGGTTGTCAATGGCGAACCCGGCCCCCATCAATCCCTCCTTGTAATCGAGGGTAGCGCCACGAACCATATCCGCACTCTGCGGGTCGACAAGAACCCTGACTTCCTCGAACTCCTCGACAATGTCGTCGTCATCGGTCTCGGCGTCGAAGTACATCTCGTAGGAAAAGCCGGAGCAGCCCCCAGGTCTGACGGCCATGCGGAGGGCGAGACCCTCCTCTTGCTCACTGGCGATCAGCTCGCGGACTTTGGCCACCGCGCTCTCAGTGAGGTTCACCGTCTTCTGTGGCTGTGTCGACTTTATCGACAGAATCTGTGTCATTGGCTCCTACCTGAAGTCACAATCATCTTAACGCCACCGAGGCGTTGCGACATTCCCTATACATGGCGGGAAATTCCCTATAGCGATAGTGGAAATTACCCTGGGTTTCATGTCGACCGTTACCAGGGATCAGGTCATGCAGACCCTGGAGGGTGTCCGCGATCCCGAACTTGGCGGCAATGTCGTCGAACTGGGGATGATCACCGACGTCGACATCGAAGGGTCGAGAGTAGACATCGGACTCGCCCTGACCATCGCCGAGTGCCCGCTCCGGTCCCAAATCGAGGGTGACACCAGACGCCGCGTCGCAGCCATGCCCGGAGTGGAAGCCGTGAACATTCGGACCACGGCGATGACGAAGCGTCAGCGCGCCGAGTTGATGTCGGTCGCCCGCCGTCACGCTCGGGAGAACGCCGAGCCAACTCAAGTGGCGTCATCCACCCGGGTAATCGCAGTTGCCTCAGGAAAAGGCGGTGTGGGAAAGTCTTCCGTCTCAGTCAATCTCGCCGCGGGTTTGGCTGCTGAAGGGTTTCTGGTTGGTCTGCTCGATGCCGACATCTGGGGTTATTCCATACCTCGCATGATCGGCGCCACCGGCAAGCTCGAAGCCGACGCGGAGAGCAAACTGATCGAGCCGGTCGAGGCATCCGGGGTCAAGATCGTCTCCACCGGTCTCATCATCGAATCGGAGGAGACCGCCCTGATGTGGCGGGGACTGATGCTGTCGAAGGCATTGGAGCAGTTCCTCAAGCAGGTCGACTGGGGTGACCTCGACTACTTGATTCTCGACATGCCCCCAGGCACCGGTGATGTTCAGATGGCGCTCACCCGCATGCTCCCCCAGGCGGAGATGGTCGTCGTGACCACTCCTCAGCGGGCAGCTCAGCGCGTTGCGGTTCGGGTGGCGGACATGGCGCGAAGATCGCACATGCCGGTCATTGGTGTGATCGAGAACATGTCGGGAGATGTCTTCGGGCACGGAGGGGGCGATCAGCTCGCCGACGAGCTGGGGGTAGCCATGTTGGGCTCGGTGCCCCTCGACCCGGCGGTCGTCGAGGGAGGAGACACCGGTCGGCCTGTCGTCCTCCGGCCCGGCTCAAGTCCCGCCGCCGCGGCTTTCGCCAAAACCATCGAGAACGTCATGGCCGTGGTCCCAACCGCCGACCTGGAGACCTGCACTGGCCGCATCGCCAAGCTGATCGCCGACCTCGAGGACGGCGCCGCCTAGCGGCTCGGGGGTTCGAATCGGATTGATGAGCTTTCGAGCTCACCGTCTTCTTAGGCAGCGCTGCTCTGGGGGGGCTTCCAGAGATCGACCGCGAACGGCTTCTTCTCCACGCCGGTGACCACGTAGGTCTGCAGCAACTTGTCGGCGATGGTCTGCCGCTTGGAGTCCACCAGGGGCAGGAGGAACCCGAGACCGCAAATGAGACCGTCGACGATGTGAGCGAACTTGCGTCCGATCCCCGGACCACTGCCAATGAGGTCACCCTGCTCGTTGACAAGCCGTAGGCCCATGATGGCCTTGCCTGGGGTTTGCCCGCTGACGCCTTCCATGTGGCCGAGATAAGCCCAGTAGGCAATGCCGATCAGACCCGCCAGGGCATTTAAGACAGTCGCCCGAAAGAAGACGGCGTTGAGGATGGCGATCGGCAGCCAGTCGATGATCCAGCCGAGGGCTCTGGTTCCCCAGTCGGCCAGGGGGGCCGGCATGCCGGTCGGCTGTGGCGTGGGTGGTTCGGGGGTGGTCACTACTCTCCTCGTCCTTGGTCCGGGGCGATGACATTAGGCACCATGCGTGCGTCGATGCCGTCCAGACCGGGTTATCCAGGTACAGGACTAGTCCCTTGGGTGGTCTCACGAACAGTCATTGCGCGTTCACTCTCCGTGGACAGACTTACCGGAGAACGTGCACCCAGCAAGCGCGCTGGGAGTGAGGGGCCATTGGGAGGCTTCCAGGAGACGGGGGACCCGAGAGGGTCCCCTTCTCGCGTTGTTGGCCGAACCTAATGCTCCAGGGACCGCATACGGTCCCTGGAGCGTCTGGAAAGCCTGAGCGCACGATCCGCGTGCCAGATCTCCCCAACAGCGGGGAGATCTGCACGACGAGTACGCGGTTAGCAGAGACCGCGGACCAGTGAATAGGGGTTCACCGCCGAACCACCACCGGGGTGATATTCGAAATGAAGGTGGGGGAGATACTCGGGGGCGTTGCCGGTGGAACCGTTGTAGCCGATCACCGTTCCCGCCTCGACATGTTGACCTGTGCCGACGTCGGCGAAGTCATCGAGGTGGGCGTAGTAATACATGTCCCCGGCATCGGAGAAGAAGTAGATCGATTTGCCGCCGAGAGAGCTGTTGGAGAAGCGACTGATCTTCCCCGAGTAGATGGAGACGATGGGGGTGCCCCGGGCAGCGATCATGTCGACGCCTTTGTGGGATCGCCCGCCCGACCGTGGAGCTCCCCAAGAGTCGGTGAATGAGACCGCTCCCGCTACCGGACACGCTCCGCTACCGGCCGGTGGTGGTGGAGGGGGCGCGGACGTGGATGGCGGAGATCCCGAGTCCCCGGACGACGGTTGGGTAGCTGCGGCTGCCGCGGCTTCGGCTCGGACCGCCTCACGCTGACGTCTTTCCTCCTCGCGTCGACGTCGCTCCTCTTCTTCTTTCTGTTGCTGGGCCACCAACCCGTCGTATACCTCCTGCGCTGCTCCGAGCTCCGACTGCAGCTGGCCCGCCTTCTGCTCCAGCTCGACAGTGACCGCTTCCTGCTCCTCGAGAGCAACGCCGAGCCGCGTCGTCTGCTGATCGAGCTGTTCTCTGTAGCTACGCATCTGGCTGACCACGCCAACGTCGGTGCCGTTGACCTCTCTCAGGTATTCCATCCCTGCCGGATACTCCTGGTCTGTCACGGAGAACAGAACAGACAGCGAGGCCCCGCTCGTGGAGCCCATGTAGAGCTCGACGGCGACGTTTTCGAGGTGGGTCTGGGTCTCGGCCAACTTGATCTTGGCAAATTCGATCGACGACAGGAGCCGTCCGATTTCCGCGTCGAGGGCTGACTGCCGTCCATAGGCGTCGATCACATCCTGGCCCAATTGGGCTGACTTCTCGGTGAGCCGATTGACCTCGGCACGTGCATCGGAGATGTCCTCGTCTGTTACCTGCGCCAGGGCGGGAGCGGCAATGGCGACGACTAGGAGGCCGCTGAGAAATCTGGTGAGCTGTTTCATAGGTTTGGAGAGACGACGACCAGGCGATCGCCCCGCAACGTTATCCGTTCCTGATCGATCAGCAACGTGACGTGGGCATCCACCGAGCGCGCCGCCAGAGGGTGAAGGGAACGGTCGACATCGGCGTAGACCTCTTCGACGATCCCCGGAACGTGGTCGACACCCCTGGCTATTGCTTCGAACACCTCCTCGTGTCGTTGCAGACGATGCGCCACATACCAATCGATCACCACATCCGGGTCGTCCATGGTCTCGCCATGTCCAGGGTGCAGTTTCTCTAACCCGGTCCCCTTCAGCCTTTCCAGCGAGGCGATATAGGGACCCATCTTCTCGACCATCACCGACGAGCCGCCCATGATGTGATCGCCTGTGAAAAGGACGTTGCCCACCCGAAAACACAGGTGATCGTCGGAATGGCCCGGGGTGTGCACCACCTCGACTTCGAGTGAACCGACTGCGAACCTCGCCCCGTCGAGAAGCCTGATCTCAGGATGAAAGTTCGGGCCAGGGGCGTACCCGACTGCCGGCACGCCTAGATCCCGGGCCAGCGGGTTGGCCAAGGGAGCGTGATCGCTGTGGGTGTGTGTGACCAATACCTGATCGACGGTTCGATCACCCACCACGTCCAGGATCGCGTTGGCGTGTTTGGTGTCCACGGGACCCGGGTCGATGATCACCACGGACCCCGATCCGTCATCGAGTAGCCACGTGTTGGTCCCTGGCCCGGTAAACGGCCCTGGATTGTTGGCGAGAATCCGGTCGATCTTCATCATGGCTCCGCGGGCATGTGGATCGGGAGGAGCGAACCGTCTTCGACCTTGCGGGGCAGGATCAACGTGCGCCCGTCGGCGCCTTCGGCGGACCTGATGGCATCCTCAATCGACTGCCAACGAAGCAACCACCGGAGATGGGTAAGGGTGGGCTGAAACATGGCCCACTCGCCGAGGTCGTGGCGCTCCAGGGCAATCGCGGGTGTGACCCATGCATGCCAGATCAACTCGTCGGTGTCGATCTCGACCTCCGGTGCGCCGACGCACCGTGCCACGTAGAACCTGGTGTCGAAACGGCGGGGCGCCGCCTCTGGTGTGACCCATCTCGAAACCAGGACGAGATCATCGTCCGCCGGTGAGATGTCATGGTCACCGAGCCAGCGGTAGTAGTCGTCATCCCGCACCCTGGGTGCGCGAACCGGTCCCTTCTTGGTAAGGAGGATTCCGGTCTCTTCGGCGAACTCTCGAATCGCTGCCTTCCGATGAGAGAGGTCGTCGTGGAGATCGAGCCCGTCGGGAACATCGATAGCGTCGACCCGGCCACCGGGGAAGACAACCAGGTCGCCAAAGAATCCACGCGAGTTTCGCTGAACTACCAGCACCTCAAGCCCTCCAGAGCCGGGGCGGAGGGCAAGGATGGTGGCGGCGGGATCGGCACCTGGCACTTTGAGCATGCTACGGATCAGACCTGGCAAACTCGATCGGGTGGAAAACAACCCATACCGGGACCTGCCTTCCGTCGACGTCCTCGTCGACCGAATCGAGACGGAACTCCCCCGACCCCTCATTGTGGACACCGCTCGGGTTGCGCTCGACCAGGCCCGCAATGACATCGAGAGAGGCGAGATACCCGACCCTGAAGCGACCCTCCGCCATCTGACACGGGCCATCGCAAGAAGCGCCGGCGTACCGGTGATCAACGCCTCCGGCGTCCTCCTCCACACCAACCTGGGCCGTGCCCGATGGTCGCAACGGGCCATGGAGCGGGCCACAGTTACCGCCTCTGGCTACACCAATCTCGAGATCGACATCGACACCGGAGAGCGCAGCCGCCGCGGCGGATACGTCGAGCGGCTCCTCCAGAGTCTGACCCACGCCGAATCGGCCCTGATCGTCAACAACAACGCCTCCGCGCTGCTCCTGGCGCTGTCGGCCATCTCCAGCGGGAAAGCGGTCCCGGTTTCCCGTGGAGAGCTCATCGAGATCGGAGGCTCCTACCGGCTACCCGACGTCATGATGGCCAGCGGAGCACGACTCGTGGAGGTGGGGACGACGAACCGGACTCGTCTTGGTGACTACCAGACTGCGGTCCAGACCCATTTCTGCGGCGCCATCCTCAAGGTGCATCCGTCGAACTACCGGGTCAAAGGGTTCACCGAGGAGACAGCCCTCCACGAGTTGGCTCGTCTCGCCCGGGACCATGCTCTTCCCCTGATCTTCGACATCGGATCCGGGCTGCTCGATAGTGACGCCTCGTGGGTGCCCGGCTGGCTCAGCGACGAGCCGGCGGCCCGTCAGGCGCTTGCGGCCGGCGCCGACCTGGTCACCTTCAGTGGCGACAAGCTGCTGGGCGGGCCCCAGGCCGGAATCATGATCGGTCGTAGGGAGATCATCGCCACACTGCGCTCACATCCCCTGACCCGGGCACTCCGGGTCGACGGCATCGTCTACGCAGCGCTCGCAGCGACCCTCGAGGAGTTTCTCGATGCGGAGGTCACCAACATCCCGTTCTGGCGTCAGGCGTTGCTCGGAGATGACGACCTGGGGCCAAGATCGGAGAGGTTGGCCGGGTCTGTCGGCGGATCGGTGGAAGCCGGTTCTTCGCGAGTCGGAGCGGGGGCTGCCCCCGAGATAGAGATTCCCTCACCCCAGGTGAGGCTGGCTGGTCGGCACGCCCTCTATGGGCGGCTGCTCGCAGAAGAGCGACCGGTCATCGCCCGCCGCGATTCGGGAGATCTGGTCCTTGACCTGCGAGCGGTGGACCCCGACGAGGACGAAGCATTGGCGACGGCGATCCTGCGATGCCTCTGATCGGTACCGCCGGGCATGTCGACCACGGGAAGTCGACTCTGATCGAGAGGATCACTGGCCGTGACCCCGACCGCTGGAGAGAGGAGAAGGAGCGCGGGCTGACCATCGACCTCGGGTTTGCCTGGACCACCCTGCCCGACGGTTCGGAGGTGTCCTTCGTAGACGTTCCCGGCCACGAGAGATACCTCAAGAACATGCTCGCCGGGGTAGAGGCGATCGACGTCGCTCTTTTCGTGGTCGCCGCCGACGAGGGCTGGATGCCCCAATCCGAGGAGCATCTCGCGGTCCTCGACCTCCTCGAAGTTAGGCGGGGGGTAATCGCGCTCACCAAAATCGACGCGGTCGATGCGGATCTCGCCCTGCTGGCCCGGACCGAGATCGTCGACAATCTCACCGGAACGAGTCTTGAAGACGCACCCATCCATCTGGTCTCAGGGGTCACCGGCGAGGGAGTCGACGATCTCCTGGAGACACTGGCACGCCTGATACCGGATCAACCCATTCCCACCGGACGGCCCCGGCTCTGGGTGGATCGATCGTTCAGCATTCAGGGAGCCGGCACGGTGGTCACCGGAAGTCTTCTCGGAGCCGGCCTGACCGTGGACGACAACATTGAGATCTACCCGCGGGGTATTCGTGGCCGGATAAGAGGTCTGCAGAGCCACGAGCAGGCACACCAGCACGTCGGAGCGGGGCGCCGGGTCGCAGTGAACCTAGGGGGAATCGATCACCACCAGGTGGCGCGGGGTGACATGCTTGGGACGCCGGGTCAGTGGGAGCTGACCAACCGGTTCGCGGCAAGCCTGCGGCCCGCCCGGTTTGTTGATGAACCGGAGCAACGAGGTGCCTATCAGATCCACATCGGCTCGTCCTCGCAACGGGTGGACATCGTGGCCATTGATGAGGGTCTTGCGGTGCTCAAGGTCGACCAGCCTCTCCCCATCGCTGTCGGCGACAGGTTCATCCTGCGTGATACTGGACGGCATATGGTCGTTGGGGGGGGTCGGGTACTCGATCCGGCGCCGGGCCGGACCAGAAGGGCGCTGGCTGGCTCGCGGGCCATCGACCCGGATCAGGGCGTGCCCGAGATCGCTCAGAGGCTGCTGGCATCACGACGAGTCGACAGCGTCTCCCGGCTGATGGCTCACAGCGGCGGCGGCTCACCGACCGACGCCGTGGTCGTTGGTGACAAGGCGATCGACCCGTCGCTCCTCGACGAGATGGCAAGACGCGCCGTCACGATGGTCGAAGCCGAACACGCCCAATATCCATTGCGACCCGGGCTGTCATTGGCCACTCTCGCCGAACGGCTCCGGGTCGAAGTCGACATGGCCGAGGTGGTGGTGGAACGATCGGAGAAATTGGAGAGGAAGGGCCCGGATGTGGCGCTCACTGCGCACCGGACCGGGTTGACCGACGACCAGGAGGCGGCTTGGCAAGAGGCCCGGCGTCGTTTGGAAGACAGTCTCGCCGTCCCCGAGGCCACGGATCTGGGCCTCGACCAGGAGATCATCCACCTCAAGGTTCGCGACGGGGAGCTGGTCCGTGTCAGCCCGAGTCTCGTCTACCTCCCAGCCCAGATCGACGACCTACGGGCGAGGATGGCGGGTCTCGGTAAGGAGTTCACCGTCGCAGAATTCCGCGACATTGCAGGTCTCTCACGAAAGTACGCGGTGCCGATCCTCGAGTGGAGTGATAGAAAAGGGCTCACCGTCCGCCGCGGAGATCTCCGCCGCCTCAGGTGAGCCCTGTCGCTCGGCAAGGGAATCACTAGCCGACTACGGCGATACTCCTCCGCTCGACCTCGGTGAGCCCGCCCCATATCCCAAAGGGCTCCCGGATGTCGATGGCGTGACGGGAGCAAGGATCTTGCACCGGACACACCCCGCAGATGGCCTTGGCCTTCATTTCACGTCGCTCCCTCTCGTCCTTCCTCTCGAAAGTAGAAGGGGGAAAGAAGAGATAGGCATGATTCCCACGACAAAGCGCCTGTAGCTGCCAATCGTCTGAGTGGGACAACCTCAATTCCTCCCGCTTGCTTGCGACAACCGGGCCGAAGCTAACGAATACAAACCATGGGTTCAAGGGAGAATCTGGAAGAACTTGTGCTTATGTTTCGCGGCTTGTCACCTGACGGACAACTTCCAGATACAAACCGTCCACTCCCGTGACCTCAATCGGGTCGCCCCCTCCGATTCCCGACTCCCGGTGTGCAGTCCCTCTCCACCTCGCTCCTCTCACCTCGACAAGACCGTCCGGATCGAAATCGACGAGAGCTGTGCCCATCTCCCCAATCAGCGTTTCGCGTCCGATGGTCTCGGTGGAGAGTCTGGCGCGCTGGACCGTCGGCATCGCCAATAGGAAGAAAAAGAGGACACCGGCCACGGAAGGGAGCACAAGCCACCACCGAGGGTCGATCTGGCCTCCACCATCGACGAGAAACATGCCTGCTACCTGTAAGACGAGCGCTCCGGTGAGGGTGCCGATGAAGATCCCACCGAGCTGATGGGCGGCGACGAGCAAGACAAAACCCACCGCGACCAAGACGATCGCCCACCAGTTCACCGGCAATGTCAACACCCCCCAACCACCGAGCAGCAGCGAGACGGCGGCGACAGCGGCGGCGACACCGGGGCCGAGCGCGTAGAACTCGAACACGACGATGGTGAGCCCGATGACGAGAAAGAAGAAGGCCGCCTCCGGCGTCACCGCCAGCCGAAAGAACCTGGTGACAAGACCAGGTTTGTGGAAGGTGGGAGTCTTGGCGGTGATCCCACCGTCGACTTCGGTGAGGGTGGACACCATGACCGGGCCCTGCGACGTCTGGAAGGTGGCACCGTCGAGATCCTGGATGTACTGGCGGATGGCGGGCTGAAGATCGAGACCGGTCTCGGCAGCCGGGATCGATTCGTCGGACCGGGCCTGGTCTTCACCGAGGATGGCGGGCTGGAAATGGCCCAACTCCGAGTCCCCGGGGGCGATCGCGGCGTGGCTGACGAGCTCGGGAAGTTTGGCGGCGGCACCGTATGCATGGGCAGGGTGGGGTCCCACCCAGATCGCGACCGGAATGGGCGGGCTCTCGATCAGGTCGGCGAGCCGCTCGAACGCGTCCCGGTCCAGTACAGCGGTCGAGTTGAGCTGCACGATGGCAAGCTCCTGGTCGATCTGCGCGCCCTGGTCGATCGATTCGGCCATGAACTCGAGGGCGGAACGATCGAGCGGTCCGCTGACGTCGATCACATCGATGCCGCCTCCCGTTGCCTCGGCGCACGCGCTCAACGTGAGGAGCGTGGCAAATGCGAAAGGGATAAAGCGACGCACCGACGGTGCAGGTTAGGACCCTCTGGAAGGCTACAAATCCGGAACCTTTGCGCCCTCCGAGACGTCTGTAAGTGAGGTCTGTACGATCACCCCGGACGGCGAAGTTAGACGGAGGATGCGGTGCGGCGACTTCTGAGGATGATGGCGATAGTGACCTTGCTCGCAGCTTGCGGACAGGGTGAGGGAACTTCAGTTGAAGAGAGCTCGGACGATGGCGCCACAACGACCAGCGAGACTTCGAGTTCTGAGCAGACCGACGGTGAGGAGAGTTTGGGGGCGTTCTTCGGCTGGGAGTCCGACAACCCCGAGGAGGACCAGGCTCGCTGGCGCGACGAGGAGGCGAGACGTCAAGAGGCGATTCGGGCCTGTATGGCCGGAGAAGGCTTCGACTACATACCGGTGCAGCAACCCGAAGAGTCGTACCAGGTCTGGGGCCCCGAGGACGAAGAGGAGATGGCTAGGACGCAAGGGTTCGGCATCAGTACCTGGTACGGGAACGAGGATCAGTTCACCGAAGAGGCAGTCGAATGGGAAGACCCCAACCAGGAAACGGTCGAGGCGATGTCCGAATCCGAGCGG
>Ga0299907_10000059_pt1 | contig 37186 bp, 30 predicted proteins | sample RVTome_16_FD_198680 | JGI IMG/M metagenome (GOLD analysis project Ga0299907, IMG submission 198680) | Soil microbial communities from uranium-contaminated site in the Upper Colorado River Basin, Wyoming, United States - RVT152D67 (version 2) ...
GACATCGTCATCCCCGGCTTCATCGACACCCATCGGCACACCTGGGAGACGTGCATCAGGACCTGCGCCCCGGATTTCGCCTTGATCACCTACTTCAGCGCGATCCTCGACAAGTTCGCCCCGCACTACCGGCCCGAGGACGTCCACTCGGCGACACAGTGGGGTGCGCTCGAGTGCATCAACGCCGGCATCACCACCCTGGTCGACTGGGCCCACATCATGAACACGCCCGAGCATGCAGACGCCTCGGTCACTGCTCTCCAGGAGTCGGGGATCAGGTCGGTCTTCGCCTATGGCTTCCCCAACACCTCGCTGGTGGACTGGTGGTTCGGCCCCGACTACACCGGCAGTGTGCTGACCTCCGACGGCGACGACGCACGTCGTCTGCGTTCGCAGTACTTCAGCTCGGACGAGGGCCGGATCACCATGGGTCTGGCCACACGAGGGCCCGGGTTCTGCAAGCCCGATGTGGTGCGTCACGACTGGGAGCTGGCCAAGGAGCTCGGCATCAACATCACGGTTCACGTCGCCATGGACCGGTTCGGCTACACCAAGGGCCAGATCACCGCATTGCGGGACATGGACCTCCTCTATCCCGGCACGACCTATGTCCACGCCTCGCATTTCTCCGACGAGGAGTGGCAGCTGGTCGCCGATTCGGGCGGGAACGTCAGCTTCGCCCCCCAGATCGAGATTCAGATGGGGCACGGGTGGGCGCCGGCGGTCACCGCGGTCGAATACAACGTCCCAATCGGGCTGTCCTCGGACGTGGCGACGACCGCGTCGGCAGACCAGTTCACCCAGATGCACGCCGTCTTCGGTTCCGAGCGAGGGCGCAAGCATCAGGAGTCTTGGGACAACGATCTCGATGGCCTGGAGGCCTCGCCCGGTCTGATCACCTCACGTGACGCCCTGTCGTGGGCCACCATCGGCGGAGCCGAGGTGGCCGGGATCGCCGACCGCACCGGATCGCTGACACCCGGGAAGAAGGCGGACGTGGTGATCATCGACGGGTCGGCGGTGAACGTGGCGCCGATCATCGACCCGGTGGGAGCGATCGTCTGTGCGGCGGACATCTCCAATGTGAAGACCGTCCTCGTCGACGGTGAGATCCTCAAGGAGGACTTCAAGCTCAAGACGTCGCTCGATGCGCCGCGGCGAGCGGTGGAGGCGTCGCGTGACTACCTGCTCGAGATGTTCGGCGAGCCCGAGGCAGGTTGGATGGCAGTCGGAGGCTGAGCGGGCTGGCCCATCGAATACTGTCGGTCGTATGCCGCAGATCGATGACGCTTCGGTTGACGTCGAGATCGCCGCGGCTCTCGCCCGCGGAAGTGAAGACGACTGGGACTCACTTTGGGAGGCCGTCGACGACTTGGCCAACGAGACCACCTTCGCCACCTGGACCGGAGCCGACATCGTCGGGACCACCATCGTCGACGGCGAAGAGCGCCCGGTCCACCAGATGCCGCATCCGGTGTACGCCGAGTCCGTGGAGCGCGTGCGGGAGCGTCTCGGCGCACTCGGCCTCATGGTCCCATTCGATTGGATGGACTGGGATGGCTTGACCCACTATCGAGAGAACCCGATGGCGCTGACCACCGCACCCGTGAGTGACGCCGTCCGTCTGCTCACCGCGATCCAGCGAGCGGAGAGGTTCGGCGATGGCAACATCGAAGGCGCTCTCAAGAGCGGTCTGATGCAGGCCGCTCTCGCCCGTCTCCGCACCTGGTACGAGAACCGCCCGAGCCTGGCCGTCTAAGGCTCGGAGGGCCGGCCGCTCGAATCGGCGTCGGCCTGCCAGTTGCGAACGATCCGAGTCAAGGCCCCGAGATTGGGCGACCAGCCCACACCGAAGACCTTCCCTGTCATGATCGGTCCCTCCGGGTTCCAGTACGTGCTTCGGACCCGTGCCAGGGTCGGCATCCGGAAGTCGTACGGGACGAAGTCGGCGACCTTCCCGTGCCAGGTCCTCTCGTTCGGGGGCTTGCGGAGCTCCTGAACAACGGCGATGACACCGATGACAGCGAGAACGAGTCGCCAGATGTTTCGGACCGCGGACGTCGCCCGTTCGTCGCTCTTGCGGCGTTGGTCGCTCATGATCAGGAGGCTACCTCAAGCCTCCACAGTGGCCCCACGACCTCTGGAATCCTCGGGCACAGCCCGGTCTCGGTGGGCGAAGGGCGGCGATGCGCTAGGCGGCACCTCGCCGTTCCTCGACGAGGGCAAGCACAGCGACAAGTAGCGACACCAGGGCCAGTGCCACCCAGGCCGGGATCAGCCCCAGCGTCGGGATGGACGCCAGGAGGACGATCATCATCCACCATCTGACCGCCGGGACCCGGACCCCGGCCATGGTCAACGCCAGTGCGGTGCCGCCCACGATCAAACCGACACCGAAACCCAGTGCCAGCATTCCCGGAACTGCAAGCGGGTCCTGCGGATGGGCGATCGTCTCCTCGACACTGATGGCGTAGCCGATCACCCCGAGTATCAGGGGAAAGTGGCCGAACGAGTAGACGTCCCGGGCATATCGACCAAGTCTCGCCGGGCTCTGCGACCTCATCGCTACTTCGAGCCGGTCCTTGGCCCATCCGAAGTAAGTCCACCACAGTGCACACGTGCCGGCGACGGCGGTGACCGCCACCATGAGCAGTCGCCCGCTCAGCGGTTGGTCGCTCAGAGTGACACCGGCTGCGATCAGGGCCTCGCCGAGCGCGATGATGACGAACAGCCCGTGCCGTTCCGAGAAGTGACCCGGGAACAATCTCCACTCGGTGCGTCCTGCTCGTAAGGCAGCGATCACGTCGAGAATGGCGGCCGCTCCCAGGGCGAGGAATCGACGATCCGGTGGGAGGAACATCGCGGTGAGGATCGCCAGCAAGCCGAGGCTCGACATGAGGGCCCATGTCTGCACACTCCGCGCCCAGACGATGTCATTTCCCGACAGCCGCAACTGCAGTGAGATGCCGACCATTCGCAGGACCAGGTAGGCCAGGGCAAAGAGCCATCCCCACTCGGTGGTGATCAGGGGCACCGTCACCGCCATCAGGAAGGCGAGTGCTGTTGCCAGCAGGGTTATGAATCGGATCCGAACGTGTTCGGTGTCGGCCTGGTTGAGCGACCAGGTGTATTGCGTCCAGGCCCACCACACGAGCCAGAAGACGATCAATGCGCGACCAAGACCAGATACGGTCAGATCATGGGCCAACGACGCGGTGACCTGGGTGACGGCGAATACGAAGACCAGATCGAAGAAGAGCTCGACAAAGGTCGCCCCCTGGTCTTCGGTTCCTCGGATGCTGGTCACGCCCGCCGGATCCTAAAGGTTGTCTCCGTCTCCGAACCCAGCCGGACGAGCGTGGCGAGCCAGATTGACCACGGATAGTGAGGTCCAGCGCCGCGGAGCAGTGAAATGGCACGTATAGTCCGATGACTTGGGTTGTCCGTGGGCACTCCGACGTCCAATCCTCGAGTGATGTCCTTGGTTGGGTGAGGACCACTGCTCAAGAGATATGTAGGACCAGGGGCGGCGTCAGCTGCTCGTGGTCGAAAGTGATCTGGGAGGCACTATGAGAAAAGGTTGGCGCTGGCCAGTAGCTGGGGTCGCAGGCCTGATGGTCGCACTATCACTCTTCGTGATACCGGCGATAGGTCAAGGTCCGGTCACCGAAGAAGTCGGAGTGCTCCAACTTCACCTGAACTCGGACGGGGACAGGTTCGTTTTCGATCCGGTCGCCCCCGGGCCCAACCTCGTTCAGACCCTTACTCAGACCAACTGCAAGCTGTCCAGCAGCGGCGACTCTCTGGTCGGGCTCGTCGGGTCAGGGGACCAACCGAACAAGAAGCCTTTCGCAGGTCTCAAGGACCATCGGATTGGGGTGGGTCAAAACGGCGAAGGTAACGGGGAGCCTTGTGCCCGGATCGACAAGGACCTGGGGCAGACATTGGCGCTCCGTCTCGTCGGTCAGCTCGACGGCCAGAGCATCGGCTACGCCGAGATCGACCTCGGGTTCAAGTTCAATGGCGACGCTCTGCTCCAACTGAGGAAGGGCGGCCCGTCCGGCACTGTGGTCGACACCGTGACAGTGACGTGCGCGGGCGGCTCCGATTGCGGCCCCGACTCCGGCGGCTCTGACAACGAGAGGGTCATCCTCTATCTGGACCCGGCCGACGATCCGGGCGATGGGCACTGGCAAGCGTTCGCCATCGATGGTGCTTTCGACACCATCGTGATCGGGCCTGGCAATGCCGCCGCTTCGGGCGTCGTCTCACTCGAGGGTGGCTTCAATGGCGCCGCTCCCGGGCCCCTGGGAACCAGCCTCGATACCAGCGACACGTTGTTCCAGGTGGTCGAGGCCTTCGACGGTGAGATCGATTGCGAAGACACTGTCACCCTCGGCGGCGGCGACGCCACTACCCAGATCACACGGGGCACCGACATCGACGGCGGATGCAAGGGACCCGAGGACGGTCTTCTATTCAGCTTCGAGTCGGGAGTCGAGGGGGATCGCCTCTTCGTCGATTTCATCACCGAGCCGGTCGACGCCGATCCCGGCACCGTGGCCCAGTTCCTCGAGGTGATCACCTGGCGCTACGACAGCCCACCCGACGTTCCCGGGGGTGAGAGCCAAGTCCGGATCCTCAGCTACGACGATCACGTCGGGGCCGGAGAGCGAGTGATGCCGTGGTGTCTGATCGATCCACGTGACGGGGCCGGTGATCTGCCGGTGGGCACAGTCCTGGATCCGGTCGACACCACGGAGTTCCTGCCCACCGGGCACACCTCGTGCTTGATCGAGTCTCGGAGCTATGTCACGGGTCTGATGGACATCCTCGATCACCCGATGGGGACGTTCCTCGAAGTCGACACCATCTACAACGTCGGCGATGGCAAGAGGTCCAACTGAGCGGAGGATGCACCGAGGGTTTCGAGGAGTCGGGTCGCCTCCTCGAAGACCCCCTCCCCGCCGATGCCGGTCTGTGCCTTGAGCAACAGGAGTAGCGCCTCCTCGTAGGCCAGCCTTTGTGCCCGGGCACTGGCCAGCGCCCGTTCGATGTGAGTCGCCGCCTCATCGGGCCGGTCCATGGCGACGAGGGCTTGTGCCCGCAGCCGTTCCAGTGGCACGTCGTAGAGAGCGGCGTCCTCTCCGGCGAGCTCGCGGGTGACAGCCACCACTTCGAGGGCGCGTAGCGGGTCGCCGGATCGGGTCAAAGCGTCGGCCAGGTGCACGGAGGCATCAACGGCGAAGAAAGGTTGGCCCATTCGGTTTGCCTCGTCGATGACCAGGTTCAATGCGCTCACCGCGGCCTGATGTTCACCCCGCTCCATCATTAGACGCCCCAATTGGGTCTCGGCAAATAGCGCGAACCCGAGCATCTTCTGCGCCCGAAGCACCCGCCTCGCTTCCTCCAAGACGGTGTGCGCCTCCTCAAATCTTCCGAGGCTGATGAGGACCTCGCCCAGATTGGCAGCCGCTGCACCTTCGTCGTAGGTATTCCCCGCGCGCCGGCCCACCTCCTGGGCCTTGGTATACAACGAGATGGCATCGTCCCAGCGTCCGTCGGAATAGGCCTGCACCCCGAGGTTGATGGCGAGGAGCGAGATCCCGGACAGGTCGCCGAGCTGCTCGAAGATCTCCAGCGCTTTCTCCTCGTGGACAGCCTCGTCTCGCATGCCCAGGATCTGATATGCCTCATCGATCTTGGTATAGGCCCGGGCCAATGCCGTCAGCTCGCCACTGGCTTCCGCCTCCTCCACTGCTCGCAGACCGACTTTCAGCGCCATCCTGGGCCGGAACTGATCGGCGAAGAGACCGGCGCGAACCACCCGCAGCCGAGCGGTGACTCTCCTCGCCTCGGGACTGTGGCCCCCCTCGACCAACTTCAATCCCAGAGCGGTCTCACGCAAGGCCCGGGAGAGTGCGCCCGTCCGGTGCAAGGTGCGGGCGAGGTCGAGTCGAAGGTCGGCGCGGGCCACCGGGTCATCGGGGAGCAGCCTGATCGCGGTACGCAGGGAGACCATCGCCTCGTCGTACGACCCAGCCTCGTATCGGACCTTGGCCAGGTCGGTCAGCACTCGGGCCCGATCGGAAGGAGTGACCCAGTCGAGCCGTGTCGCCGACTGCAATGCCCGCTCATAGAAGACCTCCGCTTCGTGATTGGCGTAGATCTCCTTGGCCCGATCTCCCGCCATCTGAGAGAACAGCCAAGACCGGCTCCATCTTGTCGCATGGAAGTAGTGGAGCGAAAGAAGCTCGGCGATCTCCTCGGGGTGGCCGTCACAATCGGCGAAGATCGAATCGCCGACCCTGGCGTGCAGGTTCTGTCTGGTCCGGAACGGGAGTCCGGCGTAGGCCACGTCACGGATCAGACCATGGTGGAATTGGACCCAACCCGACTGGTCGAGCGACACGAAGTCGGAGAGCTTCTTGATGGCTCGCGTCTGCCGATGCGGATCCTGCTCCTCCTCGCCGAGGACCGCAGGGATGTGCTCGAGATTGAAGCCAGCGCCGAGGACCGACACCCGCCGGAGAATGTTCCGGTCTGACAACGGCAACGTGTCGATACGAGCCGCGATCAGCGCTTCAACCGACTGGGGGATCTCATCGAGGGAACCGCTGCTGCGCAACGTCTGGAGCAACTCGATGAGGAACAGGGGACGTCCCTGCGCCTGTCGGGCCAGTCGTTCCACCTGCTGTGGCGGCAGAGGTGAGGCCTCGGTGGCCCGATAGATGAGATCCTTGGCTTGCTCGACGCCCAGCGGATGGAGCTGAATGGTGGTGACCTGGGGATCGGCAGAGGCCACGAAACCGTCCTCCCCGGGGCGCCGGGTGCCGATGATCAGCCAGGGGAGTCGGCTCAGCCCGGCGAGCAGGCCGCCGAGGAGCTCTCGGGACGGTTCGTCCATCCAATGCGTGTCCTCGATCACGAACAGCGTCGGGGTGGTGACGGTCGCCTCGAGCAGCGTCCCGATCGCGGCCAGAGTGCGGGCAGGTCGGAACTGGTCTTCCAACTGGGCGACCTCGACCGATTCCGGGAACTCGAGGCCAAGGGGGAGGGCGATCAGGGACAGCCATGGAATCAACTCGGGCGCCTTGGCTTCGACGAGATCGATCAACGCCTTCTCGGACTCCTTGACACCGAGGTCGTCGAGCTCCAACGCTCCCCGGAGCAACGCCCGGAAAGGGAAGTAGGCCGTGGCGGCCTGATAGAGCCGGCACTCCGCCCTGACGACTTTGTCCGGGCGGCCCGTCATCAGGAACTCCTCGAGGAGCCGGCTCTTACCCATGCCGGCCTCGGCTGAGATCTCCACCATCTGCCCCCTGCCGGCCAGCGTCTCCTCCCAGGCGGCGGTGACCAGTGCCAGCTCATCGTCGCGCCCGATCAAGGGAAGCCCGCTGCCTTCCCGGGCAGACCTGGTCCCCATCGGGTTCCCGACCGAGACCGCATGCACCGGGAGCTTCTTGCCCTTGACCAGGAAGGGCTCCAGGTTGGTCATCTCGAAGGTGGTTCGTGAGCCGTCCAACACTCCCGAGGTGGCGTAAACCTCTCCTGCCGGTGCTTTCGCCATCAGCCGGGCCGCCAGGTTCACCGTGTCTCCCATGACGGTGTAGGTGCGACGGTAAGCCGTCCCGATCTCGCCGGCGAAGACCGACCCCCAATTGACTCCGACCGAGATCGGGATTTTCGGGCTCTCAGACAGGACCTGTCGGATTGCGAGCAGCATTTGCTCTTCGTCGTTCCCGGTGGTGGTGGGGACTCCTGCGGTGAGGATGATCTTCCCCCCATCGCCGGCGATGTCGGTGCCAAGGAAAGTAACCCCTCGTTGGTCGATGGCGCTCTGGACGGTGCGCACCAAAGCGTCGAGTCGAGCGGCGGCGACCTCGCACCCCTCGTCTTGGATCAAGGTGTCGAACTCGTGGAAACGGAGGAATGCCACCGTCGCCGGTCGATGCTCCGGTTCGACTTCGCCCCCGAGCAGGAGCTGGCAGAGACCGATCGGTACGAACTGCATCAGCTCCCGGGTTGGCGCGGTGGCGGCCTGAGACTCGGATCGTTCCGCCTCGATAGTGCCTCTGAGCAGGATTCCGGGGCCTTGGGACCGGCCACGGTTGTGCCTGGGAAGCGCCGCAGCCGTCTCGGGGCTGAGGAGGATCCGGCCTGTGTTCGCAGCCGACTCCATCTCCACGATGCGGCTGGCGGCGGGCCCGGCAACGATCAGCTCGCGGTGCGACTCACCCACCAGGAAGAAGTCGTACTCACCGCTGTGGATTCCCACCGACATCCGCAGGTTGACTTTCCCCGCCGAGGTCTCACAGACGCCAACCGCGTCCATCGTGTGTTGCATAGCCAGTGCCGAGGCACAGGCGCGGAGCTCATGACCCTCCCCGGTGAACAGGAGCAGGAGTGCATCTCCACCAAACTTGACCAGGTTGGCTCCGTAGGAGTATGACGCAGGGAGCAAGGCTCCGAATGTGGCGCCGATGACCTCGGTCAGCTCCTCGGCGCCCATCCGGCCCTGGCGGGCGAGACGTTCGGACAACCTGGTGAAACCAGAGACGTCAACGAACACCATCGACCCGTTGATCGACCGGTGCAACTCACCCGGTGTGTCCTCGTCCCAGTATCGAACTATGCGAGGTAGGTATGGCTGCGGGGAGACACTCACCTAACTGAGGTTAGGGAGAAAACCGGGCATTCATTCCCTCAAACGGATGAGGGCTCGGTTCGCTGGGGGTAGCCCTCAGGGACTACTCGCCGTCGTCTACGCGATCCCATGCCCACATATCGGCGATGAGGACAGCGACACAGATCCCAAGGACACCCAGCACGACCATGAGCGGTCCGAGGCGCCCCACGACGCCGATCACCAATAGGGCGGGGAGAACTGCCAGTCGGTTCAACGAGATCGCCCGGTTCAACGACCCCATCGGGTGACTAAGCGAGGCCAGCTGGATCAGCGCCATGGCACTCAGGGCGACGATCACCGCCCCGACCAAAAGCCAACGATGACTTGGATCCATCCCTCCAGTGCCGACTTCAGCCATGGCATGCTCCAGCGCGACCCCCAGTGCGGTCAGGGCAGCGGCGAGTGGCAGGTGGGCATAGATCCAGGCAGTAGGCCGCCAGGTCCGGAGGTCGGTGTCACGTCTCCGAACGACGCTTCCCTCGGCGTTGTCGAAGTACAGCCACCACAGGATGGTCGTCACCGCGACGCCGAGAGCTGCAATCAGCACCGAGCCCCAGGACCAGCCGAGCTGCGCGAGCCCAGCCATCACCGCCGCAAGCGACTCGCCCATGACGAGGATCGTGAATAGACCGAAACGCTCCGGGAGGTGCGAAACGTCGAGAGGCACCACCGCCTGCTGTCGGCGCATTAGCCAGGGCGTGGCCAGATCGACGGTGAGTGCCACCGCCCAGATGACGAACCGAGCGGGCTCCGGGGCGAAGATCGACGTGGTCCACAGAGCCGCGGCGAGCCCGAATCCGATCAGGTAACCGCCCACCAGGGGACGTGTCTCGGTGACATGGCGGTAGACCCTGACGTACATGGCGAGAAGGACCAGCCGAGCCGTGGCGTATCCCGCGGAGAAGGCCATTGTTGACTCGGCGGGGCCGGCGGTGAGGGCCGCTGCGATGACCAACACGGCCAGCATCTGAGCCATGGCCAGTAGCCGGTACACGAGATCGTCGGTGTCGTATCTGTCGGCGTAGAAGGTGTGACTCACCCATAGCCACCAGAGCAGGGCAAAGTAGCCGCCGAACGAAGCGAGCCCGGGCCACGAGATGTCATCGTGGAGTCGTTGCCCGAGCACCGCCACCACTACGACGAAGGCCAGGTCGTAGAAGAGCTCGAGCCAGGTCGCAGTCCGACCATGGCTCTCGTCCAAGGTCTGCAGTCTGGGCGGGGTGATCCTGGCGATCCTGGCCCGACGGAAGCCGTTTGCTCTCATGGGTCCTTTCCGAGGACCGAAAGGTAGACGGAGAGGGACAACACCGAAGCCGCTGGTGGGCCTGATGCGTCAGACAGGGCTACCAGCGAAACGGGAGGTGGACTGCTCAGATCCTGTGTCAAGACGCGTCATGATGTATCATGATCGGCATCATGGCAGTGCAAAAGTTCTCATCCCAGGCCAGGCCTGAACTTCTGGAAGAGGTGCGGAGACTGGCCGCATCTGAGGGACGGCAGTTTCAGGCGGTTCTCGACGAGGCCCTCGCTGAGTGGGTGGAGAGGAAGAAGGGCAGTGCTCCCCGACCTGACGTGATCGCCCATGCCAAGGCTTCGATCGCCCGCCACCGTGATCTCTATCGGGAGCTGGCCAAGTAATTGGCCGAGTATCTGACCGTTGTAGAAGTCCTCGCCATCCACGACCTGCTCATTGAGGAGTTCGGAGGCGCCGACGGTGTCCGTGATCTGGGAGCCCTCGAAGCGGCGGTATTTCGACCACAGACCGGCTATTACCAGGACGCGATTGCCGAAGCGGCCGCTCTCTTGGAGAGCCTGATCCAGATTCACCCGTTCCTCGACGGAAACAAGCGCACCGCAGTCGCCTCCGCAGACGTGCATCTCCGGCTGAACGGTCTCGAACTGGCCGGAGACTCCGCCGAGCACCAGCGATTCATCATCGGGCTGATGACCGCCGGAGATCTCGATTGGACGGCCATCGACACTTGGTTGAGACGCAACGTCGAGCAGTCCTGACCGCCGCAAGGAATCGGGACGTGCTTAGGCGACCGCAGCCTTGACGAGCGCCCCGACCTTCTTCTCGACCGCGGGGGTCCAATCGACGATCGCGAACACGACCGGCCACATCGGGTCCTCGTCGAGCGTGGCAGCATCTTCGAATCCCAAGACCGCGTAGCGGCCTTCGAACTTGGAAGCGGCCTTGAAGAAACATACGACCTTGCCGTCCGTATTCGCGTAGGCGGGCATGCCGTACCAGGTCTTGGGCAGAAGATCCGGCGCGTTCGCCGTGACGAGTGCGTGGATACGTTCGGCGAGCGAGCGATCGGCGTCCGGCATCTCGGCGATCGCGTCGAGGACGGCGCTCTCGTTCTCGGCCTTCTTCTGGCCGCTGCGGCCCTGCGCTTTCAGCTCCTGAGTGCGTGCCTTCATGGCGGCACGCTCCGCCGCCGAGAAACCTTCCGAACCGGACTTTTTCGTGGCGCTCATCTCTTGACCTCCTCTAGGCGTTACATCCGAAACTACGGGCTACGCGTTGGGATCGCTTCTCGAATCCTGCTCGATCGCGGCCCTTGGACGAGCGGAGAACAACACCGACCGACGCTGGGTCGGCCCTGTCAGATGAAGGCGTAGCCACTTCTGTCAAGCGTGTTGGGTCCGCTCTTTCGATCCCGGCGACAAGCCGATCGATCAATCACCCGTCTTAGGTGTTGGGATCGAGAATGGTGACACTTCCGCCTGCCTCGAGCACCGCGGAGGCGAGCTGTTGGGTGCCACCGGGTCCGTCACCACCGCTGCCGTCCCAGAGGAACACACCGTGAATCGGTCCGCCGTATTGGCGGGCGGCCTCGAGCATCCGGAGGTTGTTGGCGGTATGGGGGTCTTCCAGGCGGAGCATTTCGTCGTCGGGACCGACCACACTCACCGACGGGTCGGTGATCACCCGGTGGAACGACGCGACCCACGCCTCGCCGGCAAAACGCACCGACTCGTCCAGGAACTCTTCTACCGGGCGGGGAAGGAAAGCCTGTAGTGCTCGGCCGGTCTTCAGCCACTCCTCGGCAAACAGGAGATCCCCGCCACAAGCCACTCCGGACACTGCCCGTTCTTCGGGGTCGTCCATGAGCCAGATGACTTCGGCGATGTGTCGCCGCACGAGCGGGACGCGGTCGGGTGGAAATCGCGGCTCCGTCCGATCAGGGGCATCAACCATATGCCCCGAAAACAAGACGGCCGCCACACGGGGATGCTACCGGTGGGATCGCGCTTGCTTTGGGCCCGACCGGTCAGTTGCCCGAAGTAATGGGGATCCTGACACCATTACAGCAAGGCAGCGGTCACGCCGTCGATCGGGCATATTCCTCTCGTATCGCTTTGATCGTGATCCCCTCGTTGGCCTGATAGGTGGCCGAAGGGTCGTCGAGACAGCGCATCTTGGAGTCTCCGGCATGATGCACCGCCATCAGCTGCCATGCCTGGTTGAACACCGGGCTCCCCGAGCTGCCTCCCTCGGTCGGGGCGGTGTAGTGCACCTTGAACATCCCGGCGTCGTATGCGAGAAGGTCGTTGCCCCGGATCGAGAACTTGAGTCCCCCGCCCGCCGGATGTCCGATGACGTACACATAGGCGCCTTCGCTGACCGGCTGGGGTATCTGGGCGACCTCGATCGGTTGGGTGATGACAGCCTCGGGCCCAGCGAAGCGGAGAAACGTCACGTCGCAGGTGCCCGGCGGCGAGCTCCACAGACATTCGAAGCCGGTGAGGACCAGCGCCGACCCGTCAACCGCTTTGGTCACATCGAACACGGCACGGGCCTCGCCGGGAAGGAGTTTTCCCACTCCCGCGTCGGGGCTGCAGACATGGGCATTGGTCACCAGGACCGGTGCCTCCCCGAAGTCGGGATGGATCAGACTGCCTTTCACCAAGAATCCGGTGCCCCAGGGCTCTCCCGAGGCATCGGTGATCTTGGCCACGGACTCGGCACAGTGCAGACCCCGCATCAGATGGTTGTATCCCACGGGTAGCGCGGTCCCGAAGATCTTCTCCAATTGCTGGGGCGACTCGGGAAGCTCGACATCCGCCCTGGCGCCGAGTTGGAGCTTCTGATCGGCGATGGCGACGAGGAGGCGATGATGCGGCTCCAGTTGCCATATCTCGGTCAACTGCCGACGCAGACTCTCCAGCTCGAAGGCGCGGACACTCCGACTAGCGGCCAGTTGCTCCGCGGCGGCGACCGCTTCCTCGATCGCAGACCCTTCGCCTCCTATGGCGAGCAACGCCTCGATCTCGGTGGCGCGGTGCCAGACCTGACGCACGTCGGGATCGGTCTTTCTCACCTCCTCGAGGATGGTTGTGGTCAGGGAGGGAATGTCGACCTCGTCGGGCACCATGATCCCCTCCCGGGCCGCTCGGCAGGCGAGCGCCAGCAGGTTGATCCCGTGCCAGGCCTGATCGGTGCCGCCCTCGTAAGCGAAGCGGTAGGCGTCAATGGCAGCCAACAAGTCCTTGGGTCTGCCACCGGTGACGAACCGTTGCTTGCGGATTCGCCCCAGCTGCCCGAGGGCCTCCCCTCGCTCCGGGGCGCTGTCGGCCACCTCGAGCAGCTCCCCGCAGGCGAGCTCGGCCGCATGGAGGGCGCCGGACTCGATGAGGACCTGGCAATAACGACTACGACCGGCATTGGTGATGGCATCCACCGCGGTTGCGGCGTCGGCGATCGTGATCACGTGGGGGAACTGGCGTTGTCGCTGCAACGTCTCCAGCACTTCATCGACCTGGGTCGAGTCGAGCGCACCGCTCCAAATCTTGGTCTCCACCTTCGCGACGGCCTCGGTGATGTCGTCGGGTTTGCCGGCGTCGAGGCTGGCGGTCAGCCGCTCACCGAGTGGGGAGTCGAGGAGTGACATCCGTCAAAGACCGAGCCCTCTTCGCACCGCCTCCTGGACGACCGGCTGGCGGAAGTACTTGCCGGACGGATGGCGGAACAGCCCACCGTTGTTCACCGACTCGTCTCTCACCGCACCGGCCTTCTTGCGTTTGTAGTCGTTGGCGATGAACGGGTCGGCGACACAGACCGGGTCGATGGTGTCGGCCACGTTCACCCAGTGAGGCAAAGCGTCGGGATATCCGTCGTCCTTGGACCACTCCGGTCGCATGTTGTGCTGGATCTCGGACATGCCGAGGGGAGTGCCGAGGGTGATGAGCATGTCGACATTCTTGGTGTCCGCTACCCGCTTGATGCAGTCGTAGGCGATCACCGTGCCGAGACTGTGGGCCACCACCACGTGAGGCCCGTCATCGACCCCGGCCAGGTCGCCAACGAACCGGCTCCTCACCTCGTCACGCACCTTGTAGCTAGAGCCGGATCGCGGAGAATGGCTGGTGTTGAACAGATAGTGGTGCACGTCGCGGAGCAGGACCCGCATCAGGGGCCGTTTGATGAACCATGGGAGCGGGACCGCCTCCAGGGCCGATGCCGCGGCGACCCGGGCCTCCGCCCCCGCCGACGGTGAGACCGCCTGGTCGGGAGCGCCCGCTTCGGGCCGTTGGGGTTCGTCGGGGTGGTCGAGGTCGTAGTTCTCGATCATCGACTCGAGAAACTCTCTCTCCGCACCGCCCGCCTCGTCGATGTAGGACTCATCGACCTCGGTGAGGGCGCCGGGCTCGATTCCCTCGTATTGGATCGACTCCTGGCCCGAGCCACCGGCGTCGGTGGCTGCGGCGTACATCACATCGGCCCAATAGACCATCGACGAGGTGACCCCATAGACGTCGAGATCGACGCCGTCGCCCCCGTCCGCGAGGTCCCTCTTCCAGATGGCGAGCAGCCGATCGGGCGACGGTTGGTTCATGATGCCGTGAACGAAAGTGATATGGCCCATCGAGTCCCCTTTCCTATGCCGAGGCTACGCGCCCAAGGTCCCGACGTGACCCCTCAACCGCCCGAGGAGGTGCTGGTGGTGTCGGCGTCGACGCCTTCGTAGAAGTAGACGTCGTCGCTGTCCGAATCGGGCGAGAAGTCGAGTACCGCGGTGGGTATCTCCGAGCAACCTCCTACCCGGTTCCCTGTGGCCGAGAAGCTCTCGATCGCATACGCCTTTAGCCCGGGTGTCCCGTCGAACGGGCTACCACCGCCGCAATCCAGTCTCACAGTTCCCGACAGGCCCCCGATGTCGATCTCGACCTCAGAGGAGTCGGCAGTGCCGTCGACCCGTATTCCTTCGGTCGTATCGAACACCAGCACGAAACTGTTGCGAGCGCCGGTGAACTCAAGCCTTGTCGGGATCGCGGGGTCGAACCACCGCTCGGGCTCACCCTGCCTGGGTCCGACGCCTGACACATCGAAGTCGACGTCATTGGGCCCCGGCTGCACCGGGAATCCACCAATGATGCATGTCGCCGTGCCGTCCCTCGGGAGCGGGTCATCGAGCTCACACACATCTTCGCCGAAGGGCGAGCCGACTTCGAAACCGGAGATGTCGAGATCGGTCAGCACCGCATTGAGGCCATCGACATTTGTGATCTCGAAACGGACCCAATAGGACGACCCTGAGAGCGTCGGGGTCGGATCGTCGTTGCCGGCCGGTGACCAGGGACCGTCAGGAGTCTCTCCCACCGACACCCGAACCAGCACCCGGGGGTCATCACCAGTGGCGAAGGCAAAGGCGACCTGGGCGATGACGGGTGGCAATGTGTCCGGGGTGGTGCCGGTGGTGGTCGTCCCGCCGAGGGTGGTCGACGGCTGTGTCGTCGAGCCGGCCCGTGTAGAAGTGGATGTCCCGGGAACGCTGGTCGAGGTGGACGTCGAGGAGGTGGTGGTAGTCCCGGCGTCACCGCCGCAGGCGACAACCACGAGCAGCGTGATCGCTGTGGCTGCGGCGGAATGGTTCATCCCCGACTCTCCTCGCCGATTGGCCATCAACAATACGCCTCGTCACTGTGTGGCGCATTCGATCGGTTCCACAGGCTCCCCGGGTAGGTCCTCCGCGGCCCGCAGGTAGGTCTCGGCCAGGTCCGGCTGGTCGAGCTGGCAAAGATGGATGAAGGCCAGGGAGATATAGAAGCCGCGTTTGCGGATCGGGTTCACCGTGGTTTCGACTGCGATTTCGAACTCGGCCAGGGCGGCCGGCGTATCCCGGTTCAACAGGTGGTGGGCGCCGAGAGAGAAGTGGGCATCCGCCTCCAAGTCACGCAGTCTGGTCTCGTTGGAGATGTCGGCGATGACGGCTTCCAGGATCTCTCTGGTCTCGTCACGGCGGTCGACGCCGTTCAGGGTGAGGCACTGATAGATCTTTCCGATCTCCAGCCGGGCACGTTCGGGGAGAAAGGCGAGAGGCGGTGCCGGGAGGTCGATCAGCTCCTCGAACTGACGGACGGCATCTTCAAGTCCGGCCACGTCTCCGTCCCCGGTAAGTCCACAGAGCGATCCCCTCGATCGCTGGAACCGCACCTCGGCCGCTCCGAATCGGGCCCTGGAGTACTCGGGGTCGAGGTCGAGGGCCCGGGTGAAGTATTCGTCGGCGGCATCGAGGTTCTCCCGAAGACCGCTGACATTGCCGAGCAGACTCAAGACGACCTGCCGTCCGTTGATGCGATCGGCCGAGCCGGGCCAGGAGGCCTCGGCTTTGGTGAACAGCTCTTGGGCTTCGGCGTATTCGTTGAGTTGGTAGTGACTGAGCCCGATGGCGAGTTGGGTGAGGGCGATGATCTTCGGCTCGAGGTGGCGGGCGGCAGCTTGGCTCAGGGCGAGAGGGTCGGTGGTGGCGAGCGACACACTGTCGAGCGGGTATACCCCTGCCAGCTCCTCGGCGCCGGTCAGACCCCGGCTCGACAAGTAGAACTCCGCAGACAGGTTTGACAGGCCTTCGAGGATCTCGAGAGTCCCGTAGACCACCACGTCTGCACCGACCTGATCGGCAAGGTTGGCGGCGGCTTCGGCCCGGCTCTCAGGAGTGTCGCCGGCCAACTCTCCCACCTCGTCCGGCCCGGCCACTTCGATGTTCACATCGGCTTCACCCCGGAGGGTGATGTCGATCTGCTCGAACAGCGCCTGGGAGAGACTGGCGCCGGAGGTCTGATCGGTGACCGAGAACTCCGCAACCACCACGTTGAAATCACCACCGATCTGGCCAAGGCTGACCGCCATGTTCACGGTCCCGCTCGTTGTCGCCCCCTGCTTGTCCTGCACCGTGAATTGAAACGAGTCGGGTCCGTTGTACCTGCTCGGGCCGGTGTAGGTGACCTGCCCCCCGCTCTGGTCGACGACAATCCCGCCATGAGCCGTCTCGTTGGCGATGGAAAAGACGAGCCCGGCCGGGTCCTCATCGGTGACCCACGATGCGATGTCGATCTCTTTCGGGATCCCGCCGATGGCGGCCACCTGCTCGGTGGCGACCAGCGGGGGCCGGTTGCCTCTCACCACGAAGGCCGCGGTGAGTCCTCCGACCACTACGACGACGGCCAGCAGCCACATCCAGAGGGGAAAGCCATGCCATCGACGACGCCAACCCCCGATTCGCTCGGTGAGATGGTCGACGTCGTCCTCGAACCGATCGGGGCGCACTGTGATCGCCTGCAGCTGGGGGATGCGTTGCAGCGGCTCGGGCAGTTCCTCGGACTCGGGCAGGGAAGCCTCTCCTACCAACACCGGGACCACCTGGACCCGACCCAGGCCGAGACCAGTGACCACCTCACGTCGCACCCAGTCCTCGGGGTTGTCGAGACGCCGGCGACCATGCTTTTCCGCAGTCAGCCAGTCGGGCCCGATGACCGCCAGCAGGACGTCACTGTCGGCCAGCGCCCCGTCCAACGCCTCAGCGAACTCCTCCCCGGCGCCGATGTTCTTGTGATCGAGCCAGACGGCCCTGTCGCCGTAGTAGTCGGCGAGGGCGGCTTGGAGCCGGCCAGCATGTCCCCCCGCATCGCTCCTGCGATAGCTGATGAAGATCTTCGGGCTGGCCAGTCCTTCTTTCAGCCAGGATCTGAGTCCGATTCGACCAACCTACTTTCGGCGGCGACCCGGGTCCCGCCGGCCGGGTAGGCCGTCCGTGGGGTGAACCCCCCTCGACCTCGCTTCGCTCGGTCGGTCCCCCCTTCGGAAAGCGGGGACAACGCGGTGGGCCACGCCTGCTGTCCCCCTGCGGAGCGGGGGGACCGACCGGCCGTAGGCCGGGCGAAGGGGGTGGCGTCCGTGGCGAGAACCCCCCTCGACCTCGCTTCGCTCGGTCGGTCCCCCCTTCGGAAAGCGGGGACAACGCGGTGGGCCACGCCTGCTGTCCCCCTGCGGAGCGGGGGGACCGACCGGCCGTAGGCCGGGCGAGGGGGGTGCTGCCCTCTGTCACCGTGGGAGTCGTTGAGCCCGCCGATAGTGCTCGATCGTTTGCGCGATCCAGTCGCCGCTCAGAGCCTTCGCCAGTGTGTCATACGCCGAATCGGCGAGTGGAGAGAGCCGCTCAGATGACGCTTGGGCTTGCTCCAAGGCGGCTGCCAGGGCCACAGGGTCGTTGGGTGGAACGAGCAGGGCATCTTTGCCGTCTCGCAAGAGCGAAGGGATCTCACCCACCGAGGTGGCGATCAGCGGTACTTGGGATCCGACGGCTTCGAGCACGACATTGGGAAGCCCCTCGCTGAGGGACGGGAGGCAAAGCAGATCGATGAAATCGAGGGCTGAACCTACATCTTCACGAAACCCGGCAAAGTGGACGCTGTCGAGCAAACCGGACGAGCGAACCTCGCGTTCCAGCCTCTCCCGCTCCGCCCCATCGCCCACGATGTAGCACCGGAGCCTCACCCCCTTCTCACGGAGGATCGACAACGCCTGGAAGAGGACCGGGTGACCTTTGGCGATCGCGAGGCGCCCGATCACACCCACCACGAAGTCTTGTTCGTCCCATCCGAAGTCGGAGCGACGTATCTGTGCTCCGGCTGGGGGCCGGGGAACAGGGAAAGCGCGCCTGATCAGCTCGATCTGGGGCTGTGGGCCGAGGACGTCCCTCAGGTACCGGGCGATGCCCTCGCTGACCGCCACGAAACTCGATCCCCACGCCAGGTTTCTTCTCAACACCTGCTCGTGGACGCGGCCTTTGGGCCCGGGGTTCTCGAATCGATACTCGCTGTGCACAGTCGAGACTCGACCCGGCAGTCGCTCGGCCCTTGCGGCAAGGAGCCCCCACAATTGCGACTGCACGTTGTGTGCGTCGACGACACGGTACCGATGAGATCGAATCAGATCACGCACGGCCCCAACGATCCTCGGATCGTGACGCTGGTACCGGAGTGGATGGACCGGAATCCCGGCTGCCATCGCCCGGCGATGAAGCGGTGTGTCTTCCAGGGCGACGATCGAGCACTCGACGCTTTCTGCCAGCAGTAACGCGGTGTCGGCGACTCGCACCTCCGCGCCGCCGAATCCCTTGGCCAGGTCCACCAGGAGGACCGGGCCCACCCTCTCCTCTCCGCTCATCCTCTGGAGCTCTCCACATAGAGCCGCTGGAGCGCCTCGACTTGTTTTCGGATGTCGAACTTCTCCTCTGCAACCAGTCGGCCGGCTCTGCCCAACGCCTCACGGCGGAGACTGTCGTCGAGCAGCTCGACACATGCCTGAGTCAGCGCCGGGATGTCCCCGGCCGGGTAGAGGATCCCGGTGACGTCCTCGTCGACCATGTCGCGCAACCCGCCGACGTCGCTCGCCACGACGGGCAAACCGGCGGCCATCGCCTCGGCGACCACCGTCGGAAGCAGGTCCTCATGGGTGGGCAGGACGAAGACATCCGATGCAGCCAGTAAGACCCCGACGTCATCGCGGCTGCCGGTGAAAACGACGCTGTCTGCCACTCCTGTCTCCCCTGCCAGCTGCTGGAGGGCGACAAGCTCATCGCCGTCGCCGACGATCAACGCCATGGCGTCCGGGATCGACTCGAGGATCTCGGACATCGCTGAGACGAGATCGTCGATGCCCTTCCCACTGCGCAGGACAGCGACGGTGATCAACAGCGGTGAGTCAGCGGGGATGCCAAGCTTCTCTCGGACCTCTGCCCGGGGCGAAGCGTCGGGCGTGAACGTCTCGAGGTCTACCCCGTTGTGCAGCACCACGAGCCGGTCGGCCGGGATCCTTCCCACGGCCTCGGCGTGAGCCATCCCCGATCGGGAAGGGGCAACGACCTTGACGTGGGCGTTGCGCAGAGAGAACCACATCAGGCCCAGCCGCTTCTTTTCGCGCGACGCCCTCCCAAGGGCGAAAGTGTGGATGGTCCCAATCGACCTGGCCCCAACCAGTCGACCGTAGATACCGCCGAGTGTGTGCGAGAACTCGAGGTGGGTGTGGATGATGTTTGGACGGTACGCGAGGAGGTATCTGAGGAGCCGTGCCTGCCCGGCCAGGGACCTGAGTCTGTCGACCCGCACCAGGTCGACCGGGACTCCGATATCCCGGATCTCCTCTGCCACGGAATTGCCTTCCCTGACCTGAAGAACGGCGACCCGGCACTCGATGATGGTCGGGTCGATGAATTCGACGACCCGCTTGAGGGTCCGTTCCGCCCCACCGGGACCAAGGGAATCGATCACGAACAGGACGCGGATCCGTCCCGGGGACGACCGGCCACTTGTCGAGCGGGTCATCGAACTTGGGTCTGCGGTTCATCGGCGGCCCGCTGCGCCTTGGCCCAGAGTACGTCCTGGCGCCCGCGCAGGTACCCGATGGTCCCCGCAAGCGAAGCCCGGTTGGAGTCGACCAGGTATGCAGCAGCCTTGGCAAGACGTCCGGGCCGGGCGCTATGCCTTCCGACCCAGGCAGCGAGGTAGACGACGAGTTGGCCGATCAGGGCCGTCACCGGGAGCACCAGTGCCCGGCGATTGCGGATCGCATCCCTGAGTGACGCCAGGGTCGAGACCAGGGCAAACCCGGCCAGGAGGGGGATGAAGGGGCGCAGGAGCTTGTGCGACACAATCTGCCAGGCGACCACCGGCCGTCTCCATGGAACGATCTGCGGCGCCCTCACCAGCGCCTGGATTCGCCCCGCCACGATTCTCTCCCGGCGGAGCCTGTCGTCGTCGCCCGTCTCCGAGACAGGCTCCCAGGAGATCGCGTCGGGCTGGTACACCACGTCGAAACCCGCCTTGAGCACTTGCATCGCCATGTACGAGTCGTCGTTGATGATCTCCTCAGGCACGTGGTCGATGAGCCCCGCCCGCACCGCGAACATCTCGCCGTTGACCCCGACGCAGGACCCCAGTCGGCTCTCGGCGGTCTTGATCAGCGACTCATACCTCCAGTAGAGGCCCTCGCCGGCACCGGTCAGGCTGTCGGACGCCCTGACCCGCTTGGCCCCGGTCACCGCCCCGACTCGAGGATTGGAGAACGGGGCCACCAGACGAGTCAGGCCATCCGCCTCGTACTGGTTGTTGGCGTCTGAGAAGACGACGACTTCCGAGGTCGCTTCCCTGATCGCGCGATTGATTGCCGCTGGTTTGCCCCGCCTCGAGCCGTTGGCGAGAACCAGGACCCCCTGGTGTCTGAACGACCGCGCGATCTCGGCGGTGCGGTCGTCCGAGCCGTCCGCCGCGACGATGACCGAGAGCCGGTCCCGCGGGTAATCGGCCGCGAGCAGGTTCTCGATCCGATCCGCGATCACCGCCTCCTCGTTGTAGGCGGCGACAACCACGGTGATGCTGGGGACGTCGGCGCCCGTTTCGTAGCGGCGGTCACGTCCGAAGACACGCGCCAGCCCGATGGCGGCAGCCGGGTATCCGATCAGCACGTACCCGATCGTGCCGAGGGAGGCGACCATGAGTCGACGCCAGCTCATATCGCCTGGCGCTCCAGCGGCCGGGTTGTCCGATCAACTTGTGATCGAGTCAACCCGATCGCCCCCACGGCCACACCCACCATCATCCATAACGAGCGTGAGAAGGCAAGGTGGAGGAACAGGGACGTGACGGCGAACCCGGCGAACGAAACGCAGAGAGCGTCCAGGTAGTGCTTCAACTCCGCGTCTTCATCCACCGCAGCGAACCGTCTCGCCCCCAACAGACGTGACCCCAGTAGATAGGCCGCGATCGTCCACCAGGCGAGACCCAGGATCCCCAACTCCGCGGCCACCTCGATGGGGAGACTGTGCGGCTGGCGTTGCTCGAGTCTGTAGTCGATGCCATACCCTGACGAGTACTCCACGTATCGGCTGGGATAGTTCCCGGGGCCGACTCCGGTGACGGGGTAGTCGTGGAACATCTCGATCCCGACCACCGCCTCGCCGAAGCGCCCCTGGAGGGCAGGGTCCTGGACGCCGGTTCCCGAACCGATCTGCAAAACCTGGGCGAGGGTCCCGATTCGATCGAAGTATTGGCTCGGCATCAGGAACATGACGAGAGCCGACACGAAGAGCGCGACCAGAACGGTCCGGAGAGCCGGTCTGATTAGGACAAGTGCGACCACGGTGGCGACCACGAGTCCGATGAGCGCGCCACGCGAGTAGGTGAGTATCACGGCGGCGGCGATCAGAAAGGTCGCCAGCGCTGCTGTGACCCTCGGAATCAAGACGGGGGCCCGGAACGCCCGTTCCAAGGCAAACGGGAACACCAAGATCAGAAACTGACCGAAGAAGTTGGCATCGCCAAGAGGCCCGGCGAGACGTAACCCAACGACCTCCTCGTCCACCACTTCGGTCACGACCTGGGAGAAGCCTTCGAGAAGACCGGGAACGCTCCCCATCACGATTCGTGCAATGCCCAACAGTGAGAGGATGGACGTGCCGAGGATCATCACCCAGATCACCCGCCGCAGATCATGCAGGTCGCGGATCAGGACGACAACGAGTAGACCGAGCAACCCATTCTTGACCAGGTCGACGGTGCGCTCGAATGCCACTGCCTGATCGTCGGCAAAAATGCCGGAGATTGACATCACCGCCACAAGTGCGGCGATGGCAATGGCCAACCCGAGCCAGGAACGGTGATCCTCGCCCAGCACCCAGGTCCGTATCGCCAGCACGACAATCACCGAGAGTGTGTATGGCACCGAGAACCCGGGTAGACCGAAGAAGTCGGTGCCTATGTCGGACAAGTTGAAGAGGACTAGGACCACCAGCCCGATGACGAGAAGCGGGGGGAAACGCAAAGCGAGAAGCACCGACAGGCCACCCGCGACGCCCAGCCCCAGCCAGAGGACGTGACCGGGGTCGAGGACGAGAACGGCTGAGATTGCGGCGAGGGCGAGCACGGTGATCCGGAAATGGGGCCCGGGCCCGAATCTGGTGCGGCTGGGGACCGTCTCTCCATCGATCCAATCGTGCAGGATGGCTTTCAGTCCCGCGAGGGACCATCTGCCGTTCGAGTTCTCGACAAAAGCCCCGCCGACGATCGCCAGAGCAGCGAGGAAACCCAGAACCGTGCTCACGATCGGGTTTCCGCCGGCCTCACCGCCCGTCGTGGGAACAGACGAGGGCCTTTCTTCCAGGACGAGACCGGGGAATGCATCTTCGGCGATTGCCGCTGCCTGCCTCCCGATCTCCCCCGCTACCTGTACGACCTCCCGGCCGGGCCCGGCGACGTCGACCGTCACGATCAAAGAGTCTCGCGGGATCGTCACCGACACCTGGAACCGGTCTGCCTCGCTGGAGTTGATCCCCACCTCCTCCATCGCCTGAACATGCAGGTCCCGGTTGCTCAGCATTTGGGCCAGGGTCCCGACTGCGTTGCCCGTGTCCGCCGAATCGAGACTGTCCACGGCCTCGTCGACGGCCACGAGAGGCGTGTCGAGGACGAGGACCAGTGAGGAGGTTGCATGGAGTGTGGATGGGCCGGAGATCATGAAGGCCACCATCACCGCCATGACGACGAAAATCGCACCCAGCGACCATGATATCCACGGTCCCTTCGAGGCCTGCCTGGCCCTGGTGGCTCCTGGCTGATCGGCTGAGGGGCGAGTCCGGGTCGTGCCGTCACTCCGCGACCGCCGGAAATTCGGTTTCTTCACTCCGACGCACTCCCCTCGCCCACCTGTGGGGAGAATCTATCGCCACATGGTGCCATTGAGAACCCGCGATCCTGGAAGAAACAGGCCCGATGCCGTGTCGGGCCAGCGTATTCAAACTCACGGCGCCTGGTAGTTTGCTGGTCATCAGCCACGATTCGAAGAGGACCCGACGGCGAGGCGGTCACATCATGACGTGGAGGGAGGCGGGAACCGAGAGCACGACCGTTCGCCAAATCGTCGAGCGTTGGTGGATGGTCGCCGCTATCGCTCTGGTGGGAGCGATTGGTGGATATTGGCTCCCCCAACTCAACCCAGCTGTCTACCAGTCGGCGTCGACCTTCGTCATCGCCACGGGGGACTCGATCGAGGACTCTGACGATGTTGCCGCCGCCCTCGGCGTGCTGCGCAATCGCCAGATCACCGCGACTTTCGCCGAGATCCTGCAGAGTGAGACGCTGCTGGAGCGGGCAGCCAAGGAGATCGGCTCCTCGAGCTCTGACTTCGAGAGCACCGGCGTCGTACTGCCCGAGTCGAATGTCGTCTCACTCACTGTCTCCGGGCCGAATGCGGACGCGGTTCGTGAGGTCAACCAGATCATCGGCGCCGCGGGCAGCGAAGATCTCGCGTCGCTGTACCCGATTTACCGGGCGATCCTGCTCGAATCGGCCAAGACCCCCTCGGCCCCGGCATCGCCGGTACCGGTACGCGATGCCCTCTTCGGAGCCGCCGTCGGCGCATTCCTCGGCATCGTCCTGGCCGTGGTGTGGCCCGTGCCGAATCGGCAGACCCCGCCGATCATGGGTATCGAGACCGCCCGGATCCAGGAGCGGGCCGAAGCCGGCGGTGAGTCGTGACCCTCGACCGATGCAGCCCCCTCTGGCCCCTAGTGCCCTGTCCGGCAGATCGTGCTCGTATTTCAACGGCCCTTGGTCCCCCCTGGCAGCGTCCTCGTCCTTGACGAACGGCCCAGTGCGCCTGCGTCCTGCGTCCTTGCCAGAAACGACAATTGCTCGCCGAAATAGCAAGCGAATCCACCGGACAGGACACCAGTGCCATCGGTCTGAGCGCTTCCCGCCGATGGGGCCGCGGTGACTGAGTCTGGCGACCAGCTCTCCCGGCGCACCGCCCATGGGGCCCTCTGGGGTTATGGCGCGTTCGCCTCGAGCAAGCTGCTCAACCTCGTGGCGACGGCCATCCTGGCCAGGCTGCTCACCCCGGCCGAGTTCGGGGTGGTCGGTTTCGCCGTCGTGGCGATCACCTATCTCTCAATAGCCCAAGACCTTGGTCTGGCCGGGGCTCTCATCTACCGGCGGGAGAACGCAGATCGAGCGGCACATGTTGTGTTTTCCTGGAACCTCGTCCTCGGAGTGGTTCTGTTCCTGGTTGGGATGTTGACCGCTCCGCTGGCAGCTCAGTTCTTCGATGAGCCTGAGGTCGCCTCACTGATGCGGGTACTGAGTGTGAGCTTCCTGATCGTGCCTTTGGGGTCGGTTCACCTGATCCTTCTGCAGAAAGAGCTCGATTTCCGACGCAAGATGTTCCCCGACGTCGGTGGCGCCTTGGTCAAAGGTGCGGCATCCGTGGTGCTCGCCGTGGCCGGGTTCGGAGTCTGGGCGCTGGTTCTCGGACACGTCGCCGGAGCTCTTGTCACCGTGGTGCTGGCTTGGGTGGTGGCCAAATGGCGGCCGCGGCTGGCGTTCGACCGGGATCTGACCCGGTCGCTCCTCGCCTATGGGTTGCCCCTGTTCGTGGTCGACCTGATCTATGTCGTCACCGGCAACATCGACTATTTGATCGTGGGCCGGGTCCTCGGCGCCACCGCGCTCGGCATATACACGCTGGCGTACCGGATCCCCGAGTTGCTGGTGCTGGGAGTGGTGTCTGTGCTGAGCCGCACGATGTTTCCCGCTTTCGCCAAGGCGAGGGACTCGATGGACTCGCTCCGTCGCGGTTTCGCCGCGTCAATCAGGTATGTCGTGATCTTCACCACCCCGATCTGTGTCGGGCTGTTCGTCGTGGCGGAGCCTTTGGTCTTGGTGATGCTCGGTGAGGACTGGCTCGAGGTGGTGCCGGTGCTGCGAGTGCTCGCCGCGTTCGCCTGGGTTCGCTCGCTGATGTCGAACGATGGGGACGTGTACAAGGCCATGGGCCGGCCGGGCTTTCTGGCCAGGATCACAGGTCTGCGTTTGGCGGTCCTCGTGCCGGCCCTCCTCATAGCCACTCCGTACGGGTTGGTGGCTGTGGCCATTGCCCTGCTCATCGCCACCGTGCTCGACAAGTCACTGCGGGTGTATCTCATCTCCCGTCAGCTGGACATGAGGATCACCGATGTCGTCGCCCAGTTCGTCCCGGCGGTGCTCGCAGCGGTACCCCTGGCCCTGGTCGCGGTGGGGACGTTGTATGTGCTAGACGGGGCGCGCCCGCTGATTCAACTGGTCGTGACGAGCCTTGCCGGAGCCGTGACATATCTGGGCGCCATCTGGCTGCTGGAGAGGGATGCACTCCGTCGCATGGTTCGACTGATCAGGGGCCCGCGCCTCGAGCAGGGTGTTTGATGACATCGTCGACGCGGGTCGTCATCATCGAGCCCGACGCCAGCGGTGGGATGGTCCACTTCGCCTACATGCTGGGTCGCGGGTTGAGTGGGTTGGGGGCGCAAGTGACCCTGATCACGGCACACGAATACGAACTGAGCGGTCTCCCTCACGCCTTCGAAGTCAAGACCGAGTTCACGCTCTGGACGCGGATGGATTCAGGTCGGTCCAACCCCCAGGTCGAGTCGTGGGTGGGTCGTCTCCACCGGAAGGTGATCCGCCGGGCCTGGCGTGCCCTGAGGTTGAGCCGCGAGATGTGGCGCGTGGTGGGACTCGTTGCATCAAGCCGACCGGACATCGTCTTGGTACGGCCTTTCCCGCTGCCGGGTCGCGGGCTGATGATGGCGAAGCTGAAGCGGTCCGGGGCCACCCTCATCGAGGTGTCACATGAGTTCGAGCCCCGCGACGCAGTCAATCCTCTCGCAGCTCGTTTGGAGCGAATGCTGGCGAGCACGGGATCGAGGGCGATCGACCTTCGCCTCTTCCTCGGGGCGAGTGTGCGGGATAGATACGCCCTTCTCCATCCTCGGGTTCCCGGCTCGCGACTCCGGGTCGTCCCTCACGGCGACGGGGAGATGTTCGAGCTCCTCGCCGACTCCGATGCCGACCTCGGCGGGCGTTTAGGGATCGAGGACGACGACGAGGTGGTCTTGTTCTTCGGAAACCTCCGGCCGAGCAAAGGAGTAAGTGACCTCTTGGCGGGTTTCGCCGGGGCGAAACGTCCTCCCAATGCGAAGCTGTTGGTCGTGGGGTATCCGAGCCCCGATGTGGACGCGGGGGCGCTGGTCGAACAGGCTCGAGCCCTGGGCATCACCGATGCGGTCCGATTCGACTTCGGCTACTTCCCCAACGAGCTGGTAGCTCCCATGTACCGGCGTGCCCGCTTCGTCGCCCTCCCCTATCGCAGCGCCACCCAGAGCGGCCCACTCCACGTCGCCATCACCTTCGGCAAACCCGTACTGGCCACCAGGACCGGCGGCATCGTCGATGTGATCGAGGATGAGGTCAACGGCTTGCTGGTCGAGCCCGGCGATGTTCCCGCACTGTCCGCCGCCCTGGAGCGAATGCTGTTGGACGACGAGCTCATCGAGCGGATGGGCGCGGCCGTCACCCGAGACCGAGCACGGTTTCGATGGTCGGAGGTCGCCGCCCGGGTGCTGGAGTCAGCTGAGACCGTCAGCTCGCCAGGGCACTGGTGAGCTCAGCTGCCGTCCCAGGCGCGGAGCACCCGTAGACGATGCCAGGGCACTGAGTCCGTCGAGAAGTAGTCCTTCGTCAGCCCGGCGTCGTCGTAGACCCTGCCGGGGAAGCCGGCCCTGGCGTCCGGCGCCACCTGGAAGTACAGGGCCATCGGGGCGCCCCCGCGGTCGACCGCATAGGCGCCGTACTCCTGGAGGGCCCTGGCCACGGTCTTGACCCCTTCGGGCACATCGAGCTGATCGACGTTTATCGAGGGGTCGAGCTGAACCCTGGCCCCTTGCGGCACGCAATCGGAACGGGTGGACTGGCCGTCGGTCTTTCTGGCCGGGTAGCGAAGCAGGCCCTGGCAGGCGATGTCGGTGGAGAAGACGAGTGCATGGTCGATGTGCCCGCCGGCGATCTCGTCTAGCTCGACCACCCCGGCGAGGTGGGAGACGCCCGAGCCGTTCCCACCTTCGGGCGGCACTCCGGAGCCGTTCAGGTCGGCCACAGTGACCCAGGTGGCGGACCAGGAGCCGTTCGAGTTGGCATACGGCTGGTGAAGGGACACCGCCCTCCGCCGCGACCAGTCCACGAGGACCGTGTTCCCGTCCGACCCGGGCGGGACGGTCAGGTCTGACGGAACCGGGATCGGGTTCATGGAGTCGGTCGGACAATTTCCCCAATCGGCCAGGCAATAGACGTCGGTCAAGGGGGTCGAGGTGTTGACGAGGTTTACGGCGATCCCGAACTCGTAGAGGTCGAAGACGACTTTGGTCGAGAGGTGAGCCGTCATCGCCGCGCTCTCCGGGTCGAGACGCGGGTTCTTCGGTATCGGCGTGTTGAACGGGCTGGAAGGGGACCAGTACCGGGCACTCATCGGCGAGTCGACCGACGGTGGCTTGATCGGAGTCAGCTCGAGGGATCGGGTCAGGAACGTCGCCATCTGGTCGCGTGTGATCTTCGCTTCGGGACAGAAGCGATCGTTGGCGGGCGGGTTGCAGCCCGCGGTTACTCCCGCAGCAGCCAACCGGTTGATGGCGGCCTCGAACAGATGGCCGTCGTCGTCTCGAAAGCGGTCCATACCTGAAGCCGGATAGTGGAAGGCCCGGCTCAGCATCGCCGCCATCTCACCTCTGGTCATGACGCGGTCAGGGCAGAAATTGTCGTTAGACGGCGGATTGCAGCCTTCGGTCACCCCGGACTCGGCCAACCGATTGATCGCGCCCTCGAACAGGTGGTCGTCGTCATCGACGAAGAAGTCGTCATCGGTCGCCCCGAGAGTCAACGCCCGGGCCAGGAAGGCCGCCATCTCGCCACGGGTCACGGTCCGCTTCGGGCAGTACCGATCGCTCTGCGGAGGGTTGCACCCCACCGTCAGTCCCTCGGCTGAAATCGCCTCGATGCTGCCTTCGTGGACGCTCCCGTCGTCGTCGACGAAAGTCCCTCCTGGTGGCAGCAACGCCAGCAGCAGAAGCAACGGGATAAACCGGATCAACGCCACCCTCGAATGGTTCGCTCGGAGACTTTCCCGCTTGGACACCTTTTCAATCGGATCATCACCTGTCTTCTCGACCGTCATCGGCACCCCGCATCCGCGAAGCCATCTCGTATACCCGACTCCAACCGAGCAGCTTGAGACGAAGCCGATCTGAATCGTCACCCGACCCCACGTAGATGCGTCTCACCCCGTACGGATCTGCGGTGACCTCAGTCAACAGGGCGGGCCCACTCACCAGGCTGAAGGCGAGCACCACGCCGAGATCTGCCAGTGCCTGCTTGTGAACCCGGTCGAAGTCGCCCCGCTCGCCATTTGGATAGGCGAATGAGACGACAGACCGTCCCACTTCCTCTCTGATCCTACCCAGCCCGTCGGCAATGTCTCGGCGAGCATCGGAGGGGGGCATCCGGCTGAGGATCGGGTGGGAACTGGTGTGACCGCCCAATGTCATCCCGGCGTCGGCCATCTCCCTCGCCTGATCCCAGCTCATCGCGACGGAGGGTCGGGGCATGGGCGTCACGGATACGGATTGGGCCAGCGAGTCGAGTGCTTCGAGTCGAGCCGTGTTGGGCAGGAGCTTGGCTGCCGAGATCCAGCGTCGGGCGAGCGAGGTGCGTTCGTCGGGTCCTGGCAGAGTGATGGGCCCAAGCAAGGGAAGGTCAACAACAGTGTTGGTCGCCTCCGAGATGAGCGTCGATGCCATGTCCCACCACAGCAATTCCCCGGTGTCCATGTGCCCGGTGGCGATGAAGAAGGTCGCTGACAGCCCCCGTGTTCGCAGGATCGGGAATGCCGTGTCGAAGTTGTCCCTGTAGCCGTCGTCGAAGGTCAGGAGTAGGGCCCGGGACGGAAGCGCCACCCCGCCGCCCAGCCAGGCGACGACCTGTTCGAGCGTGACGAACTGGTGATCCTCCCCCATCATGTCCAGGTGCTGCTCGAGCATCGTCGGGCTGGCGCTCGCCACCTCCGGAAACAGCCCTCGCTCCACATGGTCGACGATACGGTGATAGCAAACCACGGTGAGCGTTCGCCGCAACAGTGCTTTTCCCAACGGTGAGCCAATATTCCCGAGGGCCCTTCTGCCTCGTGCCTTGGCGGATGAGGAAATTCTGTGGCGTCTCGTGTCGTCTCCAGCTGCCCACGACCGCCGCGCAGACTAACCACGGTTCCTACATCTTCGGGTTGGACCAGCCCGGGATACGCTGTCCTGGTGGCGGTATCCCGTACAGAGCCCGGCGCCCTCCTTGCCGACTGGCGCCATCTCGGCGTCCTGCCGAGGAGTGGTCGCGCGCTGGTCATAGGTGGCGTGTACCCGGATCTGCAATCGGTATTCGAGGTGACCGAGGTCCCAGGCTGGGATGAGATACCGGAACCACCCCAAACGTTTCAGCTGATCATCGTTGCCATCCGTCTCGAGACCCGGGACTCGGTTCTGTCGATCGAGCGTGTCCTGGACGCCTCAGAGGGGATCTTGGTCATATGCACTCCCCACCGCTGGGCAAAGACGAGGCTCTATAGGCCGATGGCCTTCCAGGCACGATCGGCGCGCCGGCTCCTCGGAGGGACGAGGCTCGAGACGCAGGCTGTGTACGGCGCTCTCCCCGACCCCTGGGTGCCGGAGTACGTGTTCCCGTTCACCCGAGCGGCCGCCGCGTTTGCCATCGAGCGGTTCCTGCTCTCCCGCCGACCGGGCTGGGGCTGGATACGGGCGACGCTCAGGTTGGGGCCAATCGTCGGCCTCGCCATGTCGGCTCTCCCTGGCGGTTTCGTCGTCTGCCGGCTTCGCGGAGATGGGTCTTGAGCCGTCCACAAACCGGAGGACCGATCGACCGGCTGACCGAGCTGGTGGCAAAGGAGTGGCCCCGCTGGCTCGGAAGCGTGGCCCCCTCCCTCGAGTGGGTCCTCGAATCCACCGCGCGGCCCACCGCGCAAACCTCGGTCATCCTCTATGCAATCGACTCGACCACCCGCCGGCCGACCCTGGTCGCCAAGGTGAGCCGGGATCCTCGATTCGGTTTCGTGGTTCAGCACGAGAGTGAGCGATCGAACGAGGCCCGCCTGGCGCTCGGCCCGGAACGAGAGGACACCGTGCCCCGTCCCTTCGGCCTGATCCAGGCCGGTCAGGACCTCTATCTGATATCCGGGTTCGCCGAGGAGGGTCTTGGTTGGGACCGTCTGGCCCCCGCATCGCGTGCACCGGTCACCGACCGGCTGGCCGCATGGTTGGCCGACCTCCACAGGAGGTCGGAGCGACCCGTCGGCGCCGTGGACCTCGGCCAACCGACCTCGATCGTCAAGACCTACATCGAGATCTTCGAGCCGCCGGATCCAGTGGGCAAGCGGCTACAACATGCTGCAGAATCGGTAACGTCGGAGTTTGCGGCCAGCACTACCGAGATCCTGGTTCATGGCGACTTCTGGCCCGGCAACTGGCGGATAAACGGGAGTGGGTTCACAATCATCGATTGGGAGAATGCCCATTGGTCGCCGAGTCCTGTCGCAGACGAGTTCCTCTACCCGCTCTCGAATCTCACCCTCGGCCTGGAAGAGCAAGAGCACGACCTGATGTCCTTCAGCGAAACCTACAGACGGCACCGCGGGCTACCCCTGCGGCGCCGTGACGAGGCCGAGCTGGCCTCGATCTGGACTGCCACCGAGGTGGCGACCCGCACCCACCGCCGATGGGGTGTGGTGGAGGATTGGTCCCTCAAATGGCATCGGGCCGTGGTGCGACTGGCCACGCGCTGATGGACCTGATGGAACTGTCGAAGAACCGGCTGCGAGCTCTCGTGCTCGTGGCCCTCGCTTTGCTCCTCGTCGCCTCCCTACTGCTCTTTCCGCCACCGCCACCTCTCGCCACCTCGGGTGCCCCGCCCGTGGCGACCGACGACGTCATCTCCCTGCCCACCGAGGCATCACCCGCATCGGCGGTGGTTACCTCAAACGACACCGATCCGGACGGCGACCTCGATGCCCTGAGCGTTGCCATCAGGAGAGCACCCACCTCGGGCACGGCTCGCGTCGATCTGGACGGGTCAATCGTCTACTCCCCAGGCGAGGAATTCGCGGGCAATGACGACCTCGAGTACGAGGTCTGCGATTCAGAGAGCAACTGTGCACGGGCCAACGTCGTGGTTCAGGTCAGACCGGTGGAGGTCTCCCGGTCGACGGTCCGATTTGCCGTATTCGGCGACTTTGGCGACAACTCCGAAGGGGCGACGCGGGTGGCCGCCCTGGTGAAACGGCTCAACCCCGACTTCATCGTCACCACCGGGGACAACAGCTATGACTTCCCGGACTACGACCTCCACGTCGGCAACCTGTACAGCGACTATGTCGGCTCGTACCAAGGGGTGCATGGCAATGGAGCCCTGGTGAACCGATTCTTTCCGGCACTGGGTGATCACGAATACTCGGACGGTGGCATCGACCCATACCTCGAGTTCTTCACCCTCCCCGGTGACCGAATCGAGACCACAGGCACCTCCGGGAACGAGCGGTACTACGACTTCGTCATGGGGCCGGCCCACTTCTTCGTGCTCAACGTGCAGCCACAGGAGCCCGATGGCACGACCCCCCGATCGCCCCAGGGTCAGTGGTTGCAGCAACAGCTCGCCGCCTCCACTTCACCATGGCGTGTGGTGGTCTCAGCGATCCCTCCGTTCTCGTCAGGTGATAATCACGGCTCAGACCCTTCTGTGCAGTGGCCGTATGACGAGTGGGGCGCCGACGCTGTGTTCTCCGGGGACGACCATGTCTACGAGCGGATCGTCCTCGACGGGCTGGCCTATTTCGTGAGCGGGCTGGGTGGACGCTCCATGTACGGGTTCGACCCACCGATCGAGGGCAGCGAGGCGCGATACGCCGACGAGTACGGCGTACTCATCGTCGAGGCGTGTGACAGCAGCCTCGTGTTCGAGTTCCACTCGGTTTCCAACCGGATAATCGATCGATTCGCCCTTGGAGACGGTTCTTGTGCTCCGGGGTGAGAACCCCCCTCCCGGCTTCGCCGGACTCCCCCCAAGACCCCCCTCCCGGCTTCGCCGGACTCCCCCCAACGCTCACTTCGTTCGCTGGGGGGAGAAACGGCTCAATTCGTTCGCTGGGGGGAGAAACGAGCGACCCGTTTCCTCCCCAGGAGCGCAGCGACCGTTTCCTCCCCACGAGCGCAGCGACGTTGGGGGAGGTGGCCCGCCAGGGCCGAAGGGGGTCTTGGGGGAGGTGGTCCGCTAGGGCCGGAGGGGGGTTTTGGGAGGCCGGAGAACACTCTCGTCGCAGCCCCCCGAGCGGGCCACTAGGCTGGCTGCAGGGCGTCTGAGGAGATGAAGTTGGGGGTGAATCCGTTGGCATTGTTCGAGTCGATCCAACGCGGCTCTCCTTTTTGCGCGGGTGCACGGAAAGGGGTCGCGTGACCGACATCACCGAGCCGTTCAACCGCTCTCACCAGAGGATCGGACCATGGAGACGCATCGCTCACGATCTTCCGCGTCGGGCCAGAACCGGACGCGAGGATGTCGCGGTAGTCGAGGAGCCGTTCGCTTCACGGGACACGACGACCCCCGACGAGTTTCGCCAGTTGTTGAGCCAGGCTCGCTCCGGCAGCACTTGGGCGTGGTCACAGCTCTACGCCGGGCTGGCCGGACCGCTGTTGGGCTATCTCAGGGTTCGTGGGGCAGCCGAACCCGAAGACCTCTTGAGCGAGGTCTTTCTCCAGATGGTTCGTGGACTCCATACCTTTGAGGGTGACAGCCAGCAGTTCCGGTCATGGGTCTTCACCATCGCCCACCGGAGGCTGATCGACGAGCGGCGGGCTCGGGGCAGACGCCCGGTGGAGCTGCGCGAAGACCTCGAGTCTGCTGTCGTCGCTGAAGACCCGGCCAATGCGGTGATAGATCGTCTCACTGACGAGGAGATCATCGGTTTTCTCGACGCCCTCACACCGGAGCAGCGCGACGTTCTTCTGCTGCGACTGCTCGCCGGCTTGACCATTGGCGAGATTGCCCGGGCGTTGGGAAAGACGCCCGGGGCCGTCAAGGGGTTGCAGAGACGGGGGCTGCTCACTCTCCAGGAAAACCTCTCCTCCCAGTAACCACTCTCCGTAACCTTTTTTCACTCCTCTTCGATTACTCACTCATGGGCGTTCTGGGGAGAAACCAATGGTGATGGTCGGGCTCGTGTCGTTGGTGTCCGGCCTCCGCCGCATGCCTCCCCTGGCGTTCGAAGAGCAGGGGGACATCCAAACGCGGCTGGACTACGAACTGGGTCGTGCTCGTCGGTATGGCGGCAGTGTCTCGCTGGTCGCATTCCGGGCGGCGCCGACCGGAACGCTCAACGGGGAGTGGCAGCGTTTCGCTGCCACAACGACAGTCTCGCTGCGGGACTTGGACAGCTACTGGGTCGACTCGGATCGGATAACCATTGTGCTTCCCGAGACCGACCTGGCGGCGAGATCCCATGTGATAGATCGGATCCTCGGCAAGGCTGAGCTGGAGGGACTCGCCATCGAGGCGTCGGCCGCGACCTTTCCCGACGAAGCCCCGACCAGCGACGCACTGATCAGATCGGTGACCGGCCCTCAGGACGCCCGGCTCCGATGACCGAGCTGCTCAACCACCCTTACCGTGACCGGCAACTCACGACCGAAGAACTTTCTACGGCACCGTCCTGGTGGAGCCGCTACCCAAGACGCACCGGTAAGGCCATTCGTCGTCACGAGCGAATCGCCCGTTGGCGCGACCTGGCCCTGGTCGTGATCGGTTCGCCGCTCTGGCTGCCGTTGATCGGCCTGATCGCCCTGATGGTGAAGCTCCAGGACCCGTCGGCGTCAACGCTGTTCCGACAGGCGCGCACTGGCCGGGACGGCAGACGGTTCGCTGTCCTCAAGTTCAGGACCATGGTCAAGAACGCGGAATCGATCAAACAGGACCTCCTCCACCTCAACGAGCTGGTGTGGCCCGATTTCAAGATCAGCAACGACCCGAGGGTCACGCGGATCGGGAAGCTGCTCCGAGCCTCGAGCCTCGACGAGCTTCCCCAGTTGTTCAACGTGCTCAACGGTGACATGGGGCTCGTTGGACCGCGTCCTACCTCATTCGGCCTCGAGACCTACGACGCCTGGCACACGGCCCGAGTCGATCTGAGACCGGGGGTGACCGGTCTATGGCAGGTGGCGGCTCGCGCCGATCTCGACTGGACCGAGAGGGTGCGGCTCGAGCTCGCGTATCACCAGAGATGTTGCTCCAAGCTCGATTTCGAGATTCTGCTGCGCACCATCGGAGCGGTCGTGAACCGCTCGGGACGTTGAGGTAGGAGCCTCCATGTCATCCGGGGCGATCAACCAGAGCCGAACCTGCTCTCGGCGCGGGCACGCGCCAGGGGTTATCGGGTGAGAGCCGTGGTGACGGGAGCCGCCGGATTCATCGGCTCTCACCTCTGCGAACGACTCTTGAAAGATGAGTGGACGGTGTCGGGCATCGATGCTTTCGCCCCCACCTATGACACGATCGGACGGCGGGCACGGGTGGCCCGGCTGGCGCCCCATCGTGGTTACGAATTCGTCGAGGGCGACCTGAACCGGGTTGATCTGAGCCACTTGGTGAGCGAGGCGGACGTCGTCTTCCATCTCGCCGCCCGACCTGGTGTGCGGGCTTCCTGGCGTGACTTCGCACAGGCATCGAATGCGAACATCCTCGCCACGCAGCGGGTCCTGGAGGCGATAGCCGAGCATCCGTCGACCCGGCTCGTCTTCTCGTCGTCCTCCTCGGTGTACGGCCAGGTCGATGAGATCCCGGTTGGAGAGAATCGGCCGCTCGCTCCGATCTCGCCCTACGGAGTGACGAAGGCGTCATGTGAGGCTCTGGTCACCGCGTACAGCAGCCAATACGAGATCAGTGCGGTGAGTCTGCGCTACTTCACCGTTTACGGTCCCCGCCAGCGCTCCGACATGGCGTTCACCAAGTGGATTCGCGCCGCCTTTCTGAAGGAGCCGATTCGTGTGTTTGGAGATGGGAAGGCGATCCGGGACTTCACCTATGTCGAAGATGTCGTCGAGGCAACGGTCCTCGCTGCCGGGGAGGCAGTCACCGGCCATCGCATCTACAATGTGGCCGCAGGAAGCCCGGTCAATGTCAACGACGTATTCCAGCACCTGGGTGAGCTCACCCAAAAAAAGTTGGACATCAGGCACGAAGAACCGGCCCTCGGGGATCCGGATCGAACCGGCGGGGACACAACCCGGATAGAGCAGGATTTGGGATGGCATGCCCGCTGGCCACTTCGGGACGGCCTCGCCTCCCAGGTGCAGTGGTTCGAGCGAGACTGGGAGGCGGGCCTGGTATAGCCACACCTACCGTTCACCGTATGATTACCTCGGCGGGAGTCCGTGGTTGAGCGTAAGCGGGTCTGAGTCGCATGATTATCAAACGAGATAGCGTGAAGAACCTCACCGATGACGAAATGGACCGTCTACTTGTCGACGGCCAAGTCAGCGAAGAGGTCTTGGGCCGATATCTGGCCAGGCTGCGAGACATCGGTGTTGCCGGACCCGAGCCGGAGGTGGTAGACCGGCATCTAGCAGCCATCACTAGCGAGGTGGAGAGGCTCGGGGATCGCAGACCGGCTGTGAGCGGTCGGCCACTGTCGACGAGAATCCGCCTCACCGCCACCGGCATGCTCGTCACATTCAGACGACGTGTGGCGCCGCGCAATGTGATGACTGGTTTCGCCGCCGCTGTGATGACGGCAGGCATGGCTGCTGCGGCGACTGGAAATCTGCCGGCGCCGGCTCAAGATCTGATCTCGAAATCGTTGGCACAAGTCGGGATCGAGATTCCACCGCCTGAATTTGCTCCCACGGAGTTGGCCGACGTTGGTCAGGGACAGGACAGTGCAGACAGCCCGACCATTGCGGAGCCGACGGTCCCCGACGAGAACCGGTTCGGTGTTGTGCCGGCGACCCAGCCGGAGCCCTCGGTGGGTGGCTTGGACAATCCTGCACCATCCGTCGAGACGCCCCCGGTCGCACCGGACGAGTCGGGTACAGCAGTGGTGGAACCGCCCAATGGGCAGCCGGGTGTGGGACCACCGGCCAACCCGGGGCCACCCGAGAATACCGGGCCACCGGCCAACCCCGGGCCACCCGAAAACGCCGGGCCACCCGAAAATACCGGGCCACCGGCCAACCCCGGGCCACCCGAAAACGCCGGGCCACCCGAAAACGCCGGGCCACCCGAACACGCCGGGCCACCCGAAAACGCCGG
>Ga0299907_10000060_pt1 | contig 36616 bp, 37 predicted proteins | sample RVTome_16_FD_198680 | JGI IMG/M metagenome (GOLD analysis project Ga0299907, IMG submission 198680) | Soil microbial communities from uranium-contaminated site in the Upper Colorado River Basin, Wyoming, United States - RVT152D67 (version 2) ...
GACCATGTGGGGCGCCTATTCCCTCCCCCACATCACCGTCGGGGTGGCGGCGGTCGGTTTCGCTCTCACCTGGGCCCGTCCCCTCTATCAGACCGTGATCTATCTGGTGATCATCTACGGCGCGATCTTCCTCCCGCAAGCGGTTGGGGCAGCCCAGGACTCGCTGGTCAGGGCCAGCCCCGACCTCGAAGACGCCTCCCGGGGCCTGGGTAGGGGACCGGTGGCGACGCTGATGCGGGTGACGGTCCCCCTTGCCGTGCCGGGATTGGTGGCGGGCGCCGCGCTGGTGTTTCTCAGCGTCATGAAGGAGCTTCCGGCAACGCTCCTCCTGCGCCCGAACGGGTTCGAGACGCTGGCGATCAGGATCTGGAGCTCCACTGCCGAAGGCTTCATCACCAAAGGTTCCGCGGCCAGCCTGGTTCTCCTCGCCGTGTCGATCGTGCCACTCTTCCTCGTGATGTCACGTGAGCTCAGCGACTGACCGCCTGGCCATCCGCGCTCGGGACCTGACCAGGTCCTTCGGCGACGCCGTCGCCCTGGATCACTTCAGCCTCGACGTGTGGGAGGGCGGGGTAGTCACCATCCTCGGCCCGTCGGGGTGTGGCAAGACCACCGCGTTGCGGGTGATCGCCGGTTTCGAGAATGCCGGCGGGTCGGTCGAGATCCATGGTCGCACCGTGCTCGGGCCCGGGGTCCACGTCCCTCCGGACCGGCGCAGGGTGGGCATGGTCTTCCAGGACTACGCCCTGTTCCCCCATATGACGGTCGACGGGAACGTTGCCTACGGGCTCCCCCGGAACGACCGGGCTCCCCGGGTCGGCGAGGTTCTCGAACTGGTCGGTTTGACCGGATTGGAGAGCCGGATGCCGAACGAGCTCTCCGGGGGCCAACAGCAGCGCGTCGCCCTGGCCCGGGCCCTGGCCCCGAAACCCGAGGTGATCCTGCTCGACGAGCCTTTCAGCAACCTGGATGCCAGCCTGCGGGACCGGGTGCGGCGTGAGCTGCGAACCATCCTGACCGAGGCGCGCACCACCGCCGTCTTCGTCACCCATGACCAAGAGGAGGCCTTGGCCACATCCGACATCGTTGCCGTGATGAGGGAGGGCCGGGTCCTGCAGGCCGATACCCCCGGCCATCTCTACTCGAACCCGGCCGACCGGTGGATCGCCGAGTTCCTCGGCGATGCCGACGTCCTCGAGTCCGTGGCGAGGGGAGGGCGTGTCGACACCCCGGTCGGAGCTTTCGATACCGATATCCACGGCAGCGTGTCCGTAGTCGTCCGGCCGGAGAATGTGCAGATCTCACTCGGTGAGACCCCGAACGCAGTGGTGGCCGGGTCCGAGTTCTTCGGCCACGACCAACTGGTGACTCTCGCGCTGAACGAGGGCACCCGGGTTCGGGCCCGAATCGGGCCCCGTCCGATCTACCGCGTTGGCCAGCCGGCGCGGGTCCGGGCGACCGACGCCCGCATCTTTGCCAGGGGTTGATCCTCCTAGCCTGACGCCCGTGGACTCGGCACTGGCCCTCGTGGCGGCGTTGGCCGCTTCCCTGTTCGCCGCCGATCTCTGGCTCGATTACCGACGGCGGCCCCGTCCCCACATCGCCGCCTACGGGATCGGCATGACCATGTTCGCCATCGCAACATTGGCGTTCTTCCTGGGAGTCACGGTCGGCTGGACCGGGCCGATGTACCGGGTCTTCTATCTTTTTGGGGCCATCCTCAACATCCCGTTCCTGGCCCTCGGCTCGATGTTCCTCGTAGTCGGCAAGCGCTCGGGCCATATCATGGCCATCGCTCTTGGCGCCCTGACCGCAATCTCCACGACCTTGACCGCCACTCTGCCCTTTGCCAACCCACTGCCTGAAACCGGCGTACCCCACGATGTCTTCGCCCCGGGATTCGGGCCCAGGCTGTTCGCCATAATCGGCGGGGCGACCGGTGCCACCATCCTCGCCGTCCTGTCTCTGGTGTCGATCTTCCGCTTCTGGAAGAAGAACCGCCGGATCGTTTGGGGCAACCTGCTCATCCTCGGCGGGACGCTGGCAGCGGCGTCCGGTGGCACCGGTCTCGCCCTCGGCGAGTCGAGCGCATTCGCGCTCTCCCTGCTGGTGGCCGTGACCCTGATCTGGGCCGGTTATCGGGTGGCATCGGGCGGGCGAAAGGCCCCGGCTTCGAGCGACCCGGCTCTGGCCGGTCTCTGATCTTGGCCTGAGGCTCACCGACCTGTGAACGGCGCCTGGATCGCGCCGCCGCGGACCCGGTCAGTTCCTAATTTCCCAGAGGCCACGGATTCGATTTCGAGCAGCGGGAGTTCGAGACGCCTGACCCCATGCTCTCGGACGAAAGAGCCGCCCGATTCCTGCGCCCATCGGATCACTGCGAAATTCTTCGGATGCACGTAGGCGATGAAATAGCCGATTCCGTGTTCCATGGCAGTCCGTGCCAGTTCCCTCAACAGGATGGCACCAAGGCCCCGGCCCTGATAGTCGTCGACCACCTCCGCCGTGACCTCGGCGTGGTCGGACATCGGAGCCACCCGGATGTACCGGGCGACCCCCACGGCCACGGGACCGCTGTCGTCGACGATGAACGCGCACCAGGCGAAATGGTCTTCGTAGTCAACCTCGGTCAGGTAGCGCAGCTCAGCCCTGGACAAGCGGCACTTTGCATGATGAAACCTCATGTATCGAGAGTCGACCGACATCCGGTTCAAGACCGACAGCAGGAGGGCCTTGTCTTGGGGGATGATTGGTCGAAGGAGGCACTCCGTCCCGTCATGCAGAGTCAGGGACCGGGTGTTCTTCAGGACCCAGGTCGGGTCGGGGCTCGCCACAGCCTCAGCCCGTCCTCGCCTCTCCCACGAATGTCTGGGGAGGCGCCTGGGCCGCGATCCCCGGGGCAGCGAACCTCGTCCGACGTACGTCGACGGTGGGGTGGCTTCCCGGGAAGATGAGACCTTCGCGGCCGTCGTCGGTCCATCTGACGAGGTAGTGGGCTTTGCGTTTCCCTCCTCACCGTGCACCTCCAGGATCCCGGCGTCAGTTCTCTCACCGACCCGGTGGCTCTTGACGACGAGTCGGTCGCCTGGTCTGGCATGCATGTGCACCATGGTTTCCTTTCTTCGAGCATGACTCTGATCGACCACGAGGTTTAGGGGCGTTTGACCCCTTCCGCCCCGAGTGACACCGGCCCGCCTCGATCATCGGATCAGGTGACGAAAGACCCTGTTCTGTGTGTATCCACCGCGGTCCAATAGAGGGGTGTGAGAGAAGGGAAAAAGTGATGCCCACGAAGCCCACCGACCGCTCGCCCGAAATTACGCAGTCCGCAAGGCGGGCCGGCTATGTCATATCCATTGCGATCAACGTGGCGATGCTCATCGTCGTCCAGAACGTGCTTGCATGGGGTTGGCCGCCGTTCCTGACCGGTGAGTTTGCCCAGGTCGTGCCCTGGATCAGTCTCTCGCTCCTTGCGTCGATACTGGTCAACGTGGTCTATCAGTTCGAAGACAGCCGGGTCGTCAAGTCCGCAGGGCAGCTCGGGGTCAACCTGATCAGCATTTGGGTCACGTACATGATGCTGACGGTCTTCCCGTTCGACTTCTCCGCCTATCAGTTCGATTGGGAAATCGTGGCGAGGTTCGTACTCGTACTGGCGATAATCGGATCCAGCATCGGAGCCCTGGTCGAGGCCATCAAGCTGGTCTCCTCCCTCCCGCCAACGCCGACGTCGACCGGTCGCAACGAAACCCTGACCTGATCCGACGCGACGGCGGCATCGGTGGAGATCCGTGCGACTGGATAACTTCGACGCGATGACTGCCTAGCGAGGACCCGCCCTGACGACCGCCCCCTTCGAACCGCCCACCCCGTCGATCACCACCCTGGATGCGGTGGCGCACAGCCTCCAGACAGATCGAACGAACGGTCTTGGCATCGAGGAGGCCGGCCGACGGCTGGAAGGCGGCAGAAACGAGCTTCCTTCCCCTTCCACCCCCTCCTGGTGGCTGAGAGCCTTCCGCCAGCTTCGAGAACCGATGTCACTCCTCCTGATTGCGGCCGCTCTGGTCAGCGCCGGCCCCTTGGGCGAGGTTGGAGACGCGATCGCCATCGCGGTGATCGTGATCCTGAACGTCGTGGTGGCTGTTGTCCAAGAGGAAAAAGCGGCGACGGCCCTGGAGGCGCTCCGTTCCGCCGCCTCACCATCGGCGTCCGTGGTGCGGGATGGGCAACCAAAGACGATTCCGGCAGCCGAAGTGGTGCCCGGCGACGTCGCCTTGATCACCGCCGGGGACCGTGTCTTCGCCGACATGTGGCTGGTTCAGTCCTGGGCGTTGGAGGCGGATGAGTCACTGCTGACCGGCGAGTCCCTGTCCGTCTCCAAAGCCACCCAAGAGGACGCCGACATGACCGTGCCGCTGGCCGACCAAACATGGATCGTGCACGCCGGGACTCTGATCACCGCCGGGACGGGGCGTGGACTGGTTGTCGCCACTGGCTCAAACACCGCTGTCGGCCGGCTGGCGAGACATCTGGCAGCCGACTCGCCTTCCACCCCCCTGCAGAAGCAACTGGGCAGACTGTCCGCCCGTTTGGGCCAAGCCGCGGTAGCGGTGGCAGCGGCGGTCTTCCTGTTGACCTTGTTTCGATTCGGCACTGGGCCGGGGGCGACCGAGGAGGCGTTCCTGGCTGCAGTGGCATTGGCGGTGGCCGCTGTTCCCGAGGGTTTGCCCGCCGTCGTCACTCTGAGCCTCGCCCTGAGTGTCAGGCGAATGGCGCGGCATGGGGCGATCGTCCGGAATCTGCCTGCAGTAGAGACGCTCGGGTCGACCACCATCTTGCTCACCGACAAGACCGGGACTCTGACTCAGAATCGCATGAGGTTCGAGGCTGTGATCCCTATTGGCCAAGAGCGGATCGAGCCTGACCGCAAGGGTGGACCGGTGGGTGAAGCTGTGTTTCGAATCGTTGCGCTCTGCAGTGACGCCGAAATCGACCCTCCCATGGGTGACCCCGTGGAGGTGGCCCTCCTCGAGCCCTTCCCACCCGACGAGACACATCGCCTCCGTTCCGATCACAGGCGAGTTGCCAGCCAGCCATTCGACTCGACCCGAAAGATGATGAGCACACTCCACGAAGCAGCCGCGGGCTTCGAATTGCTGACCAAGGGAGCGCCAGAACAGGTAGTGGCACGGTCGATACTCTTCATGAGGGAGGACGGCGGCACCTCCCCGTTGACTCCGGAAACCCGGGACACCGTCCTCACTGAGGTAGGGGCTCTCGCCGCGGCGGGCGGTCGGGTTCTGGCACTTGCGCTTCGCAGGATGGTTTTGGAGCCGACAGACCTGCTCGAGGCAGAACGGGACCTGGTTCTGATAGGCCTGGCGGTACTCACCGATCCGCTTCGACCCGAAGCCGCCGCGACAGTCGGGAAGGTGACGGAAGCCGGGGTTCATCTGGTGATGGTGACCGGTGACCATGCTGGAACGGCATCAGCAGTGGCGCGAGCCGCCGGCCTCACCCACGTGGACGGCGAAGTGGTCACCGGAAGTCAGCTGCGGACCGAGGGGCTGCCTCCGAGTTTGGCTTCAACACGGGTGTTCGCCCGCGTCGACCCTGAACAGAAGCTGCAATTGGTGGAGGCTTACCAGGCTGAAGGGCATGTCGTGGCGGTGACCGGCGATGGCGTCAACGACGCTCCAGCGATGCGCCGAGCCGACATCGGTGTCGCGATGGGGCTCAGCGGGAGTGAGGTCGCCCGCGAAGCAGCAGATCTCGTGATAACGGATGACGACCTCGATCTGCTCACCCGGGCCGTGAAAGAGGGCCGTGCGATCTACAACAACATTCGCAAGGTGGTCGATTACCTGGTGGCGGGGAACATCTCCGAAGTGACGGTGGTCTTGACGGGCCTGGCAGCCTTTCCTGGCCTGGGGATCCCTTTGTTCCCGCTCCAGCTCCTTTGGATCAACCTGCTCACGGACGGCCTCCCGGCCTTGGCCCTGGGCTTCGATCGGCCCCGCGGGGATTTGGCGGCCAAGCCCTCCGGTCCGAAGACCTCTCAGCTGCTATCGGGCCGGCGCTTCCTCCTCTTGGCTGGGCGCGGCATTCTCCTCGCCGCGGGAGCGATCGGTGCACTGGCGGTGACCCGAGCGGTCGGCGGGAGCTGGGAAGAGGCTAGGACGGTCATGTTCATTGCCTTGGTCGTAGCACACCTGCTCTACGCATTCGTGGTCCGGCTGCCGGCCAGTGGCAGTCTCTTCAATGGTCGACTCGTGCTCGCGATCGGAATCGGGCTGCTTCTCCAGGTGGGCACGGTCCTTGGGCCCTTTGGAGACCTCTTCGAAGTGGTGCCCCTGAGCCCGGAACAGTGGCTACTGGCCATCGGCGCCGGGGTAACGCCAGTCCTGATCCTGGGGGCCCTGGAGACGCTCCGCCACCGCCTGGGCCAACAGAATCGCGCGAGCATCTAGTCGGGTGTTCTCGCAGGGGAATGGGACCGCGCTCAGGCCAAGAACCAGTCCAGCTCCGCCAACCGCTTGCCGGGGACCAGGCGGGGCACGGCGACAGCAGACGTGAGGGGAACGAGAATCAGGTCCGAGCCCAGGCAGGCCACCATCATCCCGTGATCCCCGTCGATCACTGCCTCCGCGGCACGAATTCCCATTCGGGTGGCCAGGACCCGGTCGAACGCCGTGGGGGTGCCCCCTCGCTGCAGATGCCCGAGAATCATCACACGTGTCTCATACCCGGTCCGAGCCTCCAATTCGGCGGCGATCACCGCCGAGACGCCCCCTAGTCGCTCGAAGCCGCCATGGTCGGTCCCCATCGTGACGCGACTTCCCGAGGGTCCGCGGACGCCTTCCGCGACAATCACGATGGAGTAGTCCCGGCCCGAATTATGCCGAGCCACCAGTCTGCAGGCGAGGTCGTCGAGGTCGTAGTCGTCCTCCGGGACCAGGATCGCTTCCGCCCCGCCCGCCAGACCGGCATGCACGGCGATCCACCCAGACTGCCGTCCCATCACCTCCACGAGCATGATCCGGTTGTGGGCCTCCGCGGTCGTGGTGAGGCGATCGACGGCGTCGGTGACGATCTGGACGGCGGTGTCGAAGCCGAATGACACCTCTGTTCCTTCGATGTCATTGTCGATGGTCTTGGGCACCCCGACAACGGCAAGGCCCTCCTCTCCGAGTCTGGCCGCGGTTCGCAACGAGCCATCGCCACCGATAACGACCACCGAGTCGATACCCGTAGCCGTCAGCGCCGGTATCAGCGAGGCGAGACCGTCACCGTGTACGTATGGGTCGGTGCGCGACGTCCCCAGGATCGTGCCGCCGCGGGTAAGGATCCCCCGCACGTCGTCTCGTCCCAATGGTCTGACTCTGCCCCCCATCAAGCCCTGCCAACCATCTTCGATCCCGGATACGGAGTGGCCCTGTGCGGTGGCCCGAGCGACCACGCCGCGGATTGCAGCATTGAGACCGGGGCAATCGCCGCCTGCGGTGAGTACGCCTATGTGGGTCACGAGGTGCGATTCTGCCATCGTCGCCTGCGGGGCGTTCCCAGGGAGCACTCAGACTCCGGGACCGCCCCCAGACAGGTCAATCTCTGGCGATGACGACCTTCAAGGCCCCGGTGTCCGAGGCGCGGCTGAATATGTCGTGGCCCCGCGCGAAATCTCCCATCTCAACATGATCAGTGATCAGCGTAGACAGGAAGACAGCGACGCCTCCTGGGAGGAAGTCCCGAAGCCGGTGATCCTGGAGGACACTGACGCCATCGTCCGTCTGCGCGCGACTGGGGCCCCCATGATGAGGGCCCCAGTTCGTCATCTTGTCTAGATGATCAGGATCACGGCGAACGTGATGGCGCCAGCGAGGGCAGCCACCGCCAGAACCGTGCTGACGACCACAGGAATCGTGAACTCCCGATCATCGACATAGGCCACTCGAGCGAGGCGCCCGAATGCTGCCGCGAGCAGCAGGCCGGCTGCGATGAACATGCCGAAGTACCAGGCCTCAGCAAGCCCACCGAGGAACCAGGTCGTCGGCACGTAGTACATCCACGCGCCAACTCCTGCCGCCACCACTCCGGCGATCCCAATCACCAGTTCGGTGAAATGCGACCGTCCGGTCGGCATCCGGGTGACCTCCGTCATTGACCTCTCACGAAGAGCTGTCACGAAGATCACCTCCTTTCTGGAGGACCCAGGCGGGTCATCCAATCTGATAATCCTCGAACGACGTCTCCATGACTAGAGGCTTTCGACCGTTCGCCGATGGCCATACGGCGAACCACTGTGATGAGGTAACCAAGAGCGGTGTTAAGCGGGCCCCAACGCCGATCACCCCATGCGGGGGGTCCTTCAATCCGGTAGTGCCTCGTCGAGGAATCGGATCACCTTCGTCTCCCATTCCGCAGGCCTGGTCACCAATCCCTGGATGTGGTGGGCCTCAGGAACCGTCCATACCACGACGTTGCCGGCCGCGTTGAGCCGGATGTGCTCCGCTGCCTTCGCCTCGTCCGGTGCTTCCCCTGCTGTGATCAAGAGAATCGGCCGCGGCGAGGCGTGAAAGGCGCCCGACGCCAATGTCCCGGGCATGGGTGCCTCGGTGAGAACCTCGGTAAAGCCGTACTGGAGGCGCTCCAGCTGCACTTGGATCCAACCTCTCCAGCCGTAAACGTCGGAGAGCCACGCCTTGTCGGCTGCGATCCTCGCGGTCGCTCCCTCGGCCACCACCGCTGCGATACGCCCGTCCGCCGCGGCGGCCCCAATCGCCTCCTCACCTCCCATGGACATTCCCATCGCGGCAATCCGGCCCGTGTCGACTTCGGGTTGTGCGGTCAAGAAGGTGACTGCAGCCTCGATGTCCCGGTCGCCGTACCATCCGAAGTCCATCGCACGCCCTTCGCTTCGCCCGTGGCCTCGGGCATCGGTCATGAGCACGCCGTATCCATTGTCGACCAACACCGATGCCTGGCGGATCACATCCGAAGCGCTCGAACCGGCGCCATGCCTCAATATCACGACCTTCCCCTGGGATGGTGGGATGTACCAGGCCCAGAGCCGCACGCCATCGCCGGCGGAGAACCGGACCTCACCACCGTTGATGGCCAGACCCAACGGTGGCGACCAGTCGGTGACGGTAGGAGGGACGTTGGTGGCGATGACGGCCGGTGTGAGAGTCCAGGCGATTAGGACCACCACGAGCGCCAGCGCCGAGCCGAGCGCGAATCTGGGCCAGGGTCTCAGTCCGGCGGTAGCCCGGCGAAGGCCAAAGACAACGAGGCCGATGCCAAGGAGCAGTCCCAAAAGCGACGCCAGGGTCGTCAAGCTGACCACCCCTGCGGAGAGCCAACGCGCACCTATGCCGATCCCGACGATCATGCCGGCCAAGCCGAGCATCAAGGAAAGAATCCAGTAGACCTTCGGGAGCGATCTCGCCGTGCCGGCCAAGCCCTCAGTCGTCATCGTCGGCCAACAGGTGGCGCCGTGCCGATGTGGTCGACGCCAGCGCCACGATGGCGACGGACCCACCGATCAGCAACGGGTGCATCAGCGGGTGAAAGGGGACCATGAAGAGCTCGAGCACCTCGAAGCCCAAGAGGACGACTCCTGTTGCCATCGCGCCTATCCAAGGCCAGCGATAGCCGATCGCTCCCTCGATGCCCCGGGCCCAGGCCCAACGCCAGGGGAAGACGAGGCCCACCATGGTGACGGCCGACCCAGCGGCGATCCCGAGCAGGAACATGCCCGGCCAGAAGTAGTCGTCGACCGGGGCGTCAGATAGGAAATCGAGCGACATCCCCAGAGGATCGATGGGGTTGGTCACCATCGCCAGGCCACCCTGAAGGGCGCCAACGACCAGCAGGAGCAAGAGGAGAGCAAGCGCCAGCACCGAAGCCGGAGGTCGGTGCGCTACTTGTCTGCCTTCTCTGGTTGACGTTGCGGTTTCCATCGGGACTCCTTTCCACGGCGATCTCGAGGCGAGACCGGCGTCTCCGTCAGCCGATCTGCATCGGCAAAGGAGGCGGCTCCACTTCCTGTGGAGATCTCTGTGGCAACTGTCTCCCTTCCGGGAACGACCCGTTAGAGGCTTTCGTAGGTAGCGACCGGGAAGGTGGCAGGCACGATGAACCCCTTGAAGGTGACGAATGGCCCTGTTCGCGAGGTCGTCGGACAGGTCCAATCAAAGCGACCAGGAGAAGGCATGAATCGTCTCCGATGGACATCTCAAGGAAGGCAATGGAAGGGAAAGGAGGTAAGAGATGACCACAGCATCTGAATCGGTGCGCGCCGAGGTCGAGACCTCAGAGCGCACTCCGAGACATCTGTACCGGAGCAACACGCAACGTGTCGTTGCCGGAATCTGCGGAGGTCTCGGCGACTTCTTCGCTATCGATCCGGTCTGGTTCCGGGTCGGGTTCGTGGTCCTTGCGTTGGGCGGTGGATCGGGGATCCTCGTCTACCTGCTCATGTGGCTGATCGTGCCGCAGGCTCCCGATGGTTACGTGGCGCCGGTGACGGGACGTGGCAGCCTCAACGGGGGGGCAGTCGTCGGCGTGGTGTTCATGGTCGTGGGCACCATCGCGCTGGTCAACACCGTAGCCCCGTGGCTGGGGCAATACATCTGGCCGATCGTCTTCGTGTTGGGCGGTCTGGCCCTGTTATTGGGAGGTCTGAACCGTGACAATCGTTGACAGCCCCCGGACCGACGAGACGGTCGTCCGGCCCGTGCCCCGGCGTCGTGCCTCGATGTCCCAGATCGTCGGTGGCGGCGTCCTGGTGCTCATAGGCATGCTCTGGCTGCTCGAGAGGACCGGGGCGATCGATGTGAATGTCACCACCGTGCTGGCGCTGGGCACCATGGTCATCGGCATCGCTCTGATGCTCCTGGCCAAGGACGGGCCCCATGTCGGCCTGATCGTGTTCGGCACATTGCTTGGTCTGGTGACCCTGGTCACCGCGGTGGCGCCCTTCGAGGGGTTCCAGGGCGGCGTCGGCGACCGCACAATCGCGATCTCGTCGATCGAAGAGATCCGACCCGACTACAACCTCTCCGTCGGGACCCTCACCATCGATCTGAGTCAGATCGATGGTCTTGGCGCAGCCACCCCACTGACGGCGAGCGTCGGCATGGGTGAGCTCCTGGTGTTGGTGCCCGAAGACGCCGAGATCGCAGTCGACGCGAGTGTCGGGGCCGGCCAGATCGAGATCCTGGGAAGGGTCATAGACGGGGTCGACATCGACGAGACATATGAATCGCCTGGATACTCGGAGAGCTCCGAGAGCATCTTCCTGGAGCTCCAGGCGTTCACCGGACGTGTGGAGGTGGCTCATGAGTGAACGATTCCATGTCGGCACTTTCCTGTGGGGTGTCATCCTGACGCTCGCCGGAGCTGCCTTGGTTGCCGTGGGATTCGGATGGTGGGACGTGACGTCGATCGACCTTCGTTATGTCGCACCGATGTTCGTGATCCTGATCGGGATTGTGACCCTGCTCGGCGCACTCATGCCAGGCAGGCGCGACGATTCCGGCATCGACACCGCCAAGTAGCCGACCCGTTGGAGCCTGAGTTCGTGCTCAGGCTCCAACTGTGTCCGAGGGAACTCGTGCGGCAGCCAATCTCGCGCCGGCCACTTCTCCAAACCTTCTCGGCGCTCACGGCCTTCTCGAAGGGGTTCCCGATCACGTGGCCGGGGCCGGATCCTCGACGATCCACCGGCGCATGTACCGTTCCGCGGCCGTCAGGTCTCCACCCTCACCCGAGGTTGCGATGTACCCATCCGGACGGACCAGGACCCAGGCAACTCGGCCAACGCCAGGGTGGGCCCTACGTATTCGATGAACGCTCAGAGTGTTGGCGGCCAAGCGCAGGAGCTGCTCCTCCGCTCGCGGCTCGAGTTGTTCGAACACGATGAGATGGAGGGTCTTCGCATCCACGATGCGATGAAGCCGAGGCACGGGGCCATCGATTTCGGCGTCGGGAAGACGTCGACCAGTCCCATTCCGGTGCGAAGCGAAACGAGGGGCATCGACGGCCCCGCTTCGATACTTGGTGTCGATCCCGGAGACAACCCTGGCGATCATCGACATGAGCCGGGGACGAGGTAGCAGCAGACTTGCGATGGGGAGGGCCGCCCACCTGCGTCCCCACCGCAACAGTGCCAACTCGGAGACCTCCAACGCGTGGGCGAGCCCCGTGAGCCTGACCACCCATCGGGCCACGGGTCTGCGCTCGGCTTCGTAGGTGTCCAACAGCGCCACGGGCCCGCCTCTCAATGCCATGCCGAGCTTCCATCCCAGGTTCGCCGCGTCCTGGATCCCTGTGTTCATGCCCTGTGCTCCGGCTGGACTGTGCACATGGGCGGCGTCACCTGCCAGGAACACCCGTCCGCGGCGATAGGCCCCCGCAAGTCGATGCTGGGGCCTGATCACCTTGATGAAGGCGACACCCCCTACTTCTATCTCGCCGCGGCAGTGTCGGCGCACCAGCGCCCGCGCACCGGCTGGTGACTCATCGCCCGGAGCGGGTCCGATCAGACGCCATTTGCCCGATAGGAGCGGAAAGAAGAAAAGGATCCCACGTGGAGCGAGAAATGCGTGGGCGGTCTTTGGCTCGAGGACATCGATGGGACCGATGTCGGCGATCATGATGGAATCTCGGTAGTTGCGGCCTCGGAATTCAATTCCGCACTGACGTCGAACCGTGCTCTCCGCCCCGTCACACCCCACCACGTACCGCGTGTCGATGATCCGTTCCTCCCCATCCACCGCAACAGAGCACTCCACACCACCGTCTCCCTGTGTGAGGGCTCGCAGCTCGCTTCCCCACTCCACCCCCACACCGATACCGGCCAGCCGTTCGGCCAGCACTGCTTCGACTTCGGGTTGAGGGGCAAAGAGCACGAAGGGGAATTCGGTGACAGGCAGACGCAAGTCTCCAAGGGTTCCGGTCACCGACTTATCTCCCCCGTGCACTGAGAGGTCGACATTTGAAAGACCTCTCGCCACGAGCTCGTCGGCAACCCCGAGTCCGCGGAGGATCTCCATCGTTCGGGGATGGATGGCTAGCGCCGGTGCCCAGATCCGGGGCTCGGGACGGCGGTCGATGATTCGCACACGCACTCCCATCAATGACGCCTGGAGTGCAAGAGAGAGTCCGGTTGGACCGGCACCGACGACTACGAGGTCGTTATCGACGGGCATCCACATCGAAGGGGGCTGGGCGCATCGGTGCCGGCGACCACCACCGATCCTCGGGTCGGCCTGGTACGTGGTCCAACACACCTTCGAGGTACCGGTCACGGGGCTGGTTCTCGATGACCTGATATGCGAAGCTTCCCTCCTCCACCCAGGGCATCAGGACCACCCTCAGAGTCTCTGCGTACTCCACGGCGGCGTCATGACCGTCCCATTCGTAGATCCCCCGGTAGTAGCCAGTGTCCAGGTCGGTCAGCCACAGTTTCGTCTCGAAACCGGCGTGAGCCGCGAAAAGGAGGGTGTTCAACAACGACTCTGCTCTGAACAGCCAGTGCCCGAGCCGGCTGAGGCCGAGAAAACGAAGCCTGAAACGAACGGCGACGAGAACCGGCTCCACCTTGGGACGCCTGCGCATCACAGTCTCCCGATAGATCACCCCTTGGCTTCCATCGGAGAACCGAACGGACCGACCGACATTCGTCCGCGGCATGGCAAGCTCGTTCCTGACAAGCATGGCCAGGGTTCTCACGGCACAAACCAGTTCCGTGACGAGCACGGACACCCAACCCTTGCGCGGTAGTGCACCTTCCTCAGAGGTTCTTTCGAAGGCCATGATCCAAGGATGACGGTTTGTTTCGGGAGCATCCAGAGTCGAAAGTCCACTCCAACGCAGGCCCACGCTCAGATGAAAATGGTTTGGGCGCCCTCGGAGATCTCGATGAAGTCTGAGGCACTGATGACTCCCTCTACCCGCTCATACAGGTCCGCCTCGGCGAGATGCATCATGTCCGCTGACATCCGGCATGCCCACAGATGACCACCGGCGTCGGTGATCATCTCGAGGAACTCGGGCACGTCGGGGACGTCGATGCCTTCGATCTGCTTCTTCATCATGTGAGTCGCGAAAGCCGTCATGCCGGGAAGTCCCATCAGCATCGGGGGCATATGGGTAGCGGGGTTCCCCAGAGGGGTGAACTGAAGGTGACCCATCGTCTCCTTGTTGATGATGTCGAAACCCCAGAAGGTGAAGAACAGGTGTGTCTCCACTCCCTCGCCTAAGGCCGCGTTGGCCAGCACGAGACCGGGATACGCCATGTCGAGGGAGCCTTTGGAGCAGATGATCGCCAGCTTGCGACCCCCGGAATCGTCGTCGAAAACCGGCACCGGTGCCTCCAAGGTCATTGTCATGATGAGAGTCCTTTCAAACGCAGCCGACAGGCTTGGGAAGACCAGCGATGTACGCCGCCTTCTTGGCCGGCTTCTTGGGGAAGAGCTGGAAGAGCTCTTTGGTCGGGATCCCCCCGAGGGTTGCGACTCGTCGAAGGGTGGCCGTCTCGCCCTGCTCGGCGTAGTCGCTACGCAAGAATTCGATGGCGTCCCAGTGACGGTCACCGAGGTCGATGCCGATATTGGCGGCGAGCTGTCTGGCGAGCTCCTCGTCCCATTCGTCGAATTCGGTCAAGAAGCCCTCTTCGTCGACATGGACTTCATGGCCGGCGATCGTTGCCAGGCTCATTGATTAGCCTCCTTTCTTCACGAGCGTCTTCTGACTGAATCGCACCGAGACTTTCCACCAAGAGGATCAGGTGGTGGAGACCCCTTCCGGGGTGCGGGGCTCCGGAGCCTGTTGATTAGTGACTCATCGGTCAGGGTCATTCGGGCACCTTCTTCCCGGCCATCGTCATCAGCGCGGGAAGAGGCAACTCCCTGCCGGGGAGCAGAGCGTTCCAGTAGATCCACTTGAACATGAGCTTTCCCCAGTGGTTCATCTCGGTCTCCTTGAGAAGCGAGAATGGGCCGATGCCGGGCAACGGGTACTTGCCGGGTAGAGGCTCGGTGTCGTAGTTGAAGTCGATCAACATCCCCCTTCCGCCACCGGACTCCACGAAGCAGTTGGCATGGCCATCGAATTGATGGGTCATGGTCTCGCCACGGATGTGCTGGAGGAAGTTCTTGGTGAACACCTCGACTGCGAAGTGCGCCACCGATCCCGCCTTCGAAATCGGAAGGTCGGCCGCGTCGCCAATGGCGAAGATGTTGTCCCACATGGTGGAGAGGAAGGTTCCTCTATCGACTGAGACATAGTTGAGCTCATTGCCGAGCCCGCTTCTTGCGATGAAGTCGGCGCCCATGTTGAGCGGCACAGTCACCAGGAGATCGAAGGGGATCTCCCTCTCGTCGTACGAGATCAAGAGCTTGCGATCGTCGTTGATGCTCTCGATGTAGAAGTCGGCCTCGAGCGAAACCCTCCTGGCCTCGAGCATGCCACCCAGCTGTCTGGCTGCCAACGGCTTGGTGAACGCACCGTCGAGGGGTGTGACGTAGGTGATGTCAACCCGATCTCGCATTTGCCGTGCCTTGAAGTAGGAGTCGGCGAGGAAAGTGAATTCGAGCGGTGCGACGGGGCACTTGATGGGCATCTCGGTGATATGGACGACGAGGCGCCCCCCTTCCCAACGGGCGAGTGCGTCTCGGAGCGCCACGGCACCGGAGAGCGTGTAGAAATCGAAGATCGATCGGCGCCATTCGTCGCCATTCATTCCTGGCGTTTGATCTGGGCGAGGGGTCGTGCCGGTGGCAATGACCAGTTGGTCGTACCCAAGCCTCGAGCCGTCCTCGAGGAGCACGTAGCTGGACTCGGCGATGACTCGATCCACGGCTCCCTTCACCACTTCGACGCCATCGGTGATCAGCCCAGAGATGGGCTTGCTGACCTCCTCGGGGCTATAACTCCCGAAGGGCAGGAACAGATAGCCTGGTTGATAGTGATGCTCAGTGGCGGGGTCGACCACCGTGATGGTCCACTCCGCTTCCGGGAGCAGAGGTCGCAGCTTGTTGACCGCGATCGTCCCGGCCGTTCCGGCCCCCAAGACCAAGAGACGTTTCAACTTGTGCTCCTCGATAGCTGTGAACGTGGTACGACCACCCCTTCATCGTCGTCGAGGCCAGGGCCCGGCACCAGGGCCTTATGTCCATAGCCGGGTGGACCTTCTTACCGGGATGAATATCGGGGGAGGTCGCCCGGCATGGGACCGGCCAGCGATCAAAGAAGCCGTTGCGCGCCCTTCACCAGCTCGGGACGCACGAGTTGAGCGTCTGTCCGGTCTTAAGCTGGCGTTGGGAGCCTCTTCATAGAAGTACGGAGACCCGGGGGCATGGAGTGGCTGTGGTGATAGAACGCAAGGAGGCACTATGCGAGGCTTCGTGGTGTATGAGTCCCTCTTCGGCAACACCGCCCGGATCGCTCAGGCCGTCGCCAGGGCATAAGTAAACACTTCGACGTGGAACTCCATAGCGTTGCAGAGAGGCTGCGACCCGAAGGCACGGACCTTCTCGTGATTGGAGGGCCGACGCACGCCTTCTCGATGTCGCGAACCGCGACGCGTGAGGATGCCGTCAAACAGGGTGCCGAAGCAGATCCCGGCATCGGCTTGCGCGAGTGGCTGGACGATCTGCCTGAGGGGAACGGCAACCCCTTCGCGGCATTCGACACTCGAGTTGACATCGTGCGTCGGCTGCCCGGATCGGCGGCGAAGGCCGCGGCGAAAGTGGCGCGCAAGCGCGGTTATCAACCGATCACTCGGCCTGAGAGCTTCTACGTCGAGGACACCCCAGGGCCGCTGCTCGATGGTGAGGTGCAGCGCGCCGAGGTGTGGGGAGCTCAGCTCGCCGAGTTGTTGGTGGGAGAGCCTCGGAACTGGGCTGAGTAGTTCACCAGTGGGCCGGGGAAAACCCAACGGCATTGGAGACACTCGTGGCCCTCCTCAACGCGTCACAGGGTCACAAAGGGCTTACCCGCCGATGTAGCTCATCTCCACGCGTGAGCCGATGCTCACCGTCTGGGCCGACCTGATTTCCGAGTAGCGGTCTTCCCTATTCGACCAGACCCGGTCGATGATCGACCCGACATCCTCGCCGGCCCTGATCGCGTCACGCAGATTCGATCCGGACGACGCGAAGAGACATGTGTAGAGAACACCCTCGGCGGAGAGGCGGGCCCGAGTGCAGGAACCGCAGAAAGGCCTGGTTACCGAGGCGATCACACCTACCTCACCCTCGCCATCGAGATACCGGAACCGGCTGGCCACCTCACCCGGGTAGTTTGGCGGGATCGGCTCGAGCGGGAAGACCTGGTTGATGGCCGAGATCATCTCCTCGGCCGGCACGACGTCGTCCAACCGCCAGCCGTTGGTGCTCCCCACATCCATGTACTCGATGAACCGCACGATGTGACCGGTGCCCTTGAAGTGCCTTGCCATATCGACGACGGCGTGCTCGTTCGCCCCACGCTTGACGACGGCGTTCACCTTGATCGGCCCCAACCCGGCTTCGGCGGCAGCCTCGATCCCCTCCAGGACCGCGGCCACCGGGAACCCCACGTCATTCATGCTTTGGAAGGTGGGGTCGTCGAGCGCATCGAGACTCACCGTCACCCGACCCAGCCCGGCCGCGGCCAGAGACCGGGCCTTCCTCACCAGGAGCGAGGCGTTGGTGGTCAACGTCAGGTCTTCCACCCCTTCGATCGAGGCCAGCCGGCCGATCAGCTTCTCCAGATCCTTTCGCAGCAGCGGCTCGCCCCCGGTGATTCGCACCTTCTCCGCGCCTCGATCGACGAACATCCGGGTCAGGGTCGTGATCTCCTCGAAGCTCAGCAGTTGCTCGCGGGGCAGGAACTCGTGATCCTTGCCGAACAACTCCTTGGGCATGCAGTAGGTGCAGCGAAAGTTGCAGCGGTCGGTGACCGAGATGCGGAGGTCACGCACCGGGCGTTGGAACCGGTCGACAAGGTCACTCATCGCTCCCAACGTTATTGGAGCGACGAGCAAACCGGGCCAACACGGCTCCTGGCCGAGAGAAATTCCCGTTATCCGACGCATTGCGTTGCAGCGGCGGGTCTAGGGACGTCCTGGTCGGGACCTCGTCGGCGGACCTGGAGGTGGCCGGGTCGTGCACCGTGGTGCCGGAGTCCGACGGCCGACCTGTGGTCAAGCAGTCTGACGGGTCGTCGGCTGCGATCCCTCTTCCCTGAAGCTGAGCATCCAGGCCCCGAGGCCGATGGGCAAGACCAGCAATGGGAGCAGCCATCCGATCCAAGGCATCATCCACAGAAGGCCGGCCGCGATCGATCCGATGACGATCGACCCGTACAACCCCCGTTCGCCGGGCAGTGCCCGTCCGAGGGCGAGAATGGCGGGCACACCGGCCACAAGAGAGAGCACCAGGACGACGCCGGAGAGGGCAAGGATGAGCGGCACGAATATGGCGAGCAAAGGCAAGCTCGCAGAGGCAGGTACCAAGCCGGCGATGAGTGCGGCGATCCCGGCCACGATGAACGGGGAGAGAATGACGAGAGCGCCCCGGCCCAGGGCCCTCCATACGCTGACCCTCGCACGGTGGCCGGCGGAGTCGGTCCGTCCGGGCCACCCCCAGGCGACGAGGAGGGCGGCGCAGGTCAGGCCCAGGATCACCAGGAATCGGGTCAACAATCCCAGAGCGCGTATTCGAATGTTGGGCGGCAGGGGGGTCTTGTGGGCGACCACACCTTCCACAGTGGCCTGGTCCATGCCTTCGGCGTCGGAGGTTGAGCGATAGCCGAGGTCGCCCGCCACCTCTAGCGGGCCAGTTATGACGAGGTGATTGACGCTCACATCCACGTCTCCACCGACACTCCCCTCGAGATCGAAGGAACGCTGCGTGCCTTCTAGATCGCTGCCGATGGTTCCTGCCGCCGTCATCCTGAATGCCCACACCAGGACATCACCGTCGACGACCGATTCCGGGCTCAATCCGACCCGGAGAGCGGCGCCGACCAGGTCAGCCCCGATCGACCCCGAGACGGAGAGTCTGTTCGCTGTGAACCGCACCGATCTGGCCACTTCACCGCTGACGCTCACAGTTGGTGCCATCGCCAGCACGCTGCCCGTGACCTCCCCTGAGATGAGGACCTCCTCAGCAGCAAATGCGACGAGGTCGCCTTCGATGGTCCCTTCGACCAACACCCGGGCTCCGGCGGCGTAGAGGTCGTCGGTGATGGTGTCCCCTTCGGCGATGATGACGATCTCCGAGGCCGCGGTCTCGGTGGCCCAGGCTGGGGTGTCGGCGGCGAGGATGAGAAGGCCGGCGATTCCGGCGCAGAGCGCCGTTCTAGATAGGTAATGCATCAGCAGCAAGATCGAGAAGCGACGAGGGGAAGATTCCCCAGAGAATCGTCGCTCCGACCGCCAGCGCCAACACCCACCGCTCGGGACCGACTCGCAGCGGCTCCTCCTCGCCGGCATCGTCCATGTACATGACGACGATGACTCTGATGTAGAAGGCGAATGCCACTACTGAGGCGATGACCGCCACGATCACGAGCCACTCGTATCCCCGCGCCCAGGCGTCGGTGAAGACCCCGAACTTGGCCACGAACCCGGAGGTAACGGGCAGACCCCCCATGCCGAGCAAGAGGATCGTGAATGCACCGGCCAGAAGTGGACTTCGCCGGCCCAGACCGCGGTACTGCTCCAGGCTGGAGCCGGCCCCGTCCGGGCCGCTAACCACCGCAACCACGGCGAAGGCACCGACGAGCTGGATGGCATAGATGGCCAGATAGAACAGGATGCCATCGGTGGCACCACCCACCACCCCGGTCATGATGAAGCCGGCGTGGGCAACTCCCGAGTAGGCGAGCAAGCGGCGGACGTCGCCCTGGACCAGGGCCAGCACCGAGCCCAGCACCATCGATAGCACCGAGATTCCGGCCACGACCGGGAGCCACGTGTCGGCGAGATCGGAGAACGCAGTGAGCAGGATGCGGGCGATCGCGGCAAACCCGGCCACCTTGGCCACGGCCGCCAAATATCCAACGAGCCCGGCTGGCGCCCCCTGATACACGTCCGGCGCCCACGTGTGGAACGGGGCCGCAGAGACCTTGAACCCCAGGCCGGCCACCACCAAACCGATTCCGATGTAGATCACCGCCGGGCTGGAGATGACGAACCCGGCCAGGAGCTGCCGGATGCCGAGGATCCCGAACTGACCCGTCCCGGCATAGATGAGGGCGACGCCGTACACGAACACCGCCGAGGCGAACGAGCCGAGCAGGAAGTACTTGATGGCGGCCTCCTCCGACTCGCGTCTCTCCCGGGCCAATCCAGCCAGGACATACAGGGCGATGGAGCCGACCTCGAGGCCGAGGAACAACATGACCAGGTTGTTGGAAGCAACCATGAGGGAGAAGCCTGTCGTGGCCAACAGCACGAGGGCAATCGCCTCGGCCCCGCGTCGGCCCAGGCTCGCCACGAACCGCCAACCGGCTGTCAGCCCCAGACCTGTGGCCGCGATCAGGACGAAGCGGGAGAAGATGGCGAATCCGTCCATGGTTATCAACCCGGAGAAGGCGACGAGGCTCCCGGTGTCCCCCGCGGCGAGGGCGTCGGCGGCCCCGGCCCACTGCACGACGGTCAGCCCGGCGGCTACGGCCAGCGTCGCCCCGACGACCCAACCGAGAACACGAGGCGCCGGCTTCCACTGGACATCGACCAAAAGCACCAGGGCCGCGCCGATGGCCATCGCCAGATCGGGTGCGATGGCGATCCAACTGATCTCGGGCGGCGTGATCATCACTCACCACCCGCCACGAAAACGTCACCGATCCGACCCGGCTCGGGAATTGTGAAGTCGGTTTGCTCGACGATGTTGTCGAGCACCGCCTCGGTGGAGGGCGTGATCTTGTCCAGGAGCAGCTTCGGATAGAGCCCGATAACGACGATCAGGACCGCGATCGGCACGAGCAGCGCGATCTCACGACCCGAGAGGTCGGAGAGAACCGAGTTTTCTTCCTTGTCCGGGACCCCGGTGAAGACTCGCTCGTATGCCCACAGGAGGTAGATGGCGGCAAGCACCACTCCGAATGCGGCGATGACCGTCAGGCTGGGGAGAGCGGGGTAGCTGCCGATCAGCACCAGGAACTCACCGACGAAGCCGTTGAGGCCGGGAAGCCCGATCGAGGCGAACGTCATGAACAAGAAGAAGCCGGCGAGGAGGGGAACTGTCTTCTGCAAGCCACCGAAGTCGGAAATCTTCTTGGTGTGCCTCCGGTCGTATATCATCCCCACCAGGAGAAACAGGGCGCCGGTGGTCAGGCCATGGTTCACGTTCTGGATTACCGCACCCTGCAGCCCGCCCGAGGTGAGGGCGAAGGTGCCGAGCACGATGAAGCCCAGATGGCTCACCGACGAATAGGCGACCAGCTTCTTCAGGTCCGGCTGGACGATCGCCACCACCGCCCCGTAGATGATCCCGATGACGGCCAGGATCGCCATGATCGGGATCGCGTCGACCGATGCGTCGGGGAACAGGGCGAGGTTGAATCGGAGAAGGCCATAGGTCCCCAGCTTGAGGAGGACCGCGGCGAGCAGTACGGAGCCGGCGGTCGGCGCCTCGACATGGGCATCAGGGAGCCACGTGTGGAACGGGAAGAGGGGGACCTTGATCGCGAAGGCGATGGCAAAGGCGGCAAAGAAGATCCTTTCGGTCCCGACCGCGAGGTCGAGGCCGGCCAGATCGGATAGCGCGAAGGAGGCAGACCCTTCCTGGGATGCATAGGTGAGGGCGAGACCGATGATCGCCGCCAGCATCAAGGCCGACCCGAAGGCCGTGTAGATGAAGAACTTGACCGCGGCATAGACCCGGCGCTCGGTGCCCCAGATGCCGATGATGAAGTACATGGGGATCAACATCGCCTCGAAGAAGACGAAGAAGAGGAAGAGGTCGAGGGCCAGGAAAGCCCCGATCATGCCCGCTTCGAGCAGGAGGGTGTAGATCACGAACTCCTTGGTCCGGTTCGTGATCGTGGTCGAGGCAGCGAGCGCGATCGGGACCAGCAGAGTGGTGAGAACGATCATCGGGAGCGAGATCCCGTCGACTCCGAGATACCAGTCGATGCCCCACGGCTCGTACCAGGGGACTCGGTCGACATATTGGAACCCGGCTGCTGGCTCGAATACCCAGAACAGGTAGCCGGCCAGGGCCAGCGGCATCACGGAGAGGGCGATGCTGAGGGGAAGGTGAATCTCTTTTCGACGCCCTGGGATCAGCATCACAACGATGGCGGCGGCCACGGGCAGGAGCACCAGAGAGGTCAGCACCCGGGAAGCCTCACTACGCGGCGGAAGCCCCGGCCGACCGGCGTCTGTTCGCCCTGAAGTGTGAGCATGGGGCCCGAGACGCATGCGACGGGCTGAGGGTTGCCGAAGGGCGAAGTCGGCCGGCAATCAGACGCAGTTCTCACCCTCCTGCCACCAGCCAGACCACTACCACCAGCGCGCCGGCCAGGAACAACACCCCGTAGTTGCGGACGAACCCGGTCTGGAGCGGCCGGGCCCAATCACCGGCGCTGCGGACCATGCGCCCCACGCCGTTGACCGCGCCGTCGACCACCTTCGAGTCGACGGAGAAGGCAGTGACCTCGGCCAGTCTCCGACCCGGAAGGACCAGGGCCCTCCCGTAGAGGTCGTCAACCCCGTATGCCTGCTCCCAGGTCCCCCACAGGGGGTCGAAGGACTCCTCGAATCGGCGCCAGCGCTCCCGTGGGCGGTTGTAGGCGAGAATCCCCGCCCCTGCCCCGGCCAGAGCTGCCAGGGTGGAGAGACCGGCCAGGACGGCCAGCGTCAGCCAGTCGGTGGGAGCCTCCTGGACGTGGACTCCTTCGAAGCTGGGCTCGAGGAAATGCTCGAGACCGAGCCGGAACGGGGTGTTGACCAGTCCCCCGACCACCGAGAGGATGGCCAGGGCGATGAGAGGCAGGGTCATCACCCTGGGGGATTCGTGGGGGTGGCCTTCCTCCCATCGCGGCTCTCCCATGAACACGAGCACCCAGAGCCTGGCGATGTAAAAGGCGGTGAGCAGGGCCGTTATCAGCCCGACGATCCAGAGGAAGTAGAACCACCCGCCCCTGGCGAAGTCCGCCGCGAGGATCTCGTCTTTCGACCAAAAGCCTGCCAACGGCGGGATTCCGGCCAGGGCCAAGGCCCCGACCGCCATGGTGGTGGCGGTCACCGGCATCTTCCGACGGAGGCCTCCCATTCGGTGCATGTCCTGTTCATCGCTCATCGCGTGGATCACCGAGCCGGCACCGAGGAAGAGCAATGCCTTGAAGAAGGCATGGGTCATCAGGTGGAACACCCCCGCGACATATGCCCTCGCCCCCACAGCGAGGAACATGAAGCCGAGCTGTGAGATGGTCGAGTAAGCGAGGACCTTCTTGATATCGCGCTGGGCCAGCGCGATGGAGGCCGCCCATATGGCGGTCAGCGCCCCGACGGTTGCGACCACTGTCGAGGCGAGCGGTGTGAACTCGTAGATGGGGGCGGACCGCGCGATGACGTAGACGCCGGCCGTCACCATCGTCGCGGCATGGATCAGGGCGGAGACAGGAGTCGGGCCCTCCATGGCGTCGGGCAGCCACACGTAGAGCGGGATTTGCGCCGACTTGCCCGCGGCGCCAACCAGCAGGAGCAGCCCGATCGCGGTGGCCATCCCCCCGGTGAGCTCCTCCCCGGCCCTTTCGAAGACACCGGCGAAGGAGAGGGTGCCGAATACGGCGAAGACGAGCATCAGGCCGATCATGAACCCGAAGTCGCCGATTCGGTTCACGATGAATGCCTTCTTGGCCGCGGCCGCCGCCGTCGTCCGGGTGTACCAGAAACCGATCAGCAGATAGGAGCAGAGCCCAACAAGCTCCCACCCGAGGAACAACATCGCGTAGTTGCCGGCGAGCACCAGCGTGAGCATCGAGGCGGCGAACAGGTTGAGGTTGGTGAAGAACCGGTGGAAGCGCTCGTCACCATGCATGTAGCCGATGGCGAAGACATGGATCAGCGTGCCGACACCGGTGACGACGAGGGCCATCAGAGCGGCCAACGGATCCCAGAGCAGCTCGAAGCTCGCCCCGATCGCCGGCATCCACTCCCACAGCGGGATAGTCAACGGCTCGGCCCCGCCCTGTAGGAACGGCACAGCTGCGATGGCGGCAATGACGAAGGCCCCACCAATGGCAGCCGAGGCCAGCCAGCCGCTCAGCGGATCTCTGACGTAACGCCCGAAGAAATGGAGGAATAGCGCACCCGCGAGGGGTAGCGCTATCAGCAGCCAGAGGAGGTCAGCCACGGAGTTCGCTCAACTCGTCCACGGAAGCGGTGGCACGTCTTCGGAAGATGGCGACGATTATGGCTAGCCCCACCACCACCTCGGCTGCGGCGACCACGAGGATGAAGAAGACTGCGACCTGACCGTTGAGGTCATTCATGGCCCGCCCCGCAGAAATCAAGGTCAGATTGACCGCGTTCAGCATTAGCTCGATGCACATGAACATGACCAGCGCGTTTCGCCGCAGGAGCATCCCCAGGGCCCCGATGAGGAACAGCGCCGCGGCCAGAGCCATGTACCACCCCACGGGGACCATCACGCCCGCTTTCTCTTGAACTGAGCCAGGACGACGGCCCCGGCCGCGGCGATGGTCAACAGCAATGCGGTGGCCTCGAAGGCAAGCACCCAATCGGTGAACAGCGGCTCGGCTACGGCCTGAATCGTCCCGTTTGTGGCGTTCTGATCGACTGCGGTGGCAGCGGCCGGCACCCAGACGAAATCCCCGAACAGGGCCACCCCTGCCGCGAACAAAATCACGACACCAGCGAGGCCCCCGACCCACAGGCGCTGACGAGGAAGGGGCTCGACCCTCTTTTCTTCCTTGTCCACTCCGATCAGCATTATCACGAACAAGAACAGGGTCATGACCGCGCCGGCGTACACGATCACCTGGACCGCGGCCACCAGGTGGGCAAGTTGGACCACATAGAGGACCGCAACCGAGAACAGCGTGCCGAGCAGGCCAACCGCCGAGTAGACCGGGTTCCGGGCGAGCACCACGGTCACTGCGCCACCCAAGGCGGCGAGGGCGGCGACCACGAAGAGGGCGGTCTCAACCATCAGTCTCCCCCTCGCCGCTTCTGCGATCCCGCTCCTCCTGGGAAGGCTCCGGAGACCAGTCCCCCGGCCCGGGAGTTCCCTGCCACATCTTGACCCCTTCGTAGGCGGCCACACCGGACGGGGCGGTGGCCCTCAGCCAACCGTCGGCTGTGTCCAGCTCGTCGAGATCGGCGAGCTCGTCGTCGGGGAACATGTGTGGCACGTTCCCCCGCCGGTCCATGAGGAGGGTCTCCTTGGTGTAGATGGCGTCCTCGCGGTTGGTGGTGGAGATCTCGAACAGGCTGGTCATGGTGATCGCCTCGGTGGGGCAGGCCTCCACGCAGAGACCGCAGAAGATGCAGCGCAGCATGTTGATCTCGTATACGTAGCCGAACCGCTCGCCCGGCGAGTTCGGGCTTTCCGGATCGTTGTCCATTCCCCGCACGTAGATGCACTGGGCGGGGCAGGCTCCGGCGCACAACTCGCAGCCGATGCACTTCTCCATGCCATCGGGGTAGCGATTGAGGACATGGCGCCCGTGAAAGCGCTGCGGCTTGACCCGCATCTCCTTCGGGTACTCGGTGGTGACCAGCCCCGCACCCCCGATGGTCCGGAGCATCGTCCCTCCAGTGACCCGCAGCCCCTTGATCAGCTCCTTTAAGAAACCCATCGCTAGCTCCCCCAGGGAGGCCCGAATTGGCGGAACGAGATGACGAAGGCGGAGAGCACCAGCCAGGCCAGAGCGCCGGGGATGAGCCTCTTCCAGCCGAGCTGCATCAGCTGGTCGTAGCGCAGCCGCGGCAAGGTTGCCCTGACCCAGAAGAACAGGAAGATCAATAGGTAGGTCTTGGCCAGGAACCAGACGGTGGGCAGGATGCCGGAGATGATCGCCGGCACCGACTCGTCGAAGGTGGGGCCGTTCCAACCGCCAAGGAAGAGCGTGGCGGCGATGGCGCACATCGAGAAGATGTTCACGTATTCGGCGAGGAAGAACATGGCGAATCTCATCCCGGAGTACTCGGTGTGAAAACCGACGATCTCCTGTTCCGCCTCGACCAGGTCGAAGGGGGCCCGGTTGGTCTCGGCGACGATCGCGATGAAGAAGATGATGAAGGCCACGATCTGGGGGAACACGTTCCAGCGGGGGACGAACTGCAGCACCGGCTCGAAGGCCGGGATGATGTCACCCCAGGTGCCCGCCTGCCTCTCGACAATCTCGGCCAGCGACAGCGTGCCACCCTCTCCCTGGGTTGCTGTGAACATGACTACAGCGACCATGGCCAGCCCCATCGCCGCCTCGTAGGAGATGGCCTGAGCCGTCGCCCTCACCCCTCCCAGGAGCGGGTACTTGGAGCCCGACGCCCACCCGGCGAGCACGACTGAGTACACCGCCAGCGAGGACATGGCAAGGATGAAGAGCAGCCCGATATTCAGGTCCGCCCCCTGAAGGGCCACTTCGTTGCCACCGATCGTGAACGGCCTGCCCCAGGGCACCACCGTGAAGATGAGGAAGGCAGGCACCACGGCGAGGAATGGCGCCAGCAGATACATCCCCAGCTCGACCTTGCGGGGGGTAACTGCCTCCTTGAAGAACAACTTGAGCCCGTCGGCGACGGTCTGCAGGATCCCCCACGGCCCCGCACGGCTGGGCCCGATCCGACTCTGCATGTCGGCCAGGATCTTCCGCTCCGCCCAGACATTGATCAGCGTCAGAAACAACAACAGGCCGAAAGTGAGAAGCACGCGAAGGACGACGATCCAGAACTCGGACCAGGTCACTTGCCCACCGCCGTCACCCTGACCACGGCCTCGGTGCCGAGAGATCCGGCGCCGGGCTGGTTGAACGGCACATAGACGACCCCGGGCGGTGTCCCCTCGTCGAGGACTGCCGAGAACTCCCCCTCACCGTGCTTGGTCACGACCTTCACCGGGTGACCCTCCTGGGCTCCGGCCCTTCGGGCGTCATCGGGGTTGAGGTGGGCAACTGCTCCCGGGGCGAGCGGATGAAGCGATGGGCTGTGCCTCATCATCACGCCATCGTCGTAGAGAGTCCTTGCCACATGGAGAATCAGCGGAGCCGATGGCGCCTTGTCCCCCTTCAGGGCGACCGGGATGTGGGTCAATTGCGGGGCGCCGGACAGCGGGACCACTGCTCCGTCCCGAGCGTCCCAATCGAGCAAGTCCCAGCTGATCCCGGCGTAGGCGGGGGCGATCTCGGAGATCTCCTTGGCGATCGCTTCACCGTTGGAGAGACCGATCGGGCGCCCGGTCCGCACGGCCAGGTCGTCGAGGATCTCCCAGTCGGGCCGGGCCTGACCCGGCACGGGGGCAACGGCATTCACCTTCTGGACGCGGCCCTCGAGATTGGTGACTGTTCCTTCCTTCTCGGCGAAGCCGGCGGCGGGGAAGATCACGTCGGCATCTCGATTGGATTCGTTGACGAACAGATCGATGGAGACGACGTACTCGGCGGCTTCCAAAGCCAGCGCTGCTTGTCTCGGATCGGGCACGTCACGAATCGGATCCGCCCCGACGAGAAGAAGGAAACGGATCTCGCCCGAATCGAGACCATCGAGCATCGACCTCGTGTCTTTGCCCCGGTCCGCCGGCATCTCACCCCACGAGTCGGCCAGGGCGGTACGCCCCGCCTCCTCGTCGGCAACCCGGCCGGGTAGGAGATCGGGGGCGAGACCCATGTCCAGGCCGCCAAAGACGTTGCCCCGACGGGCTAGTGGGAGGATCCGAGCCGACCCGGCCTTGTTCCGCACGTAGGCCGCCACCGACTCGGCGAGCTTGGGACCGTCGGCAACCGAGGCCTGGCCGACTAGGGCCACGACACGCTCGGCGCTCAGGGCCTGACGCACCTCGGGATACTTGCCATCAGCGATCTCGTCGAGGAGAGCGAAGCCGCCTCCGGGCCGATAGCCGAGCTTGAACGAGGCCCGATCGTCGAGACCGGTGGCACGGGGGTGCACGACGATGAGCCGCACCCCGAGCTCCTGTGCAGCCCGGCGGACTCGCAGATAGAGCGTGGGATGCTCCTCCTTGAGATCGGGTCCCCAGACCACGACTGTGTCGGCGGTATCGACGTCGGAGATGAGGGCCCGGTCGACTGTTGCCGCCAGGAAATGCGAGGCGAGGGCATCGTCTAGGCGGGCGTCGACGTTGTTGGTTCCGAGCACCACTCGGGCGAATTTGGAGAGTGCGTAGGCGTCCTCGTTGGTGCCGTGGGCTCCGCCGATCACGGCGAAAGCTCCGCCACCATCCTCGTCCCGGATAAGCCCGATCCTCTCCGCGACTCGGTCGAGGGCATCCGCCCAGGTCGTCTTCACCAACTCTCCGTCGCGACGTACCAGCGGCGTGACGAGACGTTCCTCCGAGCCGAGGTACTGAAAGCCGAAACGCTCCTTGTCGGACAGCCATCCGTGGTTAGTGGCGTCGTTGTCGACCCCCACCAGACGAAGGATCTCGTTCTGGCTGACCTGGACCGAGAGCCGCGGGTGTGCGGTGTCGTGAAGACCCGAGCTCTCCACCATCTGCAGGTCCCAGGGCCGGGCGCGGAACCGGTACTGGGCCGCGGTGAGTGCGCCCACCGGGCACAGCTGGATGGTGTTGCCCGAGAAGTAGGAGGAAAAGGGGAGGTCGGGGAAGGTGTTGACCTCGGTGACATTGGCCCTGGACTTGAACTCGATGAGCGGGTCCCCACTTATCTCATCGGCAAAGCGGGTGCATCTGGCGCAGAGGATGCACCGCTCGCGGTCGAGTAGGACCAGGTCAGATATGGCGATCGGCTTCTCGTAGTTGCGCTTGATCTCCACAAAGCGGCTCTCCCCTGGGCCGTGGGAGAAGGCCTGGTCCTGGAGCGGGCACTCACCGCCTTTGTCACACACTGGGCAATCGAGGGGGTGATTGGCAAGCAGAAACTCGAGGACCCCCTCCTGGGCCTTCCTCACCGTGTCGTTCCTGGTGTCGACCACCATTCCGTCGGCGACGTCGTTGGTGCAGGCCGTAACCAGCATCGGGCCGCGCGGGCCTTGCACTTCCACCAGGCACATCCGGCACATCCCCACCGGGTTCATCCGCTCGTGCCAGCAAAACCTGGGTATGTAGGTGCCCTTGTCCTGGGCGGCCTTGATCAGCAACGAGCCGGCGGGCACCTGATGGGCGACCCCGTCGATGGTGATGGTGACGAGCTCGGGTTCGCTGCTCATTCGCGATCCCCATCCGATGCGACGTGGTCAACAGATCTCCGGGACGTTTCCGCACCAGTAACGACCAGCGAGCGGGGGTCTGGGGATCGTCCCCCAGAAGTGATGAACGGACAGCCTCCGAGCTCGACGTGGGCGTCGACCTCGTCCCGGAAGTAGTCGCGAAGGGCGAGAACCGGTGAGACTGCCGAAGGCCCGAGCGGGCAGATGGTGGTCATCTTCGGTGGCCAGCCCAGGCCAACACTGATGTTGTCCGAGACGTCGAGGAGGAGGTCGAGGTCGATCGCCCGGCCCTGGCCTTCCTCGATGCGGCGCAGGATCATCTCCATCCATGTGGTGCCTTCCCGGCACGGCGTGCATTGTCCGCATGACTCGTGTGCGAAGAAGCGGACGATTCGCTCCGCGGCGCGAACCATGCAGGTGGTGTCGTCCATGACTATCACCGCCCCCGACCCGAGCATGGAACCCGCCTCGGCGCACATGTCCTTGGTGATCTGATGGTCGATATGGATCTGGGGTACGAACCACGGCGATGAGGCGCCGCCGGGGATGATTGCTTTCAGCTCCCGGTCATTCGGTATGCCGCCGGCCACTTCGAAGATCAGTTCGCGCCAGGTGATCCCGTGGGGGAGCTCGTAGTTTCCCGGCTTGTCGACATGCCCCGATACCGAGAGCATGAACGTGCCGGTGTCGAGGGGGTGGCCGAGTTCGATGAACTTCTCAGCCCCCATCGCCAGGATGTGGGGCAGATTGGAGACCGTCTCCACATTGTTGACGATGGTGGGCTGCATGTAGAGGCCCTTGGCCGCGGGGAAATACGGCGGTTTGAGCCGCGGCTCGCCTCGCAGGCCCTCGAGGCTGTTGATGAGCGCGGTCTCCTCACCACAGATGTAGGCCCCTGCCCCCAGGTGCACCGTCACGTCCAGCTCGTAGTCGGAGCCCAGGATGCCCTTGCCCAGATGCCCCTTTGCGTAAGCTTCGTCGACCGCAGCCTGCACCCGTCGCGCCGGCTTGGCGTACTCGCCTCTTATGTAGATGAAGGCCTGGTGAACCTCGTTGGCGATGGCGGTGATGATGATCCCCTCCAGCATTTGATGGGGATCGCGCTCCAGCAGCTGGCGGTCCTTGAAGGTGCCGGGCTCCGATTCGTCGGCGTTGATGACCAGATAAGACGGGCGGGCCGGGGCGAGAAAGCTCCATTTGAGGCCGGCGGAGAATGCAGCACCTCCCCGGCCCAGCAAGCCTGATGCCTTGATCTCCTCGACCAGCTCGTCACGGGTCATGCCGGTGGCGCGGCGAGCTTGCTCATAACCGCCGCTCGCCTCGTAACGGTCGATCGTGTGCGAGTCGGCAGGGGACTCGGTCATCCGCTTGGTGACAACAAGGGGTGTCGTCAAGCCTCGCCCTCGCTGCCGACCGTTCCCAAGGGCTGGAAGGCAGGATACGGCCCCACCGCTCCGGTTTCCTCCCTGATGGCCCAATCGAAGCTTCGGACCCCTCCGAACAGCTCTTGCATCTCGTCGGTGTTGACCACATCGGGCCGTGCGCTGCCGAGCCACCTCACCAGCTCCCTTGCCCTGTCCGGTGTGACGCCTTCGATCAGCTCGTAGTTGACCTGCACCGCGGGCGCTCCTCCGCAAGCCCCGATGCATTCGACGTGCTCGACCGAGAGGAGCCCGTCGGCTCCCGTCTCGCCGTGAGGGACCCCGGACTCGTCTTCGACCGCGTGCAGGACGTCGTCACCGCCGAGGAGCATGCACGAGATCGAGGTGCAGCACGAGATCAGGTACTTCCCGGTGGGCCGTCTCTTGTACATGGTGTAGAAGGAGGCCACCGCTTGAACCTGGGCCGGCGTGATGTTGACCCAACGGGCGACTTCTTCCATGCCGTCGTTGGTCAGATGCCCCTCTTCCGCCATGGCCAGATAGAGCAACGGCATCACCGCCGACCGCTTCTGGGGATACCTGGAGATGATCTCCCGGGCCCGCTCCTGGGTGGCCTCCGACCAGTGGCTCATCGACGCCGGAGATTAGGTATTACCGCTAGTTCGGGCGAAACCCGGGCCGACCGGATTCCTAATGGTGCAGAATGGGCAAGCCGGAGAGCGCCACAATCGTGGTGTCTGATCGAATGAAGATCTCCTCCAGGATTGCTCGCGAAGCAAGCCCTCAGGTCCTTTTCCTCCTCGCGGGTACGTATTCGGTCTTCTACGGGTCACCCCAGGGCCAGATCGACGCCATGCGAGCCTTTCATATCCCGGCCGACGTCCGTGATCGATACGGCTACCCAGACTGACGCGGGGAGTCAAGGCGAAGATCCTGGGCTGGAACGCGGCCGCTCTCTACGGGATCGAGCCGATCACGTCACCGGTCGGCTTCACCGTCGACGAGTTGGAGGCAGCCCGCATCGAGCATCCGGTCCCCACCATGACCTGGGGCCCTTCCACGACCGAGGAGGTGCGGGCATTCCGGCTTCACCACCAGGGCTGGCCCTAGGGGTCATCCCTCTGCACTTCGTCAGGAATACGTGACGCCTGCACCAGGAATCCAGTCTCTACCGGTCGACGTCGCCCATCACCGGGTCGAGGGAGGCGATGGTGGCGACGGTGTCGGCCATCAGTGAGTCGGCCATGGCGATGGGAAGGGCCTGCAGGTTGGAGAACGAGGGGGCACGAGTGTGCATCCGATACGGCCGCGCTCCGCCATCCGACACCAGATAACACCCCAGTTCGCCCCGTGGTGATTCGACAGCGACATATGTCTCCCCCGCCGGCACCTTGTAGCCCTCGGTGAACAGCTTGAAGTGATGGATGAGCGCTTCCATCGACTCGTCGATCCGGGCTCTCGGCGGCGGTGTCACCTTGCGGTCGTCGACCCGGTAGTCGCCTTTCGGGATGGTGTCCATCACCTGCTCGACGATGGAGAGCGACTGCTTGATCTCCTCCACCCTGATCCGGTAGCGGTCGTAGACGTCGCCGTGCTCGCCGACCGGGACCTCGAACTCGTACTGCTCGATCCCGCTGTACGGGAAGGCCTTGCGGAGGTCCCAGTCGACCCCTGCTGATCGAAGCGCCGGCCCGGTGATCCCATAGGCGATCGCCTCCTCGGCCGAGATGACACCGACGCCTTTGGTCCGGGCCACCCAGATTGGATTGTTCTCGAGGAGGTCGTCATATTGCCCCAGTCGCCTCGGCAACTCCTCGATGACGGCGGCGACGTCGTCTTTCCAGCCCGGTGGGAGGTCTGCCGCCACCCCGCCGGGGCGGATGAAGTTGTGGTTCATTCGCAGGCCGGTCGTCTTCTCGAAGAAAGCGAGGATCTGCTCCCGCTCCCGGAAGCCGTAGATCATCATCGAGATGGCACCGATGTCCATCCCGTTGGTGGCAAGGGCGACGAGGTGGGACGAGCAGCGGTTCAGCTCGGTGAGGAGGACCCTGATGGCGGCGGCGCGCGGCGGGACTTCGATCCCGAGGAGCCTTTCCACGGCAAGTGAGTAGGCCAGCTCGTTGTGGAGGGGGGCCAGGTAATCCATGCGGGTCACGTTGGTCCCACCCTGGGAGAAGTTGAGCTGCTCCCCGGTCTTCTCCATCCCGGTGTGGAGATATCCGATGATCGGCTTGGTGCGACGGATGATCTCGCCCTCCAACTCGATCTGGAGCCTCAGCACGCCGTGGGTGGACGGATGCTGGGGCCCCATGTTGAGGATCATCCGCTCGTCCTCGTCCGTGTCGTCGTCGAACACGTAGTCGTCCTCGACCACCCGTCCGAACTGCTCGTCGAGGCGTCGGCCCGACTCGTCGATGGAGATCTCCTGGGCGCCCTCGTCGGTGGGGGCGAGCTCCGGCTCCTCGGTGCCGGCCACCCAGACGTCGAGGGTCTTGGCGTCGTCGCTCATCTCAGCTCACCTTGTGGCTTTCCTTGAACTGGACCGGGACCGTCCCGACTCCGAAGTCCTTGCGAAGGGGATGGCCCTCCCACTCGTCGGGCATCAGGATCCGGGTCAGGTCGGGGTGCCCGTCGAAGACGACCCCGAACATGTCGTAGGCCTCGCGTTCCGGGAAGTTGACGCCGGGCCATACCGGCACCAGCGAGGCGACGGTGGGCTCCTGACGCGGAGCAGTGGTGATCATCCGGAGCCGGAGCCGGTGCTGCATGGAAAGGAGATTGGCGACCACCTCGAACCGATCCGGGCGCTGCCGCATCCAGTCAACCGCAGTGACATCGACACACATCTCGAACCCTGCGTCCTTTGCCGCCGTGGCGAAGACGAGCCAGCGCTCGTTGGGCACGCGGGCCACATCCTGACCGCGGGAATCCTCCCAACCCACGTCTTCGAATGGCTCGAACAAACCTCTCAGGACCTCGTTGTCGGGGAGGGGCCGCTCGGCGACCTCGACGGCTTCCTCGGTCTCGACGGCGCCGGTCTCGTCGGTCAACTGGCGATCTCGCCCTTCATGATCTTGTCGTGCAGGGTCAAGATCCCGTGCATCAGGCTCTGCGGCCCAGGTGGGCATCCCGGCACATAGATGTCGACCGGCACCACCTGGTCGACTCCCTGCACGAGGGCGTAGTTGTTGAACATGCCGCCGGTCGAGGCGCAAGCGCCCATCGAGATCACCCATTTCGGGTCCGGCATCTGGTCGTACACCTGACGTAACACCGGCGCCATCTTCTGACTGACCCGCCCGGCCACCACCATCAGGTCGGACTGGCGGGGTGAGGCCCGGAACACCTCCATCCCGAACCGCCCCAGGTCGTAATGGGCCGCGCCGGTAGCCATCATCTCTATGGCACAGCAGGCGAGACCGAACGAGGCGGGGAACATCGAACGGGTGCGGGCCCACCGCGCCGCCTTGTCGATGGTGGTCATGAGCAGATTTCCCGGTGCAGTCGTGGCCACTAGGCGGCCTCGTCGGTGGCGTCGGTTGGGATGTAGCGGGCGCGCCGGTGCACATTCCAGTCGAGGGCGCCCCGCTTCCACACATAGGCCAGAGTCTCGGCGACGAAGAAGGTGAAGATGAAGATCGCCGCCACCCCGTACCAGCCGAGACTGTCATATATCGATGCCCAGGCGAAGAGGAAGATGATCTCGACGTCGAAGATCACGAAGAGCATTGCCACCAGATAGAACTTGACCGGGAATCGCTGAACCGGCTCCATCTCGGGCACGATCCCGCTCTCGTAGGGGTCGAGCTTTGCCTCAGTGGGGTGGTTGGGCCGGACCAGGCTGGAGGCGAGGAGGGACACGGCGACGAAAACTGCGGCCAGGACGAGCATGATCCCGATCGGCAGATAGTCGGCCAGAGTCACCGTCTGAGCTTAGGACGGGCTTGGGAGTGGGGTAAATCAGTGGCCCTCGGGCCGATACGTGGCGAGGATCACACCGGTGGTAGAGATCTTCGAATCGACGAGACGCATGGGTCGCATCCCACCCGCCTCATCGAAGAGACGCTTCCCCCCGCCCAGAAGCAGAGGGTGGATCATCAGGCTCCATTGGTCCACGAGATCGTGCTCTAGGAGATACCGGGCTAACTGCCCACTGCCAAGGACGACGATGTTCCCTTCCTGCTCCTCCTTGAGCTCTGCCACTGCCTCGGCCACATCACGTTTCAACAAGGCGGACCCTGCCCATTCGAGCGGCTCCTCGAGGGTGGTTGACGCCACATACTTGGGCAAGCCGTTGAGGACCTTGGCGAACATGTCGTCGTCCGGCTGGTTGGGCCAATGGGCGGCCATGATCTCGTAGGTCTTGCGTCCGAAGAGAAAGGCACCGGTCTCGGCCATCGACTTGCCTGCCTCCTCACCGGCGACCTGGTCGAAGTAGGGCATCTGCCACCCCCCGTGTTCGAACCCCCCGCTGCGGTCCTCATCCGGGGAGCCGGGGGCCTGCATCACTCCATCCAATGAGAGCCCTTCGACGACGACCAGCCTGGCCATGATCTGGGTCTCTTCCCCGGTGTCGATCTTGCCAAAACGACCCTCTGGAATATGTCGCAGCCACCCGGTAGGGTCGAACATATGTTCGGGGAGATGGAATGAGCGCCCTCCGATCGACATTCGAGGAATGGGTCAACGAAGACGTGGATCATCTCCATCTCGATCAGTTGGCCGACGACTTGGTGGAGTTGGAACATGTTTCCGGATTGCTCGAGGTCGAACGTCTCCGACGGATCTCGACGTTCGACGATCGGTCCGGGCATCACGAGCTGGGCTACCCGTCGCTCACCGCATTTCTCAAGCACCACTGTCGGATGGCATCTGGTCGTGCCCACCGTCTCGTTGCTCGATCCCGGGTTTTCCGGACCGCGCGGACCACCTTTCTCGCGTGAACCGCGGGACGTCTCTCCACCGACCAGGCAGTGATCCTCCTCGACCAGGCCACCGCGGTCCCTGAGCAATTCACCGAAGGCGAGGACCGGTTGGTTGCCATCGTCCAAGACATGGGAGTGAGCGATACTCGAAAAGCCCTCGGGTACTGGCGGCAGTCGTTGGACGGGCGGGGACGATCCGGAATCAGCAGGAGCAATTGGAACTGCGAGGCGTCTCCGCATCACGAAGCCTCGGGGGGATGATCCGTCTCGACGGTTGGATGACCACACTCGCCGGCGAAGCATCCCTTGCCGCCCTCGACGCCCTCATGCCGGCGCCTGCAACCGGCGACACCCGGACGCCCCGGCAACGCCGTCACGACGCCCTCGAGGATCTCACCAACTACCTCGACCGCGGCGACACTCCGACCGTCGGTGGGGAGAAGCCACACATCAACGCCGTCTGTGACCTGCTTGCCCTGCAAGGAATCGCCGGAGGTCTCCACGAGACCGAGAACGGACATGTCCTCACGATCGCCGAACTGAGAGCCCTCGCCTGCGACTGCTCGCTGAGCCGGATCGTGTTCGGCCCAGACGGCGAGATCATCGACGTGGGTCGACGCGCCAGGGTCATTCCATCCGCCCTGAGACGGGGCCTCATCGTCCGGGACCGACACTGCACGTGGAAGGGTTGCGACCGAGACCCGCGCTGGTGCGATGTCCATCACATCAAGCATTGGGCCGACGGCGGCAACACCGAGCCCGGCAATCTGAGACTGCTCTGCCGGTATCACCACAGTGTCACCCATCTTCTCGAAGATCCAGACCGCGGTCCTCCGAATCACACGTAGTCTGCCCTCATGCCACTCGGATTCGGCCTTCTCAGCGCACAACTAAGACCCGGCGAGACTGATTGGTCCCGGGCGTATCAGGAGACGATCTCA
>Ga0299907_10000061_pt1 | contig 36413 bp, 34 predicted proteins | sample RVTome_16_FD_198680 | JGI IMG/M metagenome (GOLD analysis project Ga0299907, IMG submission 198680) | Soil microbial communities from uranium-contaminated site in the Upper Colorado River Basin, Wyoming, United States - RVT152D67 (version 2) ...
ACGGGGGCACAACCGACCTTGCCAACCTGGCGCTGATCTGCTCGTTCCACCACGGGCTGGTCCACGAGCACGGGTGGTCGGTCAGACGAGAGGCGACCGGCGATCTGCTGTGGCGCCGTCCGGACGGGACGCGCTACGAATCCGGCCCGTCTCCGGGCTACGAATCGGGCCCGTCGCCGGGTTCGTCGCTCGATCTCATCCAGGCAATCTGAAACCGCGATCGAAAAAGCCAGCTTCGGACCGCGAGCGAGCGCGCTTCAACGCTCGTGCGCGTCGAGCCACGACTGGAGGATCACCGTCGCGGCGGACCGGTCGATCGAACGGCGGCGTTCCCGCCCACCGGCTCCGGACTCGCGGAGCGCCCGATCGGCCTCCACCGACGAGAGCCGTTCGTCATGGAGCACGACGGGGATCTGCAGGAACCCGGTGAGCGCGTTGGCGAACCGCTCGGCGTGATGGGCGCGCTCACCCGCTTCCCCAGACATATTGAGGGGATGTCCGACCACGAGGAGCGTCACGTCGTTTTCTCGGACGAGCTCGACGATCGCCTTCACGTCCCCAGGCGCGCCCGTCCTGATTGTTCCGAGCGGGACGGCGAGGCGGCGGTCGTCGTCCGAGACGGCCACGCCGATCCGCGCATCTCCCAGATCGAGACCGAGAACTCGGCCCCGCTCAGTCACGTTGGGCGAGGAGCTCCTTCAGCCGCGGCTCGATGGCGTCCAGCGCCTCGTTGTAGGCGTCGCCCCTCGGGCCGCCCGAGAAGGCGAGGTTCGGCTTGCCACCGGCGCTCCCGCCGACGATCTTCCCGGCCGGCTCGAGGAGCGCAGGCGCCGTGACCCCTCGCGATACCAGGTTGCTCGATGCCGCCCCCACGAGCAGCGCCTTTCCTCCGTGGCCGGTGCCAAGTACGACCGCCGCGCCACCCTCGTTCTCCAGACGGTTCGACACGTCTTGCGCGAGCGCTCGCAGCGCGTCGGCCTCGGCTTCCTCGCTCGCGACGACGAGCTTGGCGCCGCCGACCTCGCGCGCCGATGCCGCGATGTCGGACGCGCGCTCCCGACGGCGCTCGCGATCCTCCTTTCCCCGTGCGCTCTCGAGCTGCTTCACCCGCTCCACGAGCTGACGAGCGCGCTCGGCGGCGTTCGTCGGGTCGGTGCCGAGCGCCTCGGCGACGGCCTGGAGCCACTCGCGCTCCATGTTGATCTCGCGGAGCGCATCGGGGCCGACGACCGCTTCGACGCGGCGCATCCCTGCGCCGATCGAGCCCTCACCGAGGAGCCTGATCGTCCCCACATGACCCGTGTGATGAACGTGGGTGCCGCCGCACAGCTCGACCGAGTAGTCGCCGACCTCCACGACGCGCACGAAGTCGCCGTACTTTTCGCCGAACAGTGCGATCGCGCCCTGGTTCTTCGCTTCGTCGAACGTCGTCTCGTAGATCGTGACCTGGTCGTCGTCCGCGGTTTTGCTATTCGCGAGCTCCTCGGCTTGTTCGAGCACGTCGCGCGGCATCGAGGAGTGATGGGGGAAGTCGAACCGCAACCGGCCGGGCGCGACGAGCGAACCCGCCTGCCGCGCGTGTTCTCCCAGGATGTGCCGGAGCGTCCAGTGGACGATATGCGTCGCGGTATGCGAACGCGCCGTCGCCTCGCGACGCCCGACGTCGACCTCACCGTGGACCTCCTCGCCCTGGTGGATCTCCCCGGAATCGACGACGCCGGTGTGCACGATCACGTCGCCCGGTCCGAACTGCGCGTCGGTCACGCGGATCACTCCGCCGGGCGCTCGAACGATCCCCTGATCCCCGATCTGTCCGCCGGACTCCGCGTAGAACGGCGTCCGGTCCAGGACGAACCGGACCTCCTGTCCCTCGTGGACGTCCGATGTCCGGCCGCCGTCCGACAGGAGCGCGACCAGACGTCCGTCGCTCTCGAGACGCTCGTACCCGACGAACTCGGTCTTCCCCGTCTCCGCCGCGACCTCGGCGAGCTGCTCCTCGGCGCGCCCACGTTTCGCCGCGCGCTTCGCCCGCTCACGCTGCTCGGCCATGAGCTCTTCGAAGCGTGACTCTTCGATCTGGAGCCCGGCGTCCTCGGCGAGCTCGCGCGTCAGCTCCTTGGGGAAGCCGTAGGTGTCGTGGAGCTTGAACACGACATCGCCCTGGATTCGTCCCTTCGCCCGGCCGACTTCGCCCTCGAACAGCGTCATCCCCTGCCGAAGCGTCGACGCGAAGCGCTCCTCCTCGGACGTCGCCACCTGCTCGATGTACGCGCGGTTCTCGATGAGCTCCGGGTAGGCCTCGCCGAACAGGTCGACGACTCGTGAAACGATCGGTTGCATCACCGGACGGTCGACGCCGAGGCGACGGGCGTGGCTCACGACACGCCGGAGCATCCGGCGGAGGATGTAGCCCCGACCCTCGTTCGAGGGTTGCACCCCATCGGCGATGAGGAACGCCGTCGCGCGCCCATGTTCGGCGATCACCTTGAGCGACACATCGGTCTTGTCGTCGGCACCGTGCGCGCGCCCCGACACCGACTCCGCTTCGGCCAGCAGCGGTCGGATCAGATCGGTTTCGAAGATGTTGTCGACGTCCTGGAGGACCATCGCCACCCGCTCGAGGCTCGAGCCCGTGTCGATGTTCTTGGCCGGCAGTTCCTGGACGATCGACATCGCGTCGTCGACCTCGTCCTGCATGAACACGTGGTTCCAGATCTCGACGTTCCGCTCCTCGTCGACGGCGGGTCCCCCCTCGGGGCCGTACCGCTCGCCGCGGTCGACGTAGATCTCGGAGCACGGGCCCGCCGGTCCGGCCGCGTGCGTCCACCAGTAGTTGTCGGCCACGCCCCGGTGCACGATCCGATGGCGTGGGATGCCGATGTCCTGCCAGATGTCGACCGTCTCGTCGTCGGTCTCGAATACCGTCACCCAGATGCGGTCGCGGTCGATGCCCCACACCTGCGTGACGAGCTCGAGCCCCCAGGCGCACGACTCCTTCTTGAAGTAGTCGCCGAACGAGAAGTTCCCCAGCATCTCGAACAGGGTCAGATGCCGCGCGGTGTGACCGACGTTGTCGATGTCGAGCGCCCGGAACACCTTCTGCGCGGTGACGGCCCGCGGGAACGGCGCCTGAGCGTGTCCGAGGAAGTACGGGATGAACTGGTTCATCCCGGCGTTGGTGAGGAGCAGCCCAGATTCGGCGGGCGGGATCAGTGACGACGAGGGGACGCGCCTGTGCCCGCGCTCCTCGAAGAAACGCAAGAACGACTCGCGGATCTCACGACCTTCCATCCAAACGTGAGTGTACGAGGGGTCCGGGCAGCGCAAGAAAGCGAGCGGGCGAAGCGAGCGTCGTTCCCCGGCCGACCGGTTCAGTCGCGGCTGAGCTCGTCCTCGGTCTCGCGCATCGCCGCCTTCCCCTCCTCGATCGCCTCGGAGAACAGCTTCGCGATGTCCATGATCCCGCCGCGCGCCTCCCGGGCAAGCGTGGCCGGAGCGACCTTGCGGGCCTGGCGACGGGCGAATCGCATCGTCATGATCGCGCCGGCGGCCCCAGCGCCGATGCCCAGCGCGATCCAGAACGCCCGTCTCAGCACGGCGGAGACGACGTCCTCACGGTCAGGGCTTGGGCTTCTTGCCGCCGAAACGGCTGGCGGCGCGCCGTACCCCGGCGCCGACGGAGATGATCCTGACGAGCGGCCCGGTGGCCGCCCGCTCGACCAGCCCACTCAGGCGCGACAAGCGCTGCACGATCTCTCCGGCGCTTATCAGCATGCCGTCGACCCGGTCGAGCTCGCGGTTGGTGCGCTCGACAGAGCCGCGGACCTCGGTCAAGAGCGGCACGGTCTCCTCGCGGATCCCGTCGATCAGCAGCTTGGTGCTCTCGAGCACGCGGAATGTGTTCAGCAGGACGACGCACAGGAACAGCACGAGCAGTCCCCAGAACGCGGAAAGGACGATGAGTGCGACGTCGCCTCCGTCGAGCGCAGCGATCATGGCGTCTCCTCGGTGAAGGTCGGGGCATCATATCCAGCGACGCGGTTGCGACGGCTCGTGCCGGCGCGATCAGGTTTCCTCCCCCTCACCCGAGGGCTCGTAGTAGCGGTTGTCCTCGAAGCGCGTGGGGCGGTACTGCTGCTCGACCTGCCCTCCCGGGTAATCGTGCGGGTACTTGTAGCCCTTCCCGTGACCGAGCCGTTTGGCCGCCGGGTAGTGCGCGTCGCGCAGGTGGAGCGGGACCGGATCGCTCGTCGCCGCGTCCTCCTGCGCCTTCCCCAGGCTGACGATCACGGTGTTCGACTTCGGCGCCCGGGCAAGGTAGATGGCCGCTTCGGCGAGGTTCAGACGCGCCTCGGGGAGACCGACGTACTCGACCGCCTGCGCCGCGGCGACCGCGATCTGCAGCGCGCGTGGGTCGGCCAGGCCGATGTCCTCGCTGGCGTGCACGACCATCCGCCGCGCGATATAGCGCGCGTCCTCCCCGGCCTCGAGCATCCGCGCGAGCCAGAACAGCGTCGCGTCGGGATCGGAGCCCCGGATGCTCTTGATGAACGCAGAGATCACGTCGTAGTGCGCGTCGCCCTGCCGGTCGTAGACGATGGCCTTCTTCTGGACGGCGTCCGCGGCGAGGTCGAGCGTGACGGTGTCCGCTCCCGCGGCGCGAGCGGCCAGAACGGACGCCTCCAGTCCCGTCAGCGCGACGCGCGCATCGCCCCCCGCCACCTCGATCAGGTGCGTGATTGCCTCGTCGGAGATCTCGACGCCCATCTTGCCGAGGCCCCGGTCCTCGTCGGTGAGCGCCCGCTTCAGCAGCTTCCTCACGTCCTCTTCGCCGAGCGGCTCGAGCCGAAGCAGGATCGAGCGCGACAGCAGCGGCGTGACCAGCGAGAAGTACGGGTTCTCCGTCGTCGCGCCGATCAGCGTGATCGTTCCCTCCTCGACCGCGGGAAGCAGGACGTCCTGCTGCGCCTTCGACCAGCGGTGCACCTCGTCGACGAAGAGCACCGTTCGGAACATGCCGCCCTTGGCTCGTTCGATCACTTTGCGAGCGTCGGCGACGCCGGACGACACGGCCGATAGCTGCACGAGCTCGGCACCGACGGCATCTGCGAGCAGGTACGCGAGCGTCGTCTTCCCCGTACCGGCTGGACCCCACAGCACGACCGACGGCAGGTGCCCGCCCTCGATCAGCTGGGTCAGCGCCTTCCCCGACCCGATGAGGTGCGTTTGACCCACGAACTCTTCGAAGCTCCGCGGGCGAATCCGCGCGGCGAGGGGAACGTCGCTCACTGTGTCAGGTCTTGTAACGGATGAGGCGGTCGGGGCGGATCGTGAGGATCTCGCGGACCTGGCCCGGCGTGTACGAATACCCGTGGCCGTCGTAGCGGTGGCTCAGCGTGTCGATATGACGTTCGGCCCTGTCGCCGGTCTCGATGTCGATGACGGTGCCGATGACCGAGATCCAGTCGTACGCATCACCGTCGGGCAGCACCGCGACGGCGACACGTGGGTTCGCGCGAACGTTCCTGTCTTTCACCCTGCCCTGCGCGGTGTTGATCAACACGTTTCCATCCGCCGCGTCCACCCACGTGATCGTGGCGTGCGGCGAGCCGTCGGGATTCACCGTCACGAACGTCCCATAGTTCGCCCCGGTAAGGATCTTGAGGTCGCGCGCGTTGAGCTCGTCCATCAGTCGTCCTCCGGTTGCGCGGTGACGGCGATGCCGAGCTCTCGCAGCTGCTCCTCCCCGACCGGGGACGGCGCGCCGGTCAGCGGATCGGCACCGGACTGGGACTTCGGAAAGGCGGTCACGTCGCGGAGGGTCTCCTTCCCCGCCATCAGCATTGCCAGGCGGTCGATCCCCATGGCGATCCCGCCGTGCGGCGGCGCGCCGTAGCGGAACGCGGTCAGCATGTGCCCGAACTTCTCCTCGATCTCCTCGTCGGACAGCCCGAGCACCTCGAACACTTGGTGCTGCACTTCTGGGCGATGGATGCGAATGCTTCCGCCGCCGAGCTCGAACCCGTTCAACACCAGGTCGTAACCGCGGGACGTGGCCGTGTGCGGATCGAGGTCGTCGCTTGCCGGCGCGGTGAACGGATGGTGCACCGAGACCCACTTCCCCTCCTCTTCACCCCACTCGAACAGCGGCGGCTCCACCATCCACACGAACGTCCACTCGCCTTCACGCGCGAGGCCGAACCGCGCCGCAATCCGGCGGCGGAGGCCGTCGAGGGCAGAGTTCACGCGGCTCGGCTTGTCGGCGACGAGAAACACGACGTCGCCCGGCGACGCCTCGGTTTTCTTGACGATGGCTGCGTGCTCGTCCGGCGTGAGGAACTTGGCGATCGGACCGTCGAGGCTGTTCGCGCCGATGACTCGAAACCACGCCAGGCCGGCGGCGCCGCGGCCACGGACGAACGTCTCGAGCTCGCGCATCTCGCCGCGCGACGGCTCGCCGTCCCAAGGAGTCGCGAAGCCGCGGATCGCGCCGTCCTGAGCGAGCACCTTGGCAAAGGCGTTGAATCCCGTACCGGCGAAGTCCTCCGAAAGATCGGCGATCAGCATCCTGTCGCCGTAGCGCAGGTCCGGCTTGTCGGTGCCGTAGCGCGAGATCATCTCGGCGTACGTCATCCGCGGAAACGGTGTCGGGATCTCGACGCCGTGGACGTCGCGAACGATACGCGCGTACACCGGCTCGATCACCGCGAGGACGTCCTCTTCGGAGACGAACGACATCTCCATATCGAGCTGAGTGAACTCGAAGCTCCGATCGGCGCGCGTCTGCTCGTCGCGCAGACAGCGCACGATCTGGTAGTAGCGGTCTTGCCCGCCGACCATCAGCAACTGCTTGAGTTGTTGCGGCGACTGCGGCAGCGCGTAGAACGATCCGGGCCACAGTCTCGACGGCACCAGGAAGTCCCGCGCGCCCTCCGGCGTGCTCCGCGTGAGCAGCGGCGTCTCGACGTCGACGAACCCACGCGCGTCCATCTCCTCGCGGATGATCCGAACGACCCGGTGCCGAAGCCTCAGCACCCGCGTCATCTCCGGCCGCCGGAGGTCGAGGTAGCGATAACGGAGACGAAGCTCCTCGGACGCTTCCGTTCGGTCCTCGATGGGGAACGGCGGGGTCTCCGCTGCGGCGAGCACCTCGACGTCGCGTACCGAGACCTCGACCTCGCCGGTCGGTAACTCGCGGTTCACGGTGCCCTCCGGCCGCATGCGCACTTCGCCGGTGACGCGAATGACCGACTCCGACTTGAGCGACTGCGCGGCGGCGTATGCCTCCGGCGCTTCCTGGGGATGGAGCACGAGCTGCACGAGTCCGGCGGCGTCGCGGAGATCGACGAACGTCACGCCACCGTGGTCGCGCTGACGCCACACCCAGCCGCACAGCGTCACCTCCGCTCCGGCGTCGGACCCGCGGAGATCGCCGCACGCGTGCGTTCGCATCGACGTGGCGAACCCGCTCATCGCCGCTCGGTTCCGTCGTTGCGCATGAGCCAGTTGACCACATCGGTCCGCGCGATCTCTTCCTGCGTGCCGTCGTCGAGCTTTCGCAGCGTCACGACGCCGGCCTCGGTCTCACGTTCCCCCAGGATCGCCGCGTAGCGGGCGCCGCCGCGATCGGCCATCCGGAGCTGCGCGCCGAGCGGGCGGTCCTCGAGCGCCCGCTCCGCAGAGATCCCGGCCATTCGCAGGTCGCGCACGAGCTCGATTCCGGCACGCCGGGCGCCGGCGATCGCAACCACGAAGCAGCGCGGCGCTCTCGGCGGTGGGAGCTCGGCACCCTCGGTCTCCATGGCGATCAGTACGCGGTCGATGCCCATGCCGAACCCGACGCCCGGCAGGTCCGAGCCGCCGAGCACCGTGGCCAGCCCGTCGTAGCGACCACCGCCGCAGATGGTCGACTGCTGGCCGCCGATCGCGTTCGACACGAACTCGAACGCCGTCCGCGTGTAATAGTCGAGCCCCCGAACGATGTGCGGGTCGTGCTCGAATGCCACGCCCGCCTCTTCGAGCCCTTGCCGAACCGCGGCGAAGTGCGCGGCGCACGCCTCGTCGAGGTTGTCTGAGATCAGTGGGGCCGAAAGGACGAGGTCCTTCTTTCCGTCGACCTTGCAGTCGAGTACCCGCATGGGGTTCGTGTGGAGGCGCTTCCGGCAGTCCTCGTCGAGCTCGTCGACGTGCGGCTCGAGGTACGCGATCAGCTTGTCCCGGTACGAGGGACGGCACACCTCGTCGCCGACGGAGTTCAGGTGCAGAACGACGTCGCGCAAGCCCCGAGCGCGCAGGAACGTGTCGGCGAGCTCGACGACCTCCACGTCGGCGTCGGGAGCAGCCGTCCCGAGTACCTCGATGCCGAACACGCGGAACTCGCGGAGCCGCGCGGCCTGGGGTCGGCCGTGCCGGTAATTCGGATGCACGTAGTACGCCTTGAACGGCGTCGGCAGCTTCTGGGCGTTGGCCAGGAAGGCGCGAACGACCGACGCAGTGCTCTCCGGACGCAGCGTCATCGATCGCCCACCCTTGTCCTCGAAGGTGAACATCTCCTTCGAGACGACGTCCGACGTGTCGCCCGATGTACGTGCGAAGAGCTCGGTCTGCTCGAACGTCGGCGTCTCGACGTACCGGTAGCCAAAACGATGCGCGAGCTCGTGCGCCTCGTCGTAGAGGGAGAGGATCGCGTCCGAACGCGGCGGCAACAGATCCGCCGTTCCCCGCGGCGGCTGGAGCTCCACTAGAGGTCTCGCAAGAACGGGTTGCTCGCGCGCTCGCGGCCCACCGTGGTTCGAGGTCCGTGTCCCGGGTACACGGCTGTCGGGTCGGAAAGCTCGAGGAAGCGGCGGAGGCTTCGCTCCATGTCGAGCGGAGAAGAGTTCGGGAAGTCGCTCCGCCCGATCGTCCCGGCGAAGACGAGGTCGCCCGAAAGCGCCCAGCCGTCGGTGCGATAGACGACGCTGCCCGGCGTGTGTCCCGGCGTGTGGAGCACCTCGATCCGGAACCCCGCGAACGTCAGCACGTCACCGCCGACAACGGTCCGAAGGTCTTTCACCGGAACCGGGGGGATGGGCCGTCCGTAGGTCGCGCTTCCCCACGCCGCCGCGTCGGAAAGCGCGAGCACGTCCGCCTCGTGGATGTAGAACGGGATGTGGTCGCCGCAGAAGTCGGCGGCCGCACCGATATGGTCGAAATGCCCGTGCGTCGCGAGGACCGCGACCGGGCGACGCCCCTCGAGATCGAGCAGGCGACGGACGGCGTCCGGCGAGAACCCGGGATCGACGACCACGGCGTCGTCCGTCCCGTCCGCGCCGATCAACCAGCAGTTCGTCTCGAACGAGTTGTCCGAGTACACGTCCAGGTACATCGGGCGGCAATCGTAACGAACCCCGTACGCTGGGAACGTGGACCGTTCGACGCTGCTGTTCGACGACGACTGCGGGTTCTGCCGCTGGATCGCGGCGAAGATCCTGAGGTGGGATCGCCGCGGGTCGATGCGTGCTGTGCCGATTCAGGGACCCGAGGCCGAGGCGTTGCTCGCGGGCATGGACCCGGCTCGGCGGATGGCCTCATGGCATCTCGCCACGACCGACGGCGCGGTTCGCTCCGGTGCGGCCGCCGTGGCGCCGCTCGCGCGGATGCTTCCGGGCGGTCGGCCGATGGCGTACGTCGCCGAGCTGTTCCCCGGACTCACGGAGCTCGCGTACCGACAGGTGGCGCGGCACCGCGGAACGCTCGGCCGGTTGATCGGCGCCAAGGCGTGCTCTGTCGACCCGTCTCGCAGCGGGGCCTGAATCGGGGTCGGGTTCTGGCGCTTACGATGCCCGCATGACCGAGGGATCCGACGCCGACCGCGACATCGTCCGGGAGCTTCACGGAGACCAGCGCTGGAGCACGTGGACGAACTCGATCGAGCGTTGGCGAGGCCGGCAGAACCTGAAGGGCTCGCTGAGGCGCGACCCCGGTGTCGGGACGTTCATGTTGGCGGCACTCATCGTCGTCGGCGTCGTCGTCGGAGCGATCGCCCTCGTCGTGTTCGTGTTCACGCTCAGCTAGCCGGTGCGGCGCCCCGATCCGTCGAGCCGTGACTACGGCGCCTCCGAGTCGATCCAGAGGGTGACGGGTCCGTCGTTCACCAGCTCGACCTCCATGTGCTCGCGGAATGCGCCGCGTTTCACCGTCGCGCCTCGAGCCTCGAGCGCCTGGGCGAACTCCTCGACGCGATCTTCGGCGGTCTCGGGAGGTGCGGCAGCGTCCCACGACGGCCGCCGCCCCTTTCGGACGTCGCCGAACAGCGTGAACTGGGGCACGACCAGAATCTCGCCGCCAACGTCGGAGAGCGAACGGTTCATCTTGCCCAGCTCGTCCTCGAACACTCGAAGGCGGAACACCTTGGCCGCGAGCCGGTCGTACTGGCCGGAGTTGTCGTCCTTGCCGATGCCCACGAGCAGCAAGAAGCCCGTTCCGATCTCGGCGACCGGCGTTCCGCGCACGGTGACGGACGCGCGCGAGACCCGTTGAAGCAGGAGACGCACTAGCGCGGTACGACGCGGAACGCGTCGTACACGTTCTCCACCTTCTTCACTGCCGTGAGGATGCCGGCCAGGTGCGTGATGTCGGCGAGCTCGAACGTGAACCGTAGGATCGTCGTCCGGTCTCGAGCGACCGCGGACGTCGCCGACAGGATGTTCACGTGGTGATCGGATAGGGCGGTCGCCACGTCCGACAGCAGCCGCGTGCGGTCGAGCGCCTCCACCTGGATCGCCACGACGAACGACGTCGACTTCCCGGCGCGCCACGACACGTCGATGAGCCGTTCGGACTGGGACGAGAGCGCCTTCGCGTTCGGGCACTCGAGGCGGTGGACGCTCACGCCCTGCCCCTTGGTGACGAACCCCATGATGTCGTCCCCCGGTACCGGCGTGCAGCACCGCGCGAGCCGCACCCACACGTCCGCCGATCCCGGAACGACCACACCCGACGTCACGTCCTGCTCGATCCGCACCGGTCGCGCCAGCGGGACCTCGCTGACATCTTCGTCCGTCGTCTCCTGCACCAGGCGCGTGAGTCGCGCCACGATCGACTGCGGCGAGACGTTTCCCTGGCCGACGGCGAGGAACAGCGAATCGAGGTTCGGGAACTTCATCTCGTCCGCGAGCTTTCGGAGCGCTTCGTCGGTCGCCAGTCGCTTGAAGGGAACGTTCTGCCGGCGCATCAAGCGCTGAAGCGCATCTCGGCCCTCCTCGAGCGCGTCCTCCCGACGCTCGCGGCTGAACCACTGACGGATCTTCGAGCGGGCCCTCGGCGACTTGACGAACCGCAGCCAGTCTTGCGACGGACCCTCGCCCTGCGCCTTGGACGTCAGGATCTCCACGGTGTCCCCGGTGCGGAGCTCGTAGTCGAGCGGCACGAGCTTGCCGTTCACCTTCGCGCCGATCGTGCGGTGACCGACCTCGGTGTGGATCGCGTAGGCGAAGTCGACCGGCGTCCCGCTTGCCACGAGGTTCACCACGTCGCCCTTCGGCGTGAAACAGAAGACCTGGCCCCCGTACAGATCGATCCGCAGTCCTTCCATGAACTCGCGCGGGTCGGCCATGTCCTTCAGCCACTCGAGCATCTGCCCGAGCCACGCGAGCTCGGCGGAGTCCCGCGCCTTCTTCCCGTCCCGGCTTTCCTTGTAACGCCAGTGCGCGGCGATGCCGTACTCCGCGGTTCGGTGCATCTCCTTCGTCCTGATCTGCACCTCGATCGGACGTCCCTGCGGCCCGACAACCGTCGTGTGAAGTGACTGGTACATGTTCGCCTTGGGCATTGCGACGTAGTCCTTGAACCGACCCGGTACCGGTTTCCACAACGAATGCACGGCGCCGAGCGCCCCGTAGCAATCACGAAGGTTGTCGACCAAGACGCGGAGTCCCGCCAGGTCGTAGATCTCGTTGAACTCCTTGCCGCCGATCACCATCTTCTCGTAGATGGAGTACAGGTGCTTCGTGCGCCCATCGACATCGGACTTTAAGCCGGCCTCGCGCAACCGCGAACGCGCCGCCTCCAGTACTCCGTCGATGTACTCCTGGCGTTCGCTCCGGCGCCTCTCGACGAGGCTCGCGATCTCTCGGTACGGGCCGGGATGGAGCGTCTTGAACGACAGGTCCTCGAGCTCCCACTTGATCTGTTGCACGCCGAGGCGGTGGGCCAGCGGCGCGTAGATGTCGAGCGTCTCCGTCGAGATCCTGCGCTGCTTGTCGATCGGGAGCGGTGAGAGCGTTCGCATGTTGTGCAGTCGGTCGGCGAGCTTGATGAGCAACACGCGGATGTCGCCCGCCATCGCCACGACCATCTTCCGGACGTTCTCGGCCTGTTCCTGCTCCCGGCTGCGGAAGGTGATCGATTCGAGCTTGGTCAGCCCGTCCACGATCCGGGCGACCTCGTTGCCGAACTCCCCCTCCAACTGGCCCAGGGTGACGTCGGTGTCTTCGACGACGTCGTGCAGGAGCGCGGCGGCCAGCGTCGTGGTGTCCAGACCGAGATCAGCAAGGATGCGAGCGACCGACAAGGGGTGCTCGATGAAGTCCTCGCCGGACAGCCGGGTCTGACCGGCGTGGTGCTCGTCGGCGAAGCGGTAGGCCCGCTCGATCTCCTTGAGATCTGCCTTGGGGTTGTAGGACTTGACCGTACGAAGGAGCGCCTCGATGCCACTCCGAGGCGTGTCCGGCTCGCCAGGGCGAAGGCGGGAGAGCAACCCGCTCCGACGTTCCGTCCTGACCTGCTCCGTGCCCTCCACGACGCGCGCCGCCTCCTCGTATCTCAGTGTAAGCCCCGATGTGCGCGCGCCCGGGGGTGCGGGGGCTCAAGAAGTGAGGGAGCTGGCGAGCGAACGTAGCCCCCGCAAGGATGGGGCGCTAGTAGGTGATCAACGAGAAGAGATCGTGACCTTCGAGCTTGGTGCGGCCATTCAGGAAGCCGAGCTCGATGAGGCAGGCGATCCCGATCACCTTTCCCCCGATCCGCTCGACGAGGTGCGCCGTCGCCGCGGCGGTACCGCCCGTTGCGAGCACGTCGTCCACGATCAGGACCCGCTCCCCGGGCGTGACGGCGTCGCGGTGGACCTCCAGGGTTGCCGTGCCGTACTCAAGGGCGTAGTCGGCCGACTCGGTCTCCCAAGGGAGCTTGTCCTTCTTCCTCACCGGCACGAACCCGGCGCCGAAGTGGTACGCCACCGGCGACGCCAGGATGAAGCCGCGCGCCTCGATCCCCACCACCTTGTCGACGTTGCCACGACCGAAGTGCACGACGATCAGGTCGATGACGGTCGAGAACGCGATGGGATCGGCGAGCAGCGGCGTGATGTCCTTGAAGACGATGCCTTCCTGCGGGAAGTCGGGCACGTCGCGGACGAGCGCCTTCAGCCGTTCCAGGTCCATGGCTACCTCCGCCTCCGTTTGGCCGGGGGCTTCCGCCGGGTCTTCGGGCGCGGGCGGACCGGCGTCGTGCGGGTCGGGGCACCGACCGCGGCGGGTTCGGTGGGAGGCTCCTCCTGGGTGGGCGCCTCGAGCGCCCGCAACGGGCGTTCTCCGGTGCGTCGCTCCAGGCGGGCACGATGTTGTCGGTAACGCGGCTCTCGCTCCTTGAGGATCACCAGAATGGGAACCGCTACGAAGATGGACGAGTACGCGCCGGTGATCACGCCCACCAGCATGGCGAACGCGAAGTCCTTCAGCGTCTCGCCGCCGAGGAGCAGCAGCGAAAGGATCGGCAGCACGACGACCAGGGACGTGTTGATCGAACGCATCAGCACCTGGTTCATCGACAGGTTCGCCACGCCCTCGTACGTGTCCTTGGCCAGATAACCGGACGACTCGGTGTTCTCCTGCACCCTGTCGTAGATCACGACGGAGTCGTACAGCGAGAACCCGAGGATCGTGAGGACAGCGATGACGGTTGGGGGCGACACCTCCCGCCCGGTCAGCGCGTACACGCCGGCCGTGATCACGACGTCGTGCACCAACGCGGCGATGGCGGCGATGGCCATCTTCCACTCGAACCGGAGCGACACGTAGATGGTGATCGCCACGAGCACGACGGCCAGGCCTATCAGCGCCTGACGGGTGATCTGCGCTCCCCACGTCGGACCGACCACCTGGATACTGACGCCCTCGGTCGGGACGGCCGCCTGCTCGGCGAGCGCTTCGGTCAGCCGCGTGCGTTCCTCCGCGGACAGGTCGGTGAGCGCCGTCGTCCTGATCGACACACGGTCGCCGCCGAGGACCTGGATCTCGGCGTCCCCGCGGTCGAACGGCTCTTGCGCCAGGAGGTCGCGGATCTCCTCGACGGTCACGCCGGACTCGGTGGGGAACTGGATGATGCTGCCGCCGGTGAAGTCGATCGAGTAGTTGAGTCCACGGAAGAACAAGCCCACGAGCGCGAGTGCCAGCACCGCTCCCGAGACGAGGAACCACGTCCGCCGTCGCTGGACGATCGGGAAGTTCGGGGTTCGGTGCCCCCGGAAGGCCCGGAACGTGGTCGCGAGGCTCATCGCGCTCCGGCTCCCACCAACTCCCGCGTCGGCTCGGTCTCCGCGGCGAGAGCGCTTCGCACGCCGAGCCCACGCATGCGGACCAGGCGGTCGCTCCGCGCGAGCAGGAACACTGCCGGCCGCTTGAAGAAGTAGACGACGAACAGGTCGAGCAGGACGGACACGCCGAGCGTGAGCGCAAAGCCGCGGACCGAGCTGATAGCGGTGAGGTACAGGACGATGGCGGCGAGCGCCGTCACGATGTCGGCGGCGATGATCGTTCGGAACGCCTTCTTGAACGCGGGCTGCACCGCCGTCCGCGGAGACTTGCCCGCGTGCACCTCGTCCTTGAAGCGCTCGAAGAACACGATGTACGAGTCCGCCGTCACGCCCAGCGAGATGACCAGTCCCGCCACGCCGGCGAGCGTGAGCGCGTAGCCGAGCGTTCGTCCCGCGAACGCGACCAGCGCGAGCGCGAGGATCGCCCAGATCATCATGCCGACCCACGCTACGACGGCGAGGATCCGGTAATAGAACAACAGGTACAGCGCGAGCAGGATGAGGCCCGCGACGCCGGCCATGATCCCCTGCTGAAGCGACTCCTCGCCGAGCGTCGGACTGACGGTGAGGACCTGCTCCGTCGCGAGCTCCACGGGGAGCGCGCCCGCGTTCAACTGCGTGGCGAGGTCCTTCGCCCGGTTCTCGGTGAAGTTGCCACTGATGATCCCGGACCCGCCCGTGATCGGTTCGTCGACGGCCGGCGCCGAGATGACCTCGCGGTCCACCACGATGGCCAGCCGATCGTTGCTCGCGGACAGCCGCGTAGTGGCGTCGGCGAACGCACCGCTCCCCTCCGGCGTGAGTGTGAAGTCGATCGTCCACCCCTGCCCAACCGCGCCGGTGGAGTTGAACACCGCGTTCGCGCTGTCGATCGCGTCGCCGGTCAGCTCGACCGGTCCGAGCCGGAACTTCGTCGCGCCTTCGGGGTCCTGGAACACGACCTCCTGGTTGCGGAGCGCCTCGAACGAACAGTCGGCGCTCTCTCGCTCCTCCGGCGTCGCGCAATCGATGGGCGTCGCGTCGAACTCGGACGTCCCGAGCGGGATCGCCGCGACCACCGCGCGGAGCTCCAGACGCGCCGTCTGGCCGATGACCTGCAACAGGCGCTCCTGGCCGGTCTCTTGGAGACGCGCTTCGGCGTCCTCACGCGACAGGAAGCACCCGAGCCGCTGCCCGGCCGAGCTGACCACGCAGAACCGCGTGTTCACGTCGCCGACCGTGAGGCTTGCCAGCGCGTCTGTAGCAGCGTCCTCGGACGAGTAGCAGGCTGGGCCGAGGTGGTAGCGGAGCGTCGCATCGCCGCGGCTCTGCAGGCAGAACGTCTGGGAGACGTCGACGGCGATGGTGTCGAGCGCCGCCGTGGCGCTTTCGCGCGAGCCGAAGCACGGTTCGTCCACAAGGCCCGTGCCCGTGAGGCAGAAGCGGTCGTCCCGCTTGCGCACCGTCATGGCCTCGATCGCGTCTTCGGCCTCCTGTTCGGATCCGAAGCACGGCGCGTCGTCTTCGGTGAACACGTCGCCGGTGAGGCAGGCCGACGCGACGACCGGTTCCACACTCGCGGCTTCGAGCTGAGCCTCCGCGTCGGCGCGTTCGTCGAAGCACCCGAAGCTCACGTCCTGTGGATCGAGCAGACACGACCGCGGTCGCCGCTCCTCCTCGATCGTGCCTCGGGCGAGACCGGGGATCTGAGCCTCGATCGTCGTGCCGGTGACGAACAGGAGCGGCTCGGCCGTTCCGAACGCGTCGATCCGGTTTCGGATGTTCTCGAGGGCCCGGTCCATGACGTCGGTCGGCGTGCCTTCGGGCGCCGACAGGATCACCGACACTCCGCCCTTCAGGTCAAGGCCGAGAACCGGCCTTGTACCCGTGCCGAAGGCGGCGATCGATCCGCCGACGAGCGCGACCACGAAGGCGATCGACACCCATGGCGCGCGACCCCGGCGCTTCATGCGAGCTCCGCCCCGTTGATCGTGAGCTTGAACCTGCAGTCGAGGACCTCGGCAGCCCTGCGACACATCTGCATACGACCGAGGAAGATCTCGAAGTACTCCATGACCTGGCTGATCTTTGTGTCGATCTTGAGCTCGAGCGTCACCGTCTTGGCGGCCGAGTCGACGCGCAGAAACGATTGCTCGGCCGCGTAGTTCACGCGATCGTGGATGTCGAACTCGATCTGCCCATGCTTGCGGACCCGGCTTCGGTGGACGTCCGACTTGTCGGCGAGGATGACCGCGGCCGACACCGGCGAGATCTCGGCGCCGTTGACCTCCTCGTGGTTCGCAACGGCGGCGACGACGAGCGCGAGGTCGGCCGCCGACGCTCTCGCGCGGAGTGCGTGGTACACGAGGAGGCCGCCCGTCTGTCCGTGCACCTCGCGCGAGATCATGTTGCCCACGTCGTGGAGATAGCCGGCGACGCACGCGAGGTTGGCCATGTGGTCGTCGAACCCGACACGCGACATGACGTTGTAGGCGATCCGCGCGGTGAGATTGGCGTGCCGGAACCCGTGCTCCGTGTAGCCGAGACCCTCCATGACTCGATCCGCCGCGGAGATGAAGTTCGACAGCTCGGGGTCGTCCTTGACCTCGTCGAGCGTGAGCGGTTCGGGCTCGATGGCCGGAGCAGCCGGCGGCGTCGGCCCGGGGACCGGGGCCGGCTCGGCAGAGACGGGTGCCGGCTCCGAGCTCACGGCTTCCGGTCGGCCTCCTCGTCGGCCGATCCGCTCTCCCCGTCCAGCCCCTCGTCTTCCTCGACGAAGCGCTGCGCGATCCCCTGACGCAACATTCGGACGCGCGTGCCCGGCGCGATCTCGACCGTGAGAACGCCCTCGTCCTCGTCGATCTCAACGATCGTGCCGAAGATGCCGCCGGTCGTCAGGACCTCGTCGCCAACCTCGAGCGCGGAGATCAGCGCCTGCTGCGCCCGCTGACGGTTGCGCTGCGGCCGGATGAGCAGGAAGTAGAACCCCACCAGGAGAAGCAGCGGGAGCGCGAACGCGGCCAGCGGATTGCTGGTCTGTTCGCCGTTTTGGGCGAGAACGTCAAGGATCATTTGCGCGCGGTGCCTCCTGGGATCGACCAGGCAGCATACACAGTCGGGGGGCTCTGCCCCCCCACTGCCCCCCGAAATCCGCTGGTCAGCGGCGCTACGCGAGCGGCAGGACGCCCTCGGCCGTGACGCCCAAGTGACGTACCGCGCGCTCGGTGGCGACGCGGCCCCGAGGTGTTCGTTTGAGGAACCCGAGCTGGAGCAGATACGGCTCGTAGACGTCTTCGACGGTGTCGGTCTCCTCGCCGACGGCGGCAGCGAGCGTCGACAGGCCCACCGGACCGCCGCCGAACTTCTCCACGACGGTCGACAGAATCGCCAGGTCGAGCTTGTCGAGTCCCCGCTCGTCGACCTCGAACAGCTCGAGTCCGGCGCGAGCGACGTCGCCCGTAACGCCGCCGTCGTGACGGACCTCGGCGAAGTCGCGGACGCGGCGAAGCAAGCGGTTCGCGACGCGAGGCGTTCCACGCGAGCGCCGGGCGATCTCGTCGGCGCCGTCGAGATCGACGGCCACGGCAAGGATCCCGGCCGAGCGACGGACGACGCGTGCGAGATCCTCAACCGAGTAGTAGTCGAGGCGGGGCGAGAACCCGAACCGCTCCCGAAGTGGGAGCGTGATCCGGCCGGGACGCGTGGTGGCGCCGACGAGCGTGAACCTCGGCAGGTCAAGGCGAATGCTGCGCGCGCTCGGCCCCTTGCCGAGGACGACGTCGAGCTGGAAGTCCTCGAGCGCGGGATAAAGCACCTCCTCCACGGCGCGGGGCATCCGGTGGATCTCGTCGACGAACAGGACGTCACCCTCCTCGAGGTTGGTCAGGATCGCCGCGAGGTCGCCGGGCCGGTCGAGCGCCGGTCCCGACGTGGGGCGGAACCCGACGCCGACCTCGTTGGCGAGGATGCCGGCGAGCGTCGTCTTGCCGAGCCCCGGCGGCCCCGAGAACAGCACGTGATCGATCGTCTCCTGGCGGGCACGTGCGCCGTCGACGAGGAGCGACAGCTGCTCCTTGACCCGCTCCTGCCCGACGAACTCGTCCAGCCGCCGGGGGCGCAACGCGGCGTCGAGCTCGCGCTCCTGGTCGCCGAGGGTCACGTCGACCATCCGAGCCTCGTCGGTCATGTCCGTCCCTCGATCAGCCTGCCGAGTGCCGTCCTCCCTCATCCGCGTCCCACGTGTTGCAGTGCGACCCGCAGCAGCTCTTCGACGGAGCGGTCGCCGTTGCCGTCGATCGCGCTCATGGCCTCGGTGGCCTCCTGAGGCGAGAGTCCGAGCGACAGGAGCCCCTCCCGCACGTCCGCGAGCGGACCTTCGAGGAGGACGACGTCGCCGCCGAGCTTGTCCTTGAGGTCGAGCACAACTCTCTGCGCGACCTTCTTGCCGACGCCGGGAACGATCGTCAGCGCGGCCACGTCGCCCGCGCGAACAGCGCGCCGAAGGGCGTTCGGCGACAGCACCGAGAGGAACGACAGCGCGACCTTCGGCCCCACGCCCGTCACCGTGACGAGCAGGTCGAACAGCTCGCGTTCGTCCGCGCTGGCGAACCCGAACAGCGTCATGGCGTCGTCGCGGACGACCATCCGCGTGTGGAGCTTCGTCGCCCTGCCGACGGGCGGCAGGTTGGCCAGCGTCGACGCCGACACCTGGACGTCGTAGCCGACTCCCCCGACGTCGAGGACGAGGCGTCCGCCGAGCTTCTCGGCTACGTCGCCCCGGAGGAACCCGATCACGTCGGAACCCCCTGCACGGCGTCAGATCCGGGCGTCACGTGGCCAACCTTTGCATGCGCCGCAGACGCGACTGCGCGAGGTGACACAGCGCGACGGCGACCGCGTCGGCAGCGTCCGGTTCGTCCGGAACGTCGTCGAGCCCGTGCACCCTCCTCAGCGCGTCGCGAACGCGCGCCTTGTCGGCGTTCCCCTGCCCCGTGACGGCCATCTTCACCTCGAGCGGCCCGTACTCCTCCACCGGGATCCCTGCCTGCGACGCGGCGAGCAACACGACGCCAGTCGCGCGCGCAACCCCCAGCGCACTCACCTGGTTCTTGTTCCACGCGAGCCGTTCCACCGCGAGGGCGCCGGGCCGATGTACGGCGATCGCACCCACGACGGCCTCATGGATCAAACGCAAGCGCTGAGCTTCCCCGAGCTTCGCGGGGGTCCGTACCGTCAGACACGCCAGCAGTTCCCAGGCACGATCGCGCCGTGTGACGGCGGCGAGGCCCATCGCGGACACGCCGGGGTCGACCCCCAGCACCGTGGAATCGAACATCCGTTCGCGAGCATAGGTTGGCCGTGAGGGCCGTTCAAACACCCGCCGTCCATCAGACCCGAGGTTCGACGACCGGGCTGCCCGCCGTCGATGAGGCGACCACCGAATGGCTCAGCCGCTGAGCTCCGCCATCACCGACTCGGGGATGTCGAAGTTCGCGTACACGTTCTGGACGTCGTCGAGCTCCTCGAGCGCCTCGAGGAGCGCGAGCACCTGGCGATCGTGGCCGCCTTCGACGGGCACGGTGTTCTGCGGAACCATCGTGAGCTCAGCGGAGAGCATCCCGATCCCCGCGGCCGAGATCGCGTCACGAACCGCGGCGAACGCCGCCGGCTCCGTCGTGATCTCCCACGTGCTCTCCTCGTCGCGCATGTCTTCCGCCCCGGCATCGAGCGCGATCTCGAGCAACTTCTCCTCGTCCGGCGCCGACTCCTTCTCGATCTGGATCACGCCGCGGCGCTGGAACATCCACGCCGTGCTCCCCGTCTCGCCGAGGTTCCCGCTGTTCCGCGTGAAGGCGTGACGAACGTCCTGCGCCGTCCGGTTCCGGTTGTCGGTCAGCGTCTCCACGAACAGCGCCACGCCGCCCGGACCGTAACCCTCGTAGGTGACCTCCTCGTACCTCGTCCCGCCGGCGAGCTCGCCGGTCCCCCGTTTGATCGCCCGCTCGATGTTGTCGACCGGCACTGACCCGTCTCGGGCCTTTTCGATCGCCGACGCGAGCGTCATGTTCGCCTTCGGGTCACCGCTCCCGCCCTCGCGCGCCGCGACCTCGACCGCCCGCAGCAGCTTGGCGAACTCGTTGCTCCGCTTGGCGTCCTGTGCGCCCTTGCGCCGCTTGATCGTGCTCCACTTGGAATGACCGGACACGCGCCTACACCTTCCCCAACAGGTACTCGTGCAGTCGCGTCTCGCCGACGAGCTCCGGATGGAACGAGGCGACGATCAACGAACCCTGCTCCAACACGACCGGCTGCCCGTCCAACGACGCGATGGCGCGGACGTCGGCTCCGACGTCCTCGACCACCGGCGCGCGGATGAAGACCCCGCGAACCTGGTGATCGACGCCCTCGACGTCGACGTCCGCCTCGAACGAATCGACCTGACGTCCGTACGCGTTCCGGCGGACGGTTACGTCCACCAATCCCAGCAGCGGCTCGAGCCCGATCACACGCCTGGCCATGACGATCATTCCCGCGCACGTTCCGAGGATCGGCATGCCCTCGGAAGCACGTTCGACGATGGGTCCCACCAATCCCGCGCTGCGTGCGAGCTTCGAGATCGTCGTGGACTCGCCGCCCGGGATCGCCAACGCGTCGACCCGCGAAAGGTCTTCGGGAGTTCGGACCTCGACGGGCGACGCGCCGAGCTCGGCGAACACGCGCGCGTGCTCCCTGAAATCTCCCTGCAAAGCGAGCACTCCGGCCTTCATGACACCTCCATGATAAGGAGCCGTCCCGTCGCGCTAGGTCGACACCGGGCGGCCCCTCTGGCGGAGGTGCCACCACCAGACGGCGCCGGCCACAACGACAACGATGCCCGCGTTGAGCGCCCCGCGGAGGGCATCGCCGGCGCTGGTGCAAACGTCAAAGAGCACGTCGGACGGCTGAGCCGGACAGTCGGCCGCGAACGCCAGACCCTGGAGAAACCCTAGAGCTGCGAGATGACATATGCAGCTCGACCGGTGAACCGAGGAGCGGCGTCGGGACTCGGCGGAAGTGGTCGTGACTCCGTCGGCGTCACCAACCGCGCGTCTGGAGCAGGTCCTCCTCGCCGAGCTCCGCGATGTCGATCCCGTGCATCGGCTCGCCGATACCGTGCGAGACCTTCGCCAGCACGTCGGGATCCTGAAAGTGCGTGGTCGCCTCGACGATCGCGCGGGCACGTGGCGCGGGATCGGAAGACTTGAAGATGCCCGATCCCACGAACACACCGTCGACGCCCAGCTGCATCATGAGCGCCGCATCGGCCGGGGTGGCCAATCCGCCGGCGGCGAAGTTCACGACCGGCAACGTCCCCGCCTCGGCCACCATCCGAACGAGATCGACGGGCGAGCCGAGCTCCTTGGCGGCCGACACGTACTGCTCGGGCCGCAGCTGAGCGAGCCCTCCGATCTCGCGAAGTATCGTCCGTTGGTGACGAACGGCCTCCACGACGTTTCCCGTCCCCGCCTCGCCCTTCGTGCGGATCATCGCCGCGCCTTCGGCGATCCGCCGCAGCGCCTCACCGAGGTTCCGTGCGCCGCACACGAACGGCACCGTGAACGCCCACTTGTCGATGTGATGCTCCTCGTCGGCCGGCGTGAGGACCTCGGACTCGTCGATGTAGTCGACGCCGAGTGCCTGCAAGATCTGCGCCTCGACGAAGTGACCGATCCGCGCCTTGGCCATGACCGGGATCGAGACGGCCTGCATGATCTCGTCGACCTTGGTGGCGTCGGCCATGCGAGCGACGCCACCTTCCGCGCGGATGTCGGCGGGGACACGCTCGAGCGCCATGACGGCGACGGCGCCGGCGTCCTCGGCGATCTTGGCCTGCTCGGCAGTCGTGACGTCCATGATGACGCCACCCTTGAGCATCTCTGCCAAGCCGGACTTCACGCGGAAGGTGCCGATGTCGCGATCCACGCCCACTCCCCTCCTTCGAACCGGTCGAGGCCGCTTCTATCCGAACCTGACCGGACCGGAAGAACGCGCTGCTCACCGAGTGTACCGCCGAGGCCCGGAGGTTCTCACGGGCCAGTTGGACCGGCAGTCGTAGCCCCCACCGCCACGAGACCACTTATCCTCCGCGCGTGCTGACCGGCGGACGCACAAACCCACGCTCGTGTATCCGCGACGCCTGACGCGCCGGGACTTCATGTCCCGGTCGGCGGCCGCGGCCGCCGGGGTGTTCCTCACGTCGTGCATCGGCGATCGCCTGTCGACGAGCCCAACGCCGAGGCCGTCGTTCGGCGCGACGCCTGCGGGCGTCGACACGCGGTGGCCGATCAAGCATGTCGTGTACCTGATGCTCGAGAACCGCAGCTTCGACAACCTGTTCGGCCGATACCCGGGCGCCCGCGGGACGAGCACCGGGATGCGCTCCGGCATCGAGGTGCCGCTCATCCAGTGCCCCGAGTGGCTCCCCGGCGACCTCCCTCACGACCTCGCCTCGTGGGAGATCGCCTTCAACGCCGGTGGGATGGACGGGTTCGCTTTCGGCGAGTACGGCCGGTACTTCGCCTATTCGCAGTTCGACCGGGCCGACGTTCCGAACTACTTCGCGTGGGCCGACGAGTTCGTCCTGTGCGACAACGTGTTTGCATCGGTGGCCGGACCGTCGTACCCGAATCACCTGTTCTTCATCGCCGGGCAGGCTGGCGGTGCCATCGACAACCCCGAGAACATCCGTACCCGACGCCTCAACGACGGCCGCGTCTTCAAGAGCTGGGGGTGCGACGCCTTCGGGGAAGACGTCTACGTGCTCGTCCGCGGAGGCGACGGCGGTCTTACCAAGCACAGCACCTGCTTCCGGTTCCAGACCGTCGGCGACCAACTGTCGCGCCGGAACATCGACTGGGCGTCGTACTCTGCCGATCCGTACCAGGCCGGCTACATCTGGCAGGCATACGCTGCGGTCGAGGATGTCTACGGCAACCGGGACCTCTGGGACGAGCACATCTGGCCGGTGGACGACCTGCTTCGCGACGTCGAGGCGAGCGCGTTGCCGTCGGTCACGTGGGTAACGCCCCGCTTCCAGCTGTCGGATCATCCGCCGTTCAGCACGAAGCACGCCCACAACTGGGTGACCGACGTCGTCAACGCGATCATGCGGAGCGAGATGTGGGAGAGCACGGCGATCTTCATCACCTGGGACGAGTGGGGTGGCCTGTACGACCACGTCCAGCCGCCGAAGATCGACGAGGTGGATCTCGGTTTCCGCGTTCCGATGCTCGTGATCTCGCCGTACACGAGGCGCGGGTACGTCGACGATGCGTTCGCCGAGTTCTCTGCGCCGCTGCGGTTCATCGCGGAGAACTGGGGACTTCCGCTGCTCTCACCGAGGATCCGCCGCTCGCATGACTTCGAGCACGTCTTCGATTTCTCGAAACCGCCTCGGCGGCCCCACCCCCGGCCGCACGTTCGCGCTACCGGGCGGTTCTACGAGTGGCCGTCGGATTTCCCAGGGTGGCCTGAGTACATGGACCCGACAGACCCCGCGATCAGGTACCCGTAGGCGTCACCCGCTGGACCGAAACGGTCGATGGCACGAGTTGCACCCACGTCCGTCCCGGCGCGAGCTTGATCTCGGCGCCGTCCCGCGTAGCGAAGCGCGTCACGTCGTCGAGCGATTCGCGCTCCCACCTTGCGGCGATCATCCTGCCGTCTCGAAGCACGTAAGCCCGACCGGCCCCGGTCAGCTCGACGTCCGGCGAGGCGTTCCCGGCAGCGTCGATGATCCGGCTGTCGGTGACATCGACGATCTGGATCACGACGTTGGTCGCCGCGACCTGGGAGCCGTCCTCGAGCGTGTGCGGGGTCGTGCCGTGCGAGCGCAACCACGTGTCGTCGCGCCGGCTCCACGCCCAGTAGACGTCGGAGACGCCTGAGTAGGGCAGGTGCACGGTTCTGGCGCGTCGGGCCTTGCCGTCCCACGCGTCGGAGTACGCGAACACCGGCGACGGGGCGTCGCCCGTCTTGTCCGCGGCCCGCCACAGCGCCGCCGTCGTCGTGAACAGGTCGTGTGGCGCGGACCGGCTCGCGTCGCGCGTATACGCATCCGCCGCGACGATGTAGTTCACGTCGACGAGCCCGGCACGTTCGACGGCGGTCTTCACAGCCGAGACGCCGCCCGCGTACCCGAAGACGACGTCGCGGAACTGCCGCAGGTATGCCGGATCCGTCATCCGCCCGCTGCGGACCGGCCCGATGCGGTCGGAACGGCCGCACTGGAAGATCGCGATGAACCGGGTATATCCGCCCTCGACGGGTTCTTCGACGACGATGTCGGCGTCGTTCAGCGACGCCTGCGGCCGCGATTCCGGCGAGTTCTCGACCTTGATGGCCAGCGTCGGGCGCTCTGGCACCGCTCCCTGCGGCGCGTCGACGCCGGTGAGGGGACACGTCGGCGGATCGGCCAGACCCACCGAGGAGAACGCATCGCGAACGAACGCCGGTGCCCGGCCTGGGAAGAGCGTGAAGTATCCGACGGCGGCGCCGGTAACGACGACGGCGCCGAGCACGAACGCTTTCGCGCGTCCAGTGAAGCGCGCGCGCGTTCGCGACCGCCGTCCGGATGTGCGGGCACGCATCCGAGATCTCCTTGGTACGTCAGGACTCGCCGCGCGCGGGCGGCGAGTTCGGCCGCGCGATGCTAGCCGCCGGCCGGCGCGCCCTCAACGACCCGGCGCGTCCTTTGCCGGATCGTCACATCTCCTCCAGACGCCGGATCCGTTCCTCGATCGGGGGATGCGTGCCGAACAGCCGCTCGAGCGAGCCCATCCGTTCGCCCTCCACCCTGGATGGCTGATTCAGCCACAGATGCGCGGTCGCGTTGTTGGCCGAGCGCATGGGGATCCTGCTCGCCGCGCCGATCTTGCGGAGAGCGCTCGCCAGACCGGGCGGGTATCGCGTGAGGAGCGCGCCCTGCGCGTCGGCCAGGTATTCGCGCTGTCGCGAGACCGAGAACCGGATGATCTGCGCGAAGATCGGTGCGAGGATCAGCAACACGATGCCGACGGCGAAGATGATCGCCTCGGCCCCGCCGCCGCCGCGATCGCCTCCCCGCCTACCCCGGAACCCGCCCCACCACCACGACCGAGTGAAGAACTCGGAGAGGAGGATGACCGCGCCCGCAAGCGTCGCGACGACGGTGCCGACCAGGATGTCGCGGTCGACGACGTGGGCGAGCTCGTGGCCGACGACGCCCTCGAGCTCCACACGACTCATCGTCTTCAACAGCCCATCGGTGACGGCGATCGACGCGTGGTCCGGATCTCTGCCCGTGGCGAAGGCGTTCGGCGCGACCTCGGGCACGACGTATACACGCGGCTTCGGGATCCCGGCCGCGATGGAAAGACCCTCGACGATGTTGTGCAGACGAGGCTGCTCGTCGGGGGTGACCGGTCGCGCACGCGTCGAGGCGAGGACGACGCGGTCTCCATAGGCGTACGAGCCGATGGAGAGCGCGATCGCGACGACGAGCGCGATCACCAGTCCCGCGGGCCCCGACTGCCAGATCAGGCCGAGCACGTAGCCGACGGCGCCGAGCAGGATCACCGCGCCCGCGATCAGCAGCCACGTTCGCCTGCGGTTCGAAGCGATCTGCTCGTACACGCTGCGCCGCTACGAGAACTCGACGGTGGCCGGTGCTCGGACCGGGTCTTCGATGTCGAAGAACTCGCGCTCGCGGAACCCGAACGTGCCCGCGATGACGCTGCTCGGGAAGGAGCCGATCAGCGTGTTCAGCCGCATGACCTGATCGTTGTAGAACTGACGCGCGTAGGCGATCTTCGACTCGGTGCCGGTCAGTTCCTCCTGGAGCGCGAGGAACCCCTCGTTGGCCTTCAGATCGGGGTACGCCTCCGCGACCGCCATCAGCTTGCGGAGGCCCTGGGTGATCTGGTTCTCGGCATCGGCCTGATCCGCGACGGCCGACGCGCCGATCGCCCGCGCGCGCGCTTCCGTCACGCTTTCGAACAGCCCGCGCTCGTGAGCCGCGTATCCCTGGACCGTTCTCACGAGGTTCGGGATGAGGTCATACCGGCGACGGAGCTGCACGTCGATCTGTGACCAGCCGTTGTCGACGCGGTTCCGGAGCGCGACGAGGCGATTGTAGATGAGCACGGCCGCCACGAGCGCGATGACGACGACCGCGACGACGACCCACCCCCAGGCCGGCACGCCGGGGATAGTAACAACCGCTTCGTGACGGCCTACCGCGCCCGTTCGTAGATGGCTTCGATCCGCGGCGTCACGACGTCCCAGGAGAAGTCGCGTGCGCGCTCGCGTCCGGCACGCGACAGCTCTCGGGCGAGCGTCGACTCGCGCAATACGCGCGCGATCGCCGACGCGACCGCTTCGTGGTCGGATGGAGGTGCGAGCAACCCGTCGACCCCATCGTGAATCACCTCGCGGTACCCCGGAATGTCCGAGGCCACCACGGGCAGTCCTGCGGCGAGCGCCTCGACGAGCACGATGCCGAAACTCTCATGGCCGGTCGCGGGTGCGACGAAGACGTCGCACGCCACGTGGTAGCGCGGTAGTTCGACGTTCGGAACCGCACCCAGCATCTCGACGCGCGTGCGGATGGCGGGGGCAAGAAGTCCGAGCGCGTCGCGGCCGCGTCCCTCGCCGGCGACCACGAAGACGAGATCGTGGAACTCGGTCGCCAGGCTCGCAAACGCGCGGATCGCGACGTCGAATCCCTTCTGCGGATCGAGGCGGCTCGCCCACAGCAGGCGACGGCCGGCCGGCAGGTCGGCGGCCGGCTCGGCCCTCGACCAGCGATCAACGTCGATACCGTTGGGAACGACCTCGATGCCGCCCTCGACGACCGCCGCCGCGAACTCGGCGGCCGCCTCGGATACGGCGATCGATGCGCCCAGCTTGCGGGCGACCGATCGGAGGAAGGGCGCGGCGACTGCCAGCAGCCTCGATCGCTCGTGGAACGCGTGGAACGTCGCGACCGCGGGCGCACTCGAGGCGAGGACCGTCAGCATCGCCGTGCTCGGCGAGAACGGCTCGTGAGCGTGCACGACGTCGGGTTCGAACACGTTCACGAAGTTCCGGATGCGTCGCCAGGAGGCGCGTGAGAAGCAGATCGGTGCGACCTTGCCGCCGTACGGAACGCGGATCGGTGTGCCGACGATGCGGACGTCGTCCTCTGAACCGCTCGTCCGGCCGGGCGTCAACACGAGCGTCTCGTGTCCACGCGATCGCAGCGCTGCGGCCAGCTCGCGAACGTGGACCTGCACACCGCCGGGCGCGTCCCAGTCGTAGGGGCACGCGAGGAGGACCCTCACGGCGCTCGCGCGCCGTTCCACCCCGGCTGGAACATGTGCCAGTCGGCCGGCTTCGCCGAGATCGCTCGTTCGAACTCGGCGGCCATCGCCTGCGACAGCGCACGCACGTTCTCCCGCGTATCGCCCGTCCGGTCGATCTCGATCGGGGAACCGATCCTGATCTCCCAACCCTCGTCGAGCGTGTACACGGGACAGACCAGCAGCGGCGCGCCCGCCGCGAGCGACAGCACCGCCGGACCAGCTGGGACTCGCCACGGCGCGCCGAACATCTCGACCTCCACGCCGCGCCCGGTGAGATCGCGATCAGCGACGAGCGCGACCAACCAGTTGTCGGCGAGCAGTTGCTTCAGCTGCGCCCCGACGTGCCCGTTCTTCGCCAGCGGGACGATGCGGATGCCGAGCTCCTCGCGATGTCTCAGGAACAGTTTCGATAGTCGCGGCGGCCGAAGCTCCTCCGCCACCGACGCGATGCGGTAGCCGTGCAGGGCCAGCCAGTGGCCGGCGACGTCCCAGTTCCCCATGTGGGGCAGGACGCACACGACGCCGTTCCCGAGTTCGAGCGCCTGGTCGATGTGGTGGATCTCCGCGACCCGAGTGCGCGCGTTGACCTCCTCGCGCGTCGCCACCCGAACGCGGAACGAGTCGTACCAGTACCGCGCGTACAGATCGAAGGCCTCGCGTGTCGAGATCTTCACGCGCGCTTCGTCGACGTCCAACCCGAGGGCGCGCGCTTGGTTCGCGGCGACCGTCGCGCGAACGCCGTCGAGCCTGGCGTGGGCGATGCCGCCGACGGTCGAGAAGGCCCAACGCCCCACGGCCGGCGGCAACGACATCGCCAGCACCTCGAGCCCCCGGTACGCCCAGTACGCGAGCGTCTCGCGCCACGTCTCGTCTTTCACGGCACGACTGCCACCGTCACCGCTCAGGCGCGTTCCTCCTTCGCCACCTGGCTCGCGCGAACCACTGCAGCCAGCACCGTTACGCCTGCCACGACCCAGATCGCCCACGACGTCCAGTCCAAGACCAACGCGATGGAGAGCAATCCGTAGCGGAGGATCGGCGTCACGACGCCCTCCTCGATGCCGTAGCCGAGCGAGCCGCCCTTCGCGCGGATGTATGACGCGAGGAAGCCCGCGGCGAGCGCAACGAGCGCTCCCGCGGCCACCGCCGGGCGCGATGTCCGCGTCACCCAGGCGAGCGCGGCGAGGATGCATCCGTCGAAGGCTCGGTCCGAGAACGACAGCGCCACCCGCGCTCGTCGATCGCCGCTCCGGAGCAACGTTCCTCCGAGGACGAGGCACGAGCCGGCGACGAGCGCCGCCCATCCGGCCGCCCGGGGATCCCGAGCGATCAGCAGCCAAGCGGAGACGACGACGGCGAGCATCGCGGCGGCCGAGAGCACCGGTACGGCAGCGCGCTCGCCGACCTGCCCGCGTACGCGCATGTCCACGACGCGTGCGAGCCTATCATCGGTAGGATTCCGGCTTACTCGAGCGCCGCGCACGCACGTCACGCATAGGAGCCCGGATGAAGACCTACGACGCCAGTGAGATCCGAAACGTACTTCTCGTCGGCCACGGTGGGTCGGGCAAGACGACGCTGCTCGAGGCGATGCTGTTCACGTCCGGCGCGACCACGCGGATGGGAACGATCGAGGACGGCAACACGGTCGGCGACTTCGAGCCGGAAGAGGTGAAGAAGGGCATCAGCGTCTCGCTGTCGATGGCGCCGATCGAATGGAGCGGCGTCAAGATCAACGCGCTCGACGCGCCGGGCTACGCGGACTTCGTCGGCGACGTGCGCACGGCGATCCGGGCCGCGGACGCGGTTCTGCTCGTCGTCTCGGCGGTCGAGGGCGTCGAGGTCCAGACCGAGGTCGCATGGGAGCTCGCCGTCGAAGCCGGCCTGCCGCGCGCGATCGTCATCAACAAGCTCGACCGCGAACGAGCGTCGTTCGAGCGCACGCTCGACGAGCTCGTGCAGGCGTTCGGCACGCAGGTCGCCCCGCTGGAGCTGCCCCTCGGGGAGGAGCACGACTTCGATGGTGTTGCGGACCTGCTTTCGCGCAAGGCGTTCCGCTATCCCTCGGGCGCGACGGCCGATGAGGGCGACTGGCCGGAGGACATATCGGGCCAGGCGGACAAGTTCCGGGAGAAGCTGATCGAGGCCGTCGCCGAGTCCGACGACAAGCTGATCGAGAAGTACCTCGAGGAGGGCGAGCTCTCCCACGACGAGGTGCTGAAGGGCGTCAAGACGGGGTTCGCCGAAGCCCGCATCGCACCGGTGCTCTGCGCCGCCGCGGCGAAGCCGATCGGCGTCGACCGGCTGCTCCACTTCATCGCCGACGAGTTCCCCTCGCCCGTCGACCGTGGCCCGGTCACGGTGACGACGAAGGCCGGTGAGGAGAAACAGCGCGATGCGGACGCGGGTCAGCCGCTCACGGCGTATGTGTTCAAGACCGTCTCGGACCCCTACGTCGGACACATCACGATGTTCCGGGTGTACTCGGGAAAGGTGCGCCCGGACTCGACCGTCTACAACGCGACGAAGGGAAGCGAAGAGCGCGTCGGACAGATCTTCGCGCTCCGGGGGAAGGAGCACGAGACCGTCGCAGAAGTGCCCGCGGGTGACATCGGCGCCGTAGCCAAGCTCGCACACACGACGACGGGCGACACGCTGGCCACGAAGGACGACCCGGTCGTCCTTCGTGGCGTGGAGCTCCCCGAACCGCTCCTGGCGTTCGCCATCTCGCCGAAGACGAAGGGCGACGAGGACAAGCTGTCGACCGCCCTGTCGCGCCTTCGCGAGGAGGACCCGACGCTCCGCATCGAGCGTTCGGAGGAAACACACGAGACCGTGATGTACGGGATGGGCGAGGCCCACCTCGACGTCCAGATGGAGCGGATGAAGCGCAAGTTCGGCGTCGAGGTAAGCGTGGCGCCCGCGAAGATCCCCTACCGGGAGACGATCCGCGCCGCCGGCAAGGGGCTCGGCCGTCACGTCAAGCAGACCGGCGGGCACGGCCAGTACGCGGTCTGCAACATCGAGATCGAACCGCTGCCACGCGGAGACGGGTTCGAGTTCGTCAACAAGATCTTCGGCGGCGCGATCCCCAGCCAGTTCATCCCTTCGGTCGAGAAGGGCGTCGTGAAGACGATGGCCGAGGGTGTCGTGTCGGGCTACCCGATGGTCGACATCAGGTGCGCGCTCCTCGATGGCAAGTTCCACACCGTCGACTCATCCGACATGGCGTTCCAGATCGCCGGGTCGCTCGCGCTCAAGGAGGCGGCGCAGGCGGCGGGCGTGGTGCTGCTCGAGCCGATCGTCGAGCTCGAGGTCGTCATCCCCGAATCGCACACCGGCGACATCATGGGCGACCTCAACTCCAAGCGCGCCAAGATCCAAGGCATGGAGTCGGCAGGCGCGGGCAAACAGCGGATCAAAGCGCTCGTGCCGCAGGCCGACGTCGCACGCTACGCGATCGACCTGCGATCGCTGACCGGGGGGCGGGGCGCGTTCACCATGCGCTTCTCGCACTACGAAGAGGTGCCGTCGCACCTCGCCGACAAGATCATCGCCGAAGCGCAGCGCGTGCGCGAAGAGGCGCAGAAGAAGTAGCGCGCTGCTCGCGTTCGGAAATCAGTCCTCGTCGAAGCGCGGCCGCAGCTTGGCGAACGTTTGGTCGAGAAGCTCCGGAAGCACCCGCGTCTCCCCCACGACCGGCATGAAGTTCGTGTCGCCGCCCCATCTCGGGACGACATGCCAGTGCGCGTGCTCCGGCATGCCGGCGCCGGCCGCGCGCCCCAGGTTCAGCCCGATGTTGAAGCCGTGCGGCTCGGACGTCTCGCGCAGCGCGCGAACGGATCGATTCAGCAGCCGCGAGATCGCCGCGCTCTCCTCCGGCGTCAGGTCCTCCAGGTCGCCGGTGTGCCGGACGGGCAGCACGAGCAGGTGTCCGGGGTTGTACGGGTACTTCGCGAGCGCGACGTACGCGAGCTCGTCACGCGCGAGGACGCGTTCGCCGCCCGACCCCTCCGCCTCCAGAAGCGCGCAGAACACGCACCCATCGTCGTCGTTCTCCCGCGCCGACTCGATGTACTCCATCCGCCACGGCGACCACAGCCGCTCCACCCGCTAGCTCCCGAACGACGTGCCCGTCAGTCGCCGGGTCCGCGCCTCCTCGACGAGCGCCGCGACGAACTCGTCGAACGGCACGCCTTTCGTCTCGGTCCCCGCTCGGTCCCGAACCGTGAGCTCGCCGGACTCCGCCTCCCGATCGCCGATCACGAGCACGTACGGCGCCTTCATGAGCTGCGCGGCCCGGACCTTCTTGCCGACCGTTTCGCTCGACGCGTCGATGAACGGCCTGAGCCCCGCTTCCCGCAGCCGCGAAGCCAGCGTCTCCGCGTGCTCGACGTGGCGATCGGCAACCGGAACGAGCCACACCTGCTCGGGCGAGAGCCACAGCGGGAACGCGCCGCCGTAGTGTTCGATCAGCACCGCCGTAAATCGCTCCAGTGAGCCGAGGATCGCACGGTGGATCATCACGGGCCGGTGTCGCGCGTTGTCCTCGCCGACGTACTCCATGCCGAAGCGCTCGGGCAGGCCGAAGTCGCACTGGACCGTGGTGAGCTGCCAGAGGCGCCCGATCGCATCGCGGAAGTGGAAGTCGACCTTCGGGCCGTAGAACGACCCCTCGCCCTCCGCGACGCGGTACTCGAGGCCACTGCGCTCGAGCGCGTGGCGCAGGGCGCCGGTGGCTCGCTCCGCCATCTCGGGCGTGACGATCGTGTCGCCCGGCAGCGTCGAGAGCTCGACGACGGGATCAATGAATCCGAAAGTCGCGTGGATCTGCTGCGTGAACTCGAACACCCGCAGGATCTCGTCAACGAGCTGATCGGGCCTGCAGACGATATGAGCATCGTCCATCGTGAGTCCTCGGATCCGGAGCAGCCCGTGGAGGGTCCCGATCCGCTCGTGCCGATAGACCGTGCCGAGCTCCGACAGGCGCATCGGCAGATCGCGGTATGAGCGCGTCTGCGACCGGTACACCATCACGTGGAACGGGCAGTTCATCGGCTTCGCGTAGTAGTCGCCGGTCTCGGTCTGCATCGGCGGGTACATGTTGTCCGCGTACTTCTCGAGGTGGCCGCTCGTCTCCCAGAGCACCGAACGAGCGATGTGGGGCGTGACGACGAGGTCGTAGCCGCCGGCGAGGTGCACCTCGCGCACGTAATCCTCCAGCTCCTTGCGGAGGATCCCGCCGCGCGCGTGCCACACCCACAGTCCTGGGCCGAGCTCCTCGGGCGAGCTGAACAGGTCGAGGTCGCGGCCGAGCTTGCGGTGATCGCGCTTCTCCGCTTCCTCGAGGCGCCGGAGATACGCGTCGAGGTCCTGTTCGGTCGCCCACGCCGTACCGTAGATCCGCTGGAGCATGGGGTTCGTCTCGTCTCCCCGCCAGTACGCGCCGGCGAGCTTCGTCAACTTGAACGCGCCGAGCCGTCCCGTCGACGGGACGTGCGGACCGAGACAGAGGTCCGACCACCCGTCGTTGCGGTACAGGGTGACCGTCTCGCCGAGCGCCCCCTCGCTCTCGTCGAGGCTCTCGATGATCTCCCGCTTGTATGGCTGGTCGGCGAAGCGCTCGAGCGCTTCCGAGCGGGAGATCTCCTCTCGGATGAACGGCTGGTCGGCGGCCACGATCTCGCGCATCCGATCCTCGATCTTTGGCAGGTCGGACTCCGAGATGGGTCCCGGAAGCTCGAGGTCGTAGTAGAAGCCGTCATAGATCGGTGGCCCGATCGCGTATCTCGTCCCGGGCCACAGGTCGCACGCCGCCTGCGCCAGCACGTGTGCCGCCGAATGCCGAAGGATGTGCAGGCCGTCCGGCTCTGCCGCGTCGACGGGTTCGGCCGTGCCATGGTGAGAGGGAACGAACGACAGGTCGACGCGCTCGCCGTCGAAGCGCGCCGCGATCGCTCCCCCCGGAAGGACGGAGCCGATCGGTTCGCCCTCGGGCAGCTCGGTGGACCGACCGTCTCCGAGCTCGATGCGCGGCATCACCGCATGATATCGGCCGTTCCCAGCGCGCCTGCTACTCGTACGCGATGGCTTGCAACACGTTGAGGCGCGCTGCGCGTCGCGCCGGAAGGAACGCGAACAGCCATCCGAGAACGGCCGCGGCGATCACGTAGATGGCGATCTGGCCGCCCGGGATGCCGAGCTCGGTGAACCCTTCGGGCGCGAGGGCCTGCTGCATCGCCCACCCGAAGGCGACGCCGACGACGACGCCGAACAGCGCTCCCATCACCGAGATGATTCCGGCCTCCCGCCGGACCATCGTCCGTGTTTGCCGTCTGGTGAGCCCGACCGCGCGGAGCAATCCGAGCTCTCGCGTCCGCTCATAGATCGACAGGTACAACGTGTTCATCACGCCGAACAGCGCGATGAACACCGCCAACAGGAGGAGGCCGGTAACCAGGTTGAGCAGGGTGTTGAGGAACGTCGCGTACTGGTCGCGGAACTCGGCCTGATCCTGCACCTCCACGTTCGGATACGCCTGGAGCGCGCGCTCGAGATCGGGACGGACCGCTGCGGCGTCCGTTCCCTGCTCCACCTTGACGAGCACGAAGATGTCGAGCTGCTGGGCCACGACGTTCTCGTCGAAGGTGACGAGCGAGATCGCCCAGTCGCCGATCAGCCCGTTCTCCTCGTAGATCGCCACGATCTCGAGATCGATGTCGCCCGTCGCCGGGAACTGCGCGTGGACGACGTCGCCCAGGCTCCACCCATTGTCCAGCGCGTGGTCTTCGAAAACAGCCAGCGTGTTCGGCTGCGACAGGTCGGCGATCGATCCACTGAGGACCCCCGCCTCGGACACGGCGGGGAACGTGGTCGGATCGATCCCCGACAAGAAGGCGGTCCCGCCGTCGACCTTGGCTTCCGCCTGGCGAACCTGCGAGACCGTCGCTACCCCGGGGACCGCGCGTACATCCTCGGCCGCGGACGTGCTGAACCCGGTGAACGTCGGCGACGTGAGGATGAAGTCGGCCCTGAGCGTGCGGTCGAGGACCGCCGATGTCGATGCCTTCGCCGAGGCCCCGAAGACCGCCACGAACACCACGAGGCCGAGGCCGATCATCAATGCCGACGCCGTCGCCGCCGTTCGGCGCGGGTTGCGGATCGCGTTCTCCCGCGCGAGCTTGCCCGGGACGCCGAGCGCCCGCACGGGTATGCCGATCGTCGCCGCTACGGGGCGGGCGATGAGCGGCGTCAGCATCGCGATGCCGATGAACGTCAGCGCCACGCCTGCGCCCACTAGCTGGAGCGCGTTGTCGGGCGTCCCGAACAGCCCGTATATCAGGAGACCGACCCCAACCGCGAGCACGATGGCGCCGCTCACGAGTCGGAACCGAAGTGACCGGCCGGGACGGTCCTGTGCTTCCCGAAGCGCTTCGATCGGCGCGATACGAGACGCGCGACGTGCGGGGACGACCGCGGCCACGACGGTGATGATCGTACCGACCACGACTGAGACGATCACCGTCCGAAGCTGGATCACCGTTCCCGACGCGGGCAGGTCGAGCCCTATCGAGGACAAGAGACCCTTCAGGCCGATGGCGATCCCGATGCCGACGACCACACCGACGGCCGAGGCCACGACCCCGACGATGAACGCCTCCGCGACGACCGTACTCATCACCTGTCGCCCGGTCGCACCGAGCGCCCGGAACAGGGCGAGCTCTCGCGTCCGCTGCGCGACGATGATCGCGAACGTGTTGAAGATGATGAACGCCCCCACGAACAGGGCCACGTACGCGAATACCAGGAAGGCCGTCCGGAGGTAGCCCAGGCCCTCGGCGACCTGATCCTGTTGTTCGGAGATCACGGTCGATGCGGGAACCGCCTCGATCCCATCGGGGACCGCGGCGGTGACGCGATTGGCGAGCGCGGTGCCCGATTCGCCTTCGTCGGCAACGACGGCGATCGAGTCGAGCTCGCCTTCCTTGCCCAGGAACCGCTGAGCGGTGGGGAGGTCGAGCAGCGCGAACGTCGCACCGAACAGGCTCCCACCGTCGCCGTACCCGGCGATCCCGACGACCTCGAACTCGCCCGGTGGCCCCTCGAACAGGATCTCCACCCGCTCGCCGACGCCGATGTCGCTCCCCTCGGCCGATCCCGAATCGATCACGACCTCGTCGTCGCCCTGTGGCGCCCGGCCCGCCTCAAGCGTGAACCCCGTCAACGTGTTCCACGAGGCCGCGGCGGTGGGAGGCCCGAACGTCCCGATGACCTTGCCGGTGCCGGGGTCCACGATCTGCGCGTACCCCAAGACGTCGCCGACCGCCCGGGCCACGCCGGGGACCTGCTCGACGGTCGACAGCACCGAGTCCGGCATCGACGCGCGTTCCTCGAGGCTGCTCGTCTGCGCGGTGAACGCGTTCTCTCGACGCACCAGGACGTCGATCTGCGCGTAGCCGGTGTCCACGAGATCGTTGAACGCGGCCGTCATCGTGTCGGTG
>Ga0299907_10000062_pt1 | contig 36396 bp, 29 predicted proteins | sample RVTome_16_FD_198680 | JGI IMG/M metagenome (GOLD analysis project Ga0299907, IMG submission 198680) | Soil microbial communities from uranium-contaminated site in the Upper Colorado River Basin, Wyoming, United States - RVT152D67 (version 2) ...
CAGGCCGCCGGCTGCCGGCACATCCAGCTCGACGAGCCGCTGTTCGCCATCGTCGACGACGAGGAGATGGCGGCCGCCGTCGAGGCGGACAACGCCTGCTTCGACGGCATCACCGCCTTCCGGTGGGTGCACGTCTGCCAGGGCAACTACGCGGTGGGGGCTCACTACGACGGCCAGATCGGGCACCGCTACTTCGACTCCGGCCGCTACCCGACCGAGCTGATCTGCCAGATCGACTGTGACGCCATCATGAACGAAGGCGACATGACCCCCAAGTACGACGGCCTGCTCAAGAACCAGCAGCTGTGCATCGGTGTGGCCGACGTCCAGGACCTGAACGTGGAGACTCCGGAAAGGCTGGTGGATCGTGTCGTCACCTGGTCCGGGTCCTGGCTCACCCCCGAACAGACGCTGCTCACGAGCTCCTGCGGGATGAACCACCTCCCCCGGCACATCGCCTTCGGCAAGCTCCGGGCCCTGACCGGGACAAGGGAACTGTTGCGAGCGGAACTGCGGAGGCCGACCTGACCCGGACACGTGATCACGAGAAGTGGAGTGGGCAGCGGGAGAGGCTGTCACGGGTGTCGCACACCAAGAATGTGTTTCGTTTGTTGACGCCGTGATCGAGGTATCCCATGCTGCACTGCTTGAAGCTCCCGCAGCGCGTCGAAAACGGCGGTCAGGCTACGGCGAACTGCCACGACGTTCGCCGTTTTCGCCGCCTGGCTCGTCGACCCCACAAGACTATCCTGTCTCGCGCCGAGGGCGTTGTCCCATACCTCGGTCGGGAGCTGGTCGGGTCTCCTCCGTCGAGGCCGTGCGCCTCCACGATTGACCCCTGCCGATACAGACCTGTATGATCACTGGCCTGGTCCAGGAGGGACCGCCATGTGCGCTGTCAGCCTTCGACTCGGACCCTGGTCACCGGGTTGGAGCCGGTGATGCCCTCGGTGGCGCTGCGTCCGGCGAGGCAGGACGATCGCAAGGCCATCGGGCGCCTCATGTTCGACGCCTACGGGGAGTTCGAGGCGTTCCTCACACCTGGGAACTGGGCCCAGATGATGACGAACCTGGCACGCGTCGTGATGGACGCCGGGGACGAGCAGCTGCTCGTGGCCGAGGTGCACGGTCGACTGGCCGGGACCGTGACCTACTATCCGCCCGGTCCGAAGGACTACAACCGGGTTCCACCCGAGTGGGCCGTGATCCGGGCCCTGGCCGTCCACCCCGCCTGCCGCCGCGGCGGCCTGGCTCGCATGCTGACCGAGGAGTGCCTGAGGAGGGCGCGCCAGGACCACGCCTCCTTGGTGGGCCTGCACACCGCCGAGTTGATGGTGGCGGCGAGGGCGATGTACGAGGGGATGGGCTTCCGGGTACAGCACACCTTCACCCATCTCGACATCTCGTTCTCCGTCTACGCGCTGGCGCTGGATGCGCCACCGCGGGCATAAGCCGACTATAGGAGACCGGCCTGCTCGGCCAGATCCGCCAGTGTCACCTGGGGACGGGCACCGAGGTGGCCGATCACTTCAGCGGCGGCCAGTGCGCCCAGACGGGCGCAGTCGGGAAGGGCCAGCTCCCGAGTGAGCCCCAGGAGGAAGCCGGCGGCGAAGAGGTCTCCCGCTCCCGTCGTGTCGATCACCGAGGAGAGGGGCTCGGCGGGAACGGCGACCGTCACGGTGCCGTCGGCCACCAGCGCGCCGCGTTCGCTGCGGGTCACCGCCACCACCGGGCACCAGCCGGCCAGGACAGCCAAAGCCGCTTCGGCGTCGGCCTTGCCGGTCAGCTGGCGGGCTTCCTTCTCGTTGGCGAGCAGGATGTCGACGTGGGCGATCAAGGCGCAGAAAGCGTCACGCTGGGAGCCGACCCACAGAGGGTCGGACAGCGTGAGCGCCACCTGACGGCCGGCGGCGTGGGCGGCCTTCACCGCCGCCGCCAGGGCCGACTCCGCGCTGGGCAGGCCGACCAGATAGCCCTCCACGAAGGTGATCAGCGCGCCATTGACCAGTTCCTCGTCGACGTCGGCGGCCGAGAGCTCTCCCGCGATCCCCAGGTGCGTGGTCATCGTCCGCTGGGCGTCGGGCGTCACCAGCACGAGGCAGTGGGCGGTGGCGGGCCCCAAGCTGGCGGCCGGTGTCGTATAGGTGACGCCGGTTGCCCTCAAGTCGTGGGTGAAGATCGCCCCCATCTCGTCGTCCCGGACCTTCCCCATGAAGGCCGACCGTCCCCCGAGCGAGGCCACTCCGGTGGCGGTGTTGGCCGCCGACCCGCCTGAAACCTCGATTCCCGGCCCCATGGCGGCATAGACGGTGGCGGCGCGCTCGGCGTCGACCAGCGACATGGTCCCCTTGGCCAGGCCGAATTCGTCGAGCAGGGCGTCGTCGCAGTGGGCAAGCACGTCGACGATGGCGTTGCCGATCGTGAGGACGTCGAGGGTGACGGCGGGCATGGCCGAGGACTCCGCGGTCAGCCGGCCGCCAGGGGCTCAGCCACCAGGCCGAGGTTGGTGAGGATGCCGGCGACGGAACGGGACTTGTTGAGGGTGTAGAAGTGGACGGCGGGGACACCGAAGTCGATCAGGCCCTGGCACTGGTCGGTGGCGTAGTCGATGCCGAGAGCCACGGCGGCCTCGTCGTCGTCGGCCACGCCCTCCAGCAACCGGCCCAGCCGCTCGGGGATCTTGGAGCCGCACAGGGCGGTGAAGCGCCTCGTCTGGGCCGTGGACTGGATCGGGAGCACGCCCGGCACGACGGGCACCGTCACCCCGACGGCGGCCACGTCCTCGGCGTAGCGGTAGAAGTCCTCGTTGTCGAAGAACAGCTGGGTGATGATGGCGTCGGCGCCGGCGTCGACCTTCTCCTTCAGGTAGCGCAGGTCGGCCTCCCGGCTCTCGGCCCGGGGATGGGTCTCCGGGAAGCCGGCCACCGCAATCGAGAAATCTCCCAGGGCCCGCGCTTCCCGGACGAGCTCGACGCTGTAGAGGAAGCCGTCGGGGCGGGGAACCCACTCGCCCGTTCCTCCCGGGGGGTCGCCCCGCAGGGCGATGATGTTCTCGATCCCCCGGCCGGCCAGTTCCCTGAGGACGCCACGCACCTCGTCCTTCGACTGGTTCACCACGGTGAGATGGCACATCACGTCGAGGTCGTAGGTGCGGTGGATCGTGTCCACCAGCGAGACCGTGCTGTCTCTCGTGCCGCCACCGGCACCATAGGTCACCGAGCAGAACGATGGCCGGTATGTCCTCAGGCACTCGATCTCCCGCCACAGCGTGGCCAGGCCTTTCTCGGTCTTCGGAGGGAAGAACTCGAAGGAGAGCTGGAAGCCGGGTTGGGCGTAGATCTCTCGGAGCTTCATGGTTTCTGCAACTCCCTCCGTCTGGACCCCCGGACACCCCGGGGAAGGTCGATTCGCGCTTCCCTCATCGCCGCGGCGCCTCGAAGAGATCCCACTGGGGGATGTCGGCACCGTCGAGGGAACGCTGGGCGGGCTCCACGAAGGCGGTGAGGCGGGCGGCGGACACCGTGTTGTGCAGGAGCCAGATGTCGGTGATCGGCCCGACGCCTCCCGGCACGGGAGAGATGGCGGAGGCCCTGGCCGCCACACTCTCGAAATCGAGGTCACCGACGAAATGGACCTTGCCGCTGTCCGGATCTTCGACGGGGTTGATGCCGACGTCGATGGCGATCACGCCCGGTTGAACGTGCTCGCCGCGCACCAGTCCGGCCACACCGGCGGCCACGATGAGGATGTCGGCCCGAGCCGTGTAGTCGGCCAGGAAGCCCGCCCGGGAGGTGTGCACGTCGCACGAGGACACCGTGGCGTTGCGGGCCAGCGCAAGCCCGACCGCGGGCTTCCCCACGTTGTTGGAGCGGCCGATCACGACCAGTTTGGATCGGGCGTAGACCTCGGCCGGATCGTGACCCGCCTCCCGCAGGTAGCGGTCCAGCATGTAGAAGATCGACGCCGGCGTGGACGGGATGTAGCGGGGACGGCCGAGCGCGAGCAGGCCGGCGTTCATGGGGTGTACGGACTCGATGTCCTTCATCGGATCGAGTTCCCGGTAGACCGCCACTTCGGCGACGTGCCGGGGCAGAGGGCGCAACACGAGGATGCCGTGCACGCGCGGGTCGGCATCGAGCTTCCCCACCGCCGCCACCACGTCGGCCTCCTCGGCGCTGGCCGGCAGGTGCTCGCCGACGTAGTGGCACCCGAGATCCTCGGCCAGCCGGCGCACCCGCCGCTCGTAGGCCATGGCCGGGAACTCGTCTCCCACGAGCACGGTCGCCAGCCCGGGGCGCACGCCCTGCGCTTCGAGAGCCTTGATGTCCTCGTGCACGCGTGTCTTGAGATCGGCGGCGTAGGCCCGGCCGTTGATCACGTCAGCCTGGGGGACTGAAGCTGCGGTCATGGCGGTCAATAGCGGTAGTGGTCGGCCTTGTAGGGGCCGTCGACGGGCACGCCGACGTAGGCGGCCTGCTCGGGCCGGAGCCGGGTGAGCTTCACCCCGAGGGCGTCGAGGTGGAGCCGGGCCACCTTCTCGTCGAGGTGCTTGGGCAGGACGTGGACGCGCCGCTCGTATTCGGCGGGCCTGGTGAAAAGCTCGATCTGGGCGATGGTCTGGTTGGTGAACGAGTTCGACATCACGAAGCTGGGGTGCCCGGTGGCGTTGCCCAGGTTGAGCAGGCGTCCCTCGGACAAGACGATGATGGAGTGGCCGTTCGGGTGTCCGGGCGAGGCGGGGAAGCGCCACTCGTCCACTTGGGGTTTGACGTTGGAACGCTCGACCCCGGGGATCTTGGCCAGGCCCGCCATGTCGATCTCGTTGTCGAAGTGCCCGATGTTCCCGACGATCGCCTGGTGCTTCATCCGGGCCATGTCGGCGGCGCTGATCACGTCCTTGTTGCCGGTGGCGGTGACGAAGATGTCGGCCTCGGACACCACATCCTCCAGCGTGGTGACCTGGTATCCGTCCATGGCCGCCTGGAGGGCGCAAATGGGGTCGATCTCGGTGATGATCACCCGGGCGCCCTGGCCCCGGAGGGACTCGGCGCAGCCCTTGCCCACGTCGCCGTAGCCACAGACGACGGCGACCTTGCCGCCGATGAGCACGTCGGTGGCCCGGTTCACCCCGTCGATCAGCGAGTGGCGGCAGCCGTACCGGTTGTCGAACTTCGATTTGGTGACCGAGTCGTTCACGTTGATGGCGGGAAACAGCAGGGTGCCGGCCGCCTGCATTTCGTAGAGGCGGTGGACGCCGGTGGTGGTCTCCTCGGTGACGCCCCGGATGCCGGCGGCGACGTCCGTCCACTTGCGGGGGTTGGTCGCCAGTGACGCCTGGAGCCGGTGGAGCACGACCTCGTACTCCTCGCTCTCTGCGCTGCGGGGATCGGGAACCACACCCGCGGCTTCGAACTCCGCACCCCGGTGGACCAACAGGGTTGCGTCCCCGCCATCGTCGACGATCAGGTTCGGGCCGTCACCTCCCGGCCAGGTGAGGGCGGCCTCGGTGCACCACCAGTACTCCTGGAGGTTCTCACCCTTCCAGGCGAAGACAGTCACGCCTCGAGGATCGTCCTGGTGGCCGCCCGGACCGACGACCACAGCGGCGGCGGCATGGTCCTGCGTGGAGAAGATGTTGCAACTGGCCCAACGCACCTGCGCGCCCAGCGCCACCAGCGTTTCGATCAGCACGGCCGTCTGGACGGTCATGTGCAAGGAACCGGTGATGCGGGCCCCGGCCAGTGGCCGGGTCGGGCCGCACTCGGCCCGCATGGCCATGAGGCCCGGCATCTCGTGCTCGGCCAGCCGGATCTCCTTGCGCCCCCACTCGGCCAGGGAGAGGTCGGCGACCTTGAAGTCGGGGAACACCACCGGGTCGCCGCGGAGGTCACCGGCGGGGATGGAGGGGGTGGCGTCGCGCTGGATGGTCATGTCTCCTCCGGGTCGGGCGTTGAGCGCGGACGTGAAGATCAGGTCGAGACGGGAACTTCGGAATCCAGGACCGGCCGGAAGGCGGCGTTGAGGGTCAGGTCGGAACGCACCTCGGCGGCTCCCTCGACCATGGCCCGGAGCTTGGCTCGGGCGACATCCACTGGAAGGTGCCGCAGGCCGCAATCCGGATTGACGATCAGCCGATCGGCGGCGACGACGTCCAGCGCGCGCCGGATGCGGCTGGCGACAAGCTCGGGGGTCTCGACCTGAGGGGTCTTCACGTCGATGACTCCGAGCCCGAGCTCACGGTCCCAGCCGTACTCGGCGAGCAGCGCCAGGTCGTCGTAGCCCTTGCGGGCGAACTCGAGGGTCAGCCGCTCGACCCGGGCCTCGAGGACGGCCGGGAAAAGGAACGAGTAATGGCCCTCCCACAGCGGCCGGGCGTGGCGGTTGCCGTAGCAGACGTGCAGTGCCCAGCTGGCCTCCACGCCGGCGACCACGGTGTTCACCGCCTCGATCGCCAGGTCGACCTGATCCGTGTACCCGGCCAGGAACGGCTCGTCGATCTGCAACAACCGGGCGCCGGCCTCGACGAGGGCGTGCGCCTCGGCGTTCAGCCCGCGAGCCAGGGCCAGCACCAGGTCGCGTTCGCCCGGGTAGGCGCGGTTCTCGATGTGGCGGGACAGCGAGAACGGCCCGGTGAACGAGAACTTGACCGGCCGATCGGTGTACTGGGCCGTGAAGCGGTAGTCGTCGGCCAGGCCGAGCGATCCCGGAACGGGTTCGGGAAGCTCCGTGTCGACCTGCGCCTGGTAGTAGTCGAAGTAGTGGAGCTTGGCGGGCTTGGCGATGCTGACGCCGGGAATCCGCGACAGGAGGTAGTCGATGTCGTTGTCGCGTCGCAGCTCGCCGTCGGAGACCACGTCGATCCCGGCCTGCTCCTGATCCTTGAGCGCCGCCTTGATGGCGACCTGGTGGATCTCCTCCAGATGGTCGGCACTGACCCGCCGTTGCAGGTGATCGTCCTTCAGTCGCTCGAGCCATTCGGGAACGGAGTAGGAGCCCACCACGGTGGTTGGCAGCATCGGTTCGCTCCTGTGCTAATCCCTGATCTGGGCGGTCAGCGTCTTGACGTTGGATCCCGACCGGTGGGTGAAGGCGGAGAAGCGGATGTCGTAGCCGAGCCGGGCGCCCATGTGCGCCAGCAGGGCGCCGTTGACCCAGTTGATGACCGATCCGTCGTATTTGCCGGGGCCGAAGAACCCGCTCCCGTACTCCCGGTGATCGACCACGAAGAGGTCGTGGCAGTGGAGCCGGCCGAAGGGATGCAACAGCGGGAGCGTCTCGGCGAAGCTCGACAGCGTGCCGTTGCTCACATGCATCCTGGTGTCGCCCCGCGCCTCCAGCAGGGGCCGAAGGAGCTCCCCGGAGAGCGAAGGGCTGGGCTGGTAGGAGGCGAGCCCGTCCATCGGCGCGTAGCGTTCCTCGACTCTCAGGCCCTCCCAGACGTCTTGCCAGAAGCGGACCGCCCGAGGTAGATCGGGAAAGTGCTCCGGGCTGGCCTCGGCCAGCAGCTCGGGCCCGAGCGTCAAGAGCCGGTGGATCAGGGCGCCGAGCCGGTTCACCTCCGTGTTCACCGTCCTGGCGAGGTGCTCCGCCTCCTCTCCGGGTAGGTAGGCCCGGGTCTCGACGAGATACGGCCGCCCCGCGATGGTGGCGAGCTCGTCGGTCGGGAGGTTGTCGTAGACGTTGGAGAGATAGACGAGGAACAGCTTCCCCCGAAGGAACCCCAGCGTCGTCTCGGGCCGGCGCGCGTCGAGCACCATGGCGCTGGTATGCGCGCCATGATCGGCCACGGCCTGCTGGGCACGTTGGAGGACGTGGGGAGAGTAGTCACCCATGAAGTAGTGCAGTCGCCGGTTGTAGTCGCGACCGTGCGTCTGGTCGAGGCGGGCGAACTCGTCGAAGAAGGCCCGGGCGAAGCTGCCGTTGCCGACCCCGAGCTCGAGGACGCAGAGATCCTCGGGGAGCGCATGTCGGGCGTCGAGGGAGTCCCAGGTGGCGAAGAGCTCGCCGATCAGTTCCCGGATGGCCATCCGGTTGCGGGCGTCGCTCTCGCCGCCGGGGAGCGCCGCCTCGTACTCCTGACCGGTCGCCTGCTCCCATTGGGCGAGGAACTGCCAGTACAGCTCGTTGAACCGCCAGATGCAGCTCTCCCGCCCCGGTCCCCACTCCTCCAGCACGACCCGCTCGGTGACGTCGGAGACACCCCGGTCTCCGGGGGTGGTCCGTCGGCAGCCTTCGAGCGCCGCCTTCGTCACCGTGCCCAGGTCCGTGGCGGACGCCCGGCGCAGGTCGAGAGCGACCTCGAGCCGGCACGCCTCCGAGTCATCGAGCACCGGACGGAGCTCGACGGCCTCGCGGAAGTTGTGCTTGTACTGGATCCAGTCGCAGACGAGGCGGAACTGAGCGAGATCGACGCCGTCGTCGGCGACGAGGGCCTCGAGGACCGGTCCCAGAGTGGTGAGCAGGTCGATGCGCTTCTCACCCCGGAGCCGCCGTACCGGTCGCACCTCGATCAGCACGGGCCTCTCCCTGGTGTCACCCGATGGGTGGCGTCAAGCGTCATGACAGCCCGACGATCTCTCCGTGCTCATCGATGTCGATGCGCTCCGCGGCGGGGTGCGAGGCGAGCCCGGGAATGGTCCGCATGTCGCCACAGCTCGGATAGATGAACCGGCGCCCACCGAGGCCCGGACCTCCCGCACGGGGAGGACCCAGCCTCGAGGTCGGTCGGAAAGCCGGTCACCGTCATGCCCTCAGGGCCGCGAGCGCCGGCGCGGACGTCACCGCATCCCGGAGCTCGCCGGCCGTGTCCGTCGCCTCCCAGGTGAAATCGGCGTCCTCCCGTCCGAAGTGACCGTAGGCGGACGTCTTCCCGTAGATCGGGCGATGGAGTCGCAGGTTCTGGCGAAAGGCCCCGGGACGGAGGTCGAAGTGCCCGTCGATCAGCTCGAGAATGGCGCGCCTGGGCACGCGCTCGGTGCCGAACGTGTCGATCATGACCGACACCGGGCGGGCCACCCCGATGGCGTACGCCACCTGGACCTCGCACCGGTCGGCGAGTCCTGCGGCCACCACGTTCTTGGCCACGTGGCGAGCCGCGTAGGCGGCCGAGCGGTCGACCTTGGAGGGATCCTTGCCCGAGAAGGCTCCGCCGCCGTGGCGCGCCGCGCCCCCGTAGGTGTCGACGATGATCTTGCGGCCGGTGAGTCCGCAGTCGCCCATCGGCCCACCCACCTCGAACTTGCCGGTGGGGTTGACGAGAAAGTTCGACCCGGACAGAAGCTTGCGCTCGTCGTAGAGACCGGCGGGCAACACGGGCTGGACAACGTGCTCGAACAGATCGGGCCGGATGACGGACTGGGAGTCGACCCCCGGGGAGTGCTGAGTCGAGATCAGGACCCGCTCGATCTCGACCGGGCGGCTCCCGTCGTAGCGGATGGTCACCTGGGTCTTGCCGTCCGGGCGGAGATAGCCGAGGACGCCTGCCTTGCGCATCGTGGCCAGCCGCTCCGCCAGCCGGTGGGCCAGCAGGATCGGCATGGGCATCAACTCGGGTGTCTCGTTGGTGGCGTAGCCGAACATCATCCCCTGGTCGCCGGCCCCGGCCAGGGCCAACGGGTCCTGGTCTCCCTGGTCGTGGCGAGCCTCCAGGGCGACGTCCACGCCTTGGGCGATGTCGGGTGACTGCTTGTCGATGGAGGTGATGACCGAGCAGGTGTTGCAGTCAAAGCCGTAATCGGCGTTGTCGTAGCCGATGCGGCGAGCCGTCTCCCGGGCGATCGCCGGGATATCGACGGATGCCTCCGTCGTGATCTCACCCGAGACGAGGATGAGGCCGGTGGTGACCAGCGTCTCGCACGCCACCCGGCCGGCGGGATCCATGGCCATCACCGCGTCGAGTACGGCATCGGAGATGGCGTCAGCGAGCTTGTCGGGATGGCCTTCGGTGACCGACTCGGACGTGAACAGGAACTCGTTCTCGGACAGTGTGGGCATTGAAGGCCATCCTCCTTGGACCGATCACGATCCAGTTCGGGCGCGCGGCGCCAGCCGGTCCCGTACGGCGCTGATATGGGCAGGGCCCACCCCGCAGCAGCCCCCGATGATGCGAGCGCCCTCGGAGCGCCAACCCAGCGACAGCTCGCCGTAGCTCGCCGGATCAAGCTCCTCGTCGAGCCGGGGATAGCAGCCCACGGGAAGGGACGTCGATGCGGCAAGCTCGGCAAGGGCGCGAGACGCGTGGTGCAGCGGAATGCAGTTCACGAGCACGGCCTGCACTCCCGCCTGTTCGAGTTCCGCAACCGCCCGAGAGAACAACCCGGACGGTTCTCCCGGTGCCGCGGAGACTCGACGGAAGCTCACCCACACCGGCATTCCACTGGCCGCCACCTCGCCGATGGCGCGAGCGAGCGCGGGGCTCGGAACTGTGGTCAACGTCTCCACCACGACGAGGTCGGGCGGGTCGACGCTCCACAACATGCCCAGCAGCAGCTGCTCACCGGCCAGCAGCGGGTCGGCGTCGTTGAGCGAGAACGCCACTACGCACCGGCCCGTGCAGCCGGCCTCGGCGATGCCTCGCCGAGCCAGCGTCACGGCGTCGCGGGTGGCAACCGTCCAAGCCGGAAGCCCGGTCCGGCCGGGACGGCGGCCTCGGACGGTCGCGGTGCTGCCCAGGATGCCCCACGTGTTGGTGGAGATGACATCGCAGCCGGCCAGGGCGTACTGGCGGTGGACCTCGAGCACACGGTCGGTTCGGTCATAGATCGACCACGGCTCCGGTTGCGACCCGTCACCGGGGGAGGCGCCGGTCACGCCTCGGGCGATCTCGCTGCCGACGCCGCCGTCGAGGACGATGCACCCGCCCCCGGCCAGTAAGGCCTCGATCCGGGCCCTCCGCGGCTCGCTGTTCAACGGCTCGCCCCCACCTCCGGTCCATCGGGTAGACAGACCTGTACGTCTAGGCAAGTGTTAACACCCGGAGGCCGGCCCAGTCAAGGCCGGGCCGGTCTGAGCCCCGAGAGGTTGACGGCGTGAGCCGGACATGAGATGTTCAGGGGCCGACAGACGGGTCTGTCTACTAGCCGGGGGGCGCCCTACCCTCGACGGTCAGCGGTTGACCCTGGTGGTGAGCGGAGGAGGAACGCTGGCGGGATCGCCGGGCTCCACGACGGCGACCCGACGGCCGGAGAGGAGAGGAACGATGGCATACGACCCACGCACCGCTACCGGAATCCCTACCGAACCAGTCGGATCCCTACCCCGGCCGAGCAAGCTGCAGGCCGCGTACGCACAGTATGACGCCGGCGAGATCAAGTTCGGCGACCTGGAAGCCGTGCAGGAAGAAGCCGTTCAAGATTCGATCCAGAGGTTCGAGGCCACGGGTTCGCCGATCGTCTCCGACGGCGAGCAGCGGATCTCCAGTTTTGCCACCTACCCCCTGACCGACACGCTGGCGGGGACCGGCCTGGCCGACCACCTCGGCCCCGGCGGACAGTACTTCGCCATCTTCGCTGACGGGCATTACCGGCAACTCCCGAAGCTGGTTGGCGGCCCCTTCCGTTACAAGACGTACGCGGGCGACCTCCTGGCGAAGTCGATCAGGTACGCCACCAAGCCGATGAAGCAAGCCGTGATCGCCCCCTCCATGCTGTGCCTGCTCTACCCGCTGAACGAGAAGGTGCCGGGCTACTCGCGCGAAGAGTTCGAAGGCGATCTCGTGGACGAGTGCGAAAGGGACGTCCGCAAGGCCTTCGAAGCTGGCGCAGCGCGCGTATCCATCGACTTCACCGAAGGCAGGCTCGCGACCAGGGCGGATCCCCGCAACCCGTGGACCGGCACCGGGATGCTGCCGCACTTCATCGAACTCAACAATCGGGTCCTCGACCGGTTCACGGCGGAGGAGCGCGTGAACATTGGTGTTCATACCTGTCCCGGTGGTGACCGTGACTCCGTACACAGCGCAGACGTTCCCTACAGCGACCTGCTGCCCGAGATGTTCAAGCTCAACGCCGGCTACTTCCTGATCCAGCTGGCGAGCGAGCGGGACAAGGACTCGGTCTACGAGATGGTCGGGAAGTACAGCCGCGACGACGCCAATGGCGTCCCGCAGATGTGCTATGTCGGCGTGATTTCACCCGTGATGCCCAGGCCGGAGGCTGCGCAGGAGGTCTGCGATCAGCTGGTGCGGGCAGCCAACTTCATCCCCAAGGAGCGCCTCGCTTCCACCGACGACTGTGGGTTCTCTCCCTTCAGCATCGACGAGAAGCCGAGCCACGGCTCCCCGGACTATGCCCGCGACGTCGCCTTCCAGAAGATCAAGAACCGCATCGATGGCACCAGGATGGCGGCCGAGAAGCTCGGCGTGTCCTGACTTAGGCAGAGGCCCCTGTCCGGGAAACGGCGGCGCCCCGCTGCTTCCCGGCGCAGGGATGATGAGCCGCAAGGGTTGCCCCGCCGGTGACGGCGAGGTGACCGTGGCCTCCCTGGCGCGTCGACGCACCGCCGCTGCAGGGCTGATCCCCGTCAAGTCTGCGCGCACCCAGCACCTGAAGGGACGCGATTACGGGCAGGGGCACCATCCTGCGCTTGCACGACCTGTGGGTCCGATCCGCGAACCACAGAGTGGCGGTTCACCGAACGACCACCATGTTGTGCCCACGCGTCAGGCAGACCACCTCCAGGCATCCGTCGGGCCCGCTGGGTCGTCATCGTCCGCGAGCTGATCATTCTGCGACACGCCAGACGGACCGCCTGACGAGATCCCCGACCGGCGCATAGTCGTGTCGTCGGATGAGGCCGCGACGTAGGTCCAAAGCGCGCAGGCAGCGAAGGCGGCGATGTCGGCGGTCGTCCACCGCATACGGCGCGGCGCCGGGATTCCGGAATCGAACCGATGTGACCAACCGGGTGCCTCGAGATTGACGACCTGGCCCGTGGTGGCCACGGTGGCCCGTACATCATGGAGAGCCGTCCGCTGGCCCTTGGTCGCGAAGGCGAGGCCTCCTGAGGAGAGCTCCAACGAGACCGCCGCGGCCTGGCGCCAGCGGGCGAGGCCGCCGTGGGCGTTGATGACGTCGTTGACCAGGCTCATCGCGATGTTGTCAGGGCAGCTAACTCGAGGAGGTCAGCCGCGAGTTGCACCGGGCGTTCATCGGGGAGGAAGTGGCCGGCACCTTCGTAGAGACGGAACTGCGCGTGGGGAAGGAGGTCGGCCGTGCGCTGCCCGACGGACAAAGGGAAGAAGGGATCGCGGTCGCCCCACCCGACGATGGCCGGAACCGTTGCGGATCGGAGCGCAGCCTCGACGGGCGTGTACAGCTCCCGCAACCGGCGCAGACTCGTCGCGAAGATCGTGGCGATGGTTGCCTGCCTGCGTGCGTCGCCAATGTATCGGTCCAGGTCGAATCGTTGCCGAGGCCGCCCGACGCCTCGGCGGACCATCATCGCCAACGACGGTCGAGAAAACAGCAGCCGTTCTGCGACCACACCCACGAAGGGCAATTTGAGGGTGGAGAGAGGGAACGGGATCGGGGTGTCCGGAAAGGCGTTGGTGGCGAACAATGCCAAGGCCGCCACCCGCTCTGGCGCCGCGGCAACGAGGTGTGCCGCCACGGGCCCGCCGAAGTCGTGGCCGACGACAACCACCTGGTCCACACCGGCGTGGTCGAGTACCTCGAGGAGGTGACGAGCCTGGTTCGGCGCCAGGAGGGCGTCGGGGACATCGGGAATTGTCTCGGCGCCGAACCCGAGCAAATCGGGGACCAGTACGTCGTGGTGCTCACGCAGCAGCGTTGACACGCCGTTCCAGGTGGCAGAAGAGCCAGGGATTCCGTGGATGAGGAGGAAAGCCGTCATTCCCCTAGCGAAGCAGATATAGCTTTAGAAAGTCAAGTAAGCTTGGCGACATGTCGAGGTCCTACGGACAGTTCTGCGGTCTGGCCCGCGCGCTGGACCATGTCGGGGACCGCTGGACGCTGCTCGTGATCCGGGAGCTGCTCCTCAGCGATGCGGGCTACGGCGCACTCTTGACTGCGCTCGACGGGATCCCCACGAACCTGCTCGCCGACCGGCTCCGCCAGCTCGAGGCGGACGGAGTGGTGACCCGCTGTGCCGATGGCGACGACCGCCGCCGGGTGATCTACCGGCTCACCCCGCTCGGGCAGGGTCTCGAACCGGTGCTCTTGGAGCTCATCCGATGGGGAGCGCAGTGGATGGGCGCTGGCCCCGGCGACGACCGCTTCGACCCACGGTGGGCGGTGCTGGCCCTACGAGCTCTCCTCACCGGCCGCCAACCCCAGATCCGAGGCACAACCGAACTGCGCCTCGAAGGGGGTCCGCTCAGGCTTGTGAGCACCGGTGACGCACCACTGCAGATCGAACGTGGCGTTTCCGCCGATGAGCCGGACGCGACGGTCGACGGCAACGCTGCGCACCTGCTCGGTCTTGTGGCCGGGCAGCTCACCATCGGCGCGGCGAAACGGCGCGGCGTCCGAATAACCGGCGACCAGCGCCTCGCGTGCGCGGTGCTCCTGCCATGACGACAGACACCACCCGCGCTCGGGCTGCGGGACATTGCTGCGAATCCCACAACCGGCCGCCGGCTTGAACCATGACCCGCCCCTGCACGCTGCCGGCTGAGAGCGATACCGCAGGAGCATCGCGTTCCTTGGCTTTGTCAGGCCGGAAACCAATAGCCCAGTAGCCGAGGCCGACCAACACGGGTGAGACCGCAACCAAAGACAGGCCACGGAGAAAGAGCCGTTCGCCCGGGGTCCGCTATCTCTGCCACACGCCCATAGCGACCCGGAGACAAGCAAGGCAGAGGAACGCGACGACGAGACCGAGACGGACGTAGTCGCCCAACGTGAGATCCGCGTGCATGGCGAGCATCAAAGTCAAGATTCCACCTCCCGGCGCGCGGGCCCTTCCGTCCCGGGACTTCTCCACGAATTACGCGCATCTTTCCTGGACAGCCCGGTGGCCCCGGGGTGCCCCCTACCGCCGGGACAGAGGCATGGCAGGGTCCGGCACCCTGGATTCGGTGCGTCAGGGAACGAAGAAAGAAAAACGGGTTGCCCCGTACCGGCCTGGCGCACGGGTGGTCGTTCGGTGATCCAAAGTGGGTCGTCGCGAGAGCACGCCCCAGAGGGCGTCCTCTTAGCTTAGTGTGGGCTTTCCGGTTCCAACCGGAAGTGTCTCCTCTCCTGGTTAGGTCACCTCCCGCAGGGTGCCCTTTTCGACCTCGTACACGAAGCCCCTGACCGAGTCTTTTTGGGGGATGAAGGGGCTGGCCTGGATGCGCTGGATCGACTGGCGCACGTCCTCATCGGCGTCGGGGAAGGCCTCTAGGGCGAAGGGCGGCCGAATCCCGGTGTCCGCCCGAATCTGCTCCTTCACGTCGTCGTCGTTGAACGTGAGCATGCCGCAATCGCTGTGATGGATGAGGATGACCTCCCGGGTGCCGAGCAGGCGCTGGGAAATCGTGAGGGAGCGGATCACGTCGTCGGTCACGACGCCCCCCGCGTTGCGGATCACGTGGGCCTCGCCCTCCTGCAGGCCGAGGAGGCCGTAGGGGTTAAGACGGGCGTCCATGCAGGCCACAACGGCCACGTGCTTCCCCGGGGGCATGGGCAGCCCCCCTTTGTCGAACCCTTGGGCGTAACGCTGGGCGTTCTCGAGCAATCCGTCAGTGACGCTCATGGCGAACTCCCTTCTCGGGTGCCAATCGGCGACTCGCACGTTATGACGGCCCACCTTCCGGTCGCAAACGCCCCGTCAGGACACTGGGCCTGCCCCCGAACGATGCTCCTAGGGACCGGAAAGTGACCGACAAGCGGACCGCACGCAGTCCAAGCATTATGCGCCAAACAGCTTTCGGACCTTGAACGGCTGGCCGCAGGTCCGGTGTCATGCCGCTCTTGGCGGCGGGTTCCGCCGACCGTTGTTCGGGTAGGCGTTGCGGGTCGGATCGCGATGCCGGAGGATGCTCCATGGACAATGTTCCGCCGGTTGTCTTGAACAACGACGTGGAGATGCCGCTTCTGGGCTTCGGCGTGTACCAGATAACCGACTTGGAAGAATGCGAACGAAGCGTCTGCGACGCGCTCTCCGTCGGCTACCGCCTGTTAGATACCGCAGCGGCGTATGGCAACGAGGAGGCGGTCGGCCGGGCGATCAAACGCAGTGCCGTCCCTCGGGACGAAGTGTTCGTGACGACGAAGCTCTGGATCACCGATGCCGGCTATGACAGTGGCGTCCGAGCCTTTGAACGGTCATTGCAACGGCTCGGACTCGACTACCTCGACCTCTACCTCATCCACCAACCGTATGGAGACGTGTACGGCGCATGGCGAGCCATGGAGGAGATGTACCGGCTGGGTCGAGTGCGAGCGGTCGGTGTGAGCAACTTTCCCCCGGACCGCGTCATGGACTTCCTCATGCACCATGACCTGGCACCAGCGGTTGACCAGATCGAAACCCACCCATTCCACCAGCAGATGGAGACGCAAGCCTTCCTGCAGGACAATGGAGTTCAGATCCAGTCTTGGGGGCCCTTCGCCGAAGGCAAGCACGACATCTTCAACAACGCCACGCTGCGGTCGATCGCCGAAGAGCACTCCCGCACGGTGGCTCGAGTGATCCTTCGCTGGCTCACCCAGCGCGGCGTCGTGGCGATCCCGAAGTCGGTACGCCGAGAGCGGATGGAGGAGAACTTTCAGGTGTTCGACTTCAACCTCACGCCAGAGGACATGGATGCGATCGCCAAACTCGACTTAGGTGCCAGCAGCTTCTTCGACCATCGCGACCCCAACATGGTCAAGCTGTTGAGCGAAGCACCGGGCCCTACCTGATCGCGAACGGCAGCATCTCAGGCGCAGGGTAGGTGCCGTTCTCTCTCGGCTTCGCGCACTCATTCGGCACCTCGAAATCGCCCGGTATCACTCGCCTGGGGTGCCCCCGAACCCCGGCTCCGAACAATGCCCGGACGGATCACGGACGAGGAGGAGCGCAGGATCCAGGCATTTCCGGACGGTCAGCCGGCGGCGGGTGGCATGCTGCCGGGGTGGCCGATGAGCGGGTACGCGTCTGGCACGAGGTTGGTGCTGGGGGATCATGAGCGCGATGGAGGCGTTGGCGTACTACGGGGGTCTCTTCGACCGGGGGGAGCTGTCGGATGTGCAGGCGGCACTGACCTGGTGCCGCGGGGTGCCGGTCGAGGACGTGATCGTCCGACTCGGGGCGGAGCCTGCATCGGGGGTGCCGATGACGGTCCGGGAGGCGTACGACGGCGAGGCCCACTATGACCTGGCGATCGTGGCGGAGATCGGCGGGGCGGTTCTCATCGCCGAGCCGTTCGGTGGAACGGCGGCGCAGCCGGAACTGGCGAAGCGGCTGTCGAGCGGGAGAGGGCTCGTCGTCGGCGTCTCCTGGAATGTCGAGCACGACAACCACCTCACGGTCGCCGAAGATGGCCTGTCGATTGTCCAGTTCGACATGCGGGACCCGGAGGACCGGTTCGGGCGGGACCCGGATCGGTTCGCCCCCCTCCTTGAGGGCTTCGACACCGACGACTGGATGGCGGCCGGGCTGGCCTTGGCCGAGTCCATCGTCGGGGTGCGCCTGCCGGCCGACTGGATGTCCATCCGGGGGCTCGCCGTGCGGGTCGTGCCACCGCCTCAGGATCTGGTTCCCGAGCACTACTGGAATCATCCGGTGCTGGAGGAACCGCAGCTCGCCGCCATCCTCCGCGGCCCCCAGTCGGAGCACCTCCCGTGGATCGCCCGGGTTGCCGCTGAGACCGCCGTTCGGCACACCGGCCTGGACGGCGACTCGGTCACCGCGACCGTCGCCTGGCTCGACCATCGGCGCAACGAGGAGCAGCGCGCCTGGCTCCAAGCCGAGATGGCCCGGCTCTCGAACGAGATGCGTCAGCGCAGCTTCGAGGCGCAGAAGGCTGAAGGTGGCACCAGCGTCGAGGGCTCGCAGTCGCGCACACTGTTCCGTCAGGCCGACGCCGCGCTCGCCTTGTCCGAGGCGCTCGGCGACGACGTCATGGAGGCCGCCTACCGATCGGTGTCTCGGGCCAGCCGTTTGGGGCTAAGTGAAGACGATGGCCTGCGCCTCACCATCCTCCAGCGCTGCGCCCACCGGATCCGCTGGGGCTGACGAGCAGGAGCACGCAGAAGTGATCGTTACCGCTCGGGAGCCTCATCCCGGCGTTGGATGCGGTCAACGGTTGCTTTGCTCTCGAATGAGGCCGTGAAGTGAGTAAGTAGCCCTTGGTCCACAAGGGGTTGCTCGATCGGCTGGAGCAGCTCTTCGAGCAATTGTGCTGCGCCTTTGGGGTCCAAAGCCCCCGTCCGAACGAGAGCGATCATCGCCCCGGACAGAAACGGGCGTGCATGGCGGATCACGGTCTGGCGGTGCTCCGCGTCCGTACGGGCGACGTTTCTCTTGCAGTCCTCCGCCAACCCCCGCAGGACTTCGGCGCCCGACACGACGGTGATTGTCGCGCGGCTGACCGCTTCGAATATGGCGGACAGCTCATGAGCGACCGAGACCTGTGGGCCAGCCGTCCGGCTTCACGGTGCCGGTGAGCGGATCGATCGGCAGACAGCAGCTCTGGTCAACGGGCACGCCGGGCCCGGTCGGCCCGGTCGGCGGACCGTCCAAGGGCCCTGACTTTGGGATCTGGCCGGTTGGGCCCGATGTGGGGTCGCTGTCTGTGCTCGGCGGCGGACGGGGGATCCTGTCGGTGAGCGGCGGGTTGAGTCTTACGGCGGCGGCGGTGGGGCAGCCGGCGGAAAGGGTGCCGGTCGGGAGTGTGAGCGCGGAGGGGTAGTCGTCCGAGTCGTAGAGGAGGGTGTCGCCAACGGATCCGACGGAGGTGAGGTCGAGTTGGAGGGCGAGGCGTTGTCCCGCCGCCAGCGTGTAGCCGGTGGCGATCCGGAAACGCGCCATGACGGCGTGGATCGACAAGGGCGCGGCTTCGACCGGTTCATCGGTTTGGGTGATGATCCAGGCCGGCCCGTCGGGTGCCAGGTCAACCAGCCGGGCTCGCAGCATTCCCGACGACGGGGTCCCGGTGCGGTGGAGCCACAGGGCCGCGTGGCCGTCGCCGGCCACGGTGAGCGGAGCCGGCAGCAGCGGCCCGACGAACGTCGAGGGCCACTCGCCTGGCGGGCCGACTCCGGTCAGGCTGCCGGCCAGGCGCCGCTCCGGCGTCCGCTGTCCGAGCGTGCCGTGGCGGATCGGACCGACGTACGTGAAGCTCGGGTCGCCCGGATACGGCGCCGCGCTCGGCATCTCGTCTCCCTGGAGCCGGAGGACGAGCGGCGCGCCGGCCTGGAGGCGGCACGGATCCACCGGACCGTCGGCGAAGGTGGCGGCGATGGTGAACAGTTCGGCGCCAGCCGGTCCCTCGAGCCGCATCGTCCAGTGTCCGAAGGCAAGATCCTCGTATCGGATCGGCTGGGCGGCTGGGCTCCGGTCCAGATGGTGCAGGTCGAGGTCGAGCGTGATCGGTCCCCCGGCCATGAGGTCGCCGGTGGCGGCGACCTCCCGGCCGTCGGCGTCGAAGATGCGAAGCGGCGCCTGAAGGCCCACCGGGACGAGGGCCACGAACAGGGACAGCACCTTGACCCGGCTGGTGCCGGCGGGCACCTCGATGGTGTGGGTGAGGCCGCCGGACCCGTCAGCCCCGTTGAGGAGCCACGACCACGCCTGCGTCGGGTGGGCCAGGGCGGCGAGCACGGCGCTGTCCCGTTCCGCCTGCTGCCTCTCGAGCTGAAGTGCCGCCCTGTCCGGCTCGAGCACGGCGAGCGACCGGGCCAGCTCGACGGCCGCTGCCGCGTCGAGGTACCCGTAGCCCTGGCGGTAGAACGGAGCCCCGGGAACGGAACGGGCCGTGACCTGCAACACCCGCTTCACCGCTTCGGGCCCGAGACCGGGGTTGGCCTCGAGGACGAGGGCGGCGACACCGGCCGCGACCGGCGCGGCCATCGACGTACCCGACGCCGACGTGTAGCGGACCACGTCGGCGGGCGGCCGGGCGGCATCCTCACCGGCGAAGAGCACAGGGATGGGTGCGCCCGTGGCCCGGGCCGACACCACGTGCTCGCCGGTGGCCACCACCGCCGGGTGGTAGACCCCCATCTGCAACGGGTGGCGGGTTTCCCCCACCACGGACCGGCCGTTTTCGAGTGACAGGCCGAACACGTCGGCTTCGACGCCCCCCGAACTGAACTCGGCCACCGCTGCCGACTTCGTGCCCGCCGCCACACCGAGCACCCACGGGGCAGCGGCGAGCTCGTTGGCGGTCATCTCGCCGCCGTCGTTGCCATAGGCGAACACGACGAGCAGGCCTGCGTCGGCGGCCGCCCGGGTGGCCAGGTTGATTGGGTCGTCCGGGTCGAAGGGCCCGAATCCGCGGCCGTAGGAGTTGTTGACGATCCTGATCCCGTACTCGTCGTGATGCTCGACCAGCCAGTCATAGGCTTCCACCACCGCGAAGAGCGAGACCGTCAGGCCGTCGCCGGCCGCGAGGCCGACCAGGCCGGCCCCGGGCGCCATCCCGCGGTACTTTCCTCCCGAGGCCGTTCCCCGTCCGGCGACGTCTCCGGCCACGTGGGTGCCATGACCGGCGGTGACATCGGTGTGGGGCGCGGCCAGGGGTGGCACCGGGACGGGTGTCGGGATGGGGGACCCCTCCCCGAACCCGGTCATCTTCAGGTTGGCTCGCAAGGCCGGAGCGAGATCGGGATGGGTGAAGTCGACGCCCGAGTCGATGACGGCCACGGTGACGCCGGCGCCGGTGATGCCCAGCTGGTCCCAGGCCCGGCGTGCATCCGTCGCCTGGGCGGTCTCATCGAGCAGATAGTCGAGACGCTCCTCTGGGTGCACAGCTCTCACACCGGGCAGTGCCCGGAGAGTGGCAAGGCGTGCTGCCGGCAAGCGGATCGCCGCCACCGGTACGTGGGCGAACGCCCACGACCAGGTGCCCAGCTCGACCAGGCGTGCCTTCAGTTCGGCCCCGGCGGGCTGGTCCAGCGAGACGAGGAGGTCAAGGGTGGAGCCGGGAGTTGCCTGCTGGGCGGCAGCCGCGACCGACGGGGCGACCCGGGCCAGGCCACGATCCTCTGGCCCACCGACCCCGGCGGACTCCGCAGTCGGAGGCACCGCCCCGATCGAGGGGCGGTCCCAGCCGACGTCGGCTCCGCCGATGCCCGCCCCCGCGAGCGCGGCAATCAGAACTGCCAACAGCAACGTCGCGCGACGCACCGCCCCTCCCCCCTACCCAGACCGGACAATTCGACAGAAGCGGTCCGAATACCCCTCGCGAGCCAATCGTCCTTCGAAAGGGGCGTCCGACTGTCGGCATTGTTCGAGCGGATAGGGCGACGCTTGGCGAGCAGCGACGACTCGCTCGTTAACCCATAGGCGATGCCGATCTCTCTCGGGTTCGGCGCGCTGACGCAGCGCCCGCCGGGGTTCGCTCCGCCGGGTGCCCCCTACCGCGGGCTCCGAGCGATACCGGGTGCCCGACAAGCGGACCGCACGCAGTGCCGATTACCCGCATGTCAAGCATTATGAGCGATCGCGCCGGGTGGCTGAGCAAGGGGGAGTCATGAGCGGAGCCGTGGTGTCTTCGTTCTTCGTGGCGGCCGACTGGTTCTCTGACATCGCCCGACGTGAGGATGTTGCCGCGCGATGGTCAGACGAGAGTGCGTTGCCCGGCTACACGATCGGCGGTCTCGTAGGGCACGTGGGGGCAGCTGTTGCATGGCTGGAGCCACTGCTCGAGGCCGCTCCACCCAAGGACGCGCCCGTCATCAGCTTCGGCGAGTACTACACGCCTCTCCTGATGAGAAAGCCCGACGACTTCGACGCGCCCCTCCATGTGGGAGCCAGAGAGCAGGGTGAACGTGGGGCAGGGCGTGGCCCAACTGAGACTGTGGCAAGAATGCGCGCGCGCCTAGATCGAATCCGAGGTCGCCTCGCAGATGAGGCCACCGATCGGCTACTTGATCTGCGACCGACTTTTCCCGTTGCCATACAGCTGGAGGATTTTCTACGAACCCGCGTCGTTGAACTCATTGTCCATGGCGATGACCTGGCAGTGAGCGTCGGCCTGCGCTCTGAGCCGCCTAGTGCCTCAGCCGCTGTGACTATAGATACCCTTCTTGCCACGGCGCGGGCGGAGAACGGGGATCTGGAGGTCATCCGCGCCCTCGCTCGCGGGGACCGTTCGGTAGTGCACCTGATGCCGGTCCTGTAGCGCGTAAGTGAGTGCCGATCGGCCAGGTCCACCGTCGCGCCGGAAGTGCTGATCACCTCGTCGTTCGGCAACGGTTCCGCGGCGAAGCGGTTGGTATCCCTCGGACGGCCCTCCATTGGGCTTGGAGCGCAGATCCGGATGGCGATCAGGCAGGCACGTCGCCGGAGAGGAGCCGATCGGATTCGTACCACGAAGTGTGGCTTCAGCGTCCTTCAGTGGGCTTCGGTGCTGCCCCAGGACCCTGCGCCGCCGCAGCCCAGGTCGCGAACTGGTCGCGGTTTGGTCACAATCCCGCCCCGTTCCTCCAGTTGGTCGGGAGTTCCCGCCGACACGTCGAAGAAATCCTGCACACTCGGAGAAGACGGGCCCACGAAGGAGGCCGAGACGTGACTACGACGAGAGACCCGTCCCCACCGGGGGAGCTCGAAGGTCGGCAGGTCAGCGTGGCGCTCGAGGGCCTGCCTGGTCGCTCCGGGTGTGGACGTCCGGGGCAACAAGCGACGGTGGCGCCGGCGCACCACAACGAGGGTGGGCCGTCCGAGAGGGCGCGGCTGCGTCGATTGCGCAACCGCCCGATCGTCGAGGCCGGCGCGGTCGCTGGCTATGGGCCGGTGTTCAATGCCGGCCTGGTTGGTCAGGATGGCGTCTATCACCTGTTTGCGCGGGCCGTGCGCACGGGCCACCGCCCGGGTGGGCCGTCCGGTCCCCGCTTTGTCGACTACGTCTCGGACATCTTGGTGTTCACCTCGGAGAACGGTCACCGTTACGACTTCGGATACGTCCTCGCCCGGGGAGGAGCGGGCAATACCTACTCCTTTGAGGACCCCCGGGTGCAGTGGGTGGGCCGGGGAAGGCCCGACCTGGTGATGACATATACGCATCTCCCCGCCCCCGACACCGGCGGGCCGTGGCGCATCGGCGCCCAGCACCTGCAGTGGGACGGCGACCGGTTCCGACTCGACGCGTCGACGGAGGGACTGCTCGGCCCGAGCGGTGTGGAGAACAAGGATGCGGTCGTGTTCACTCTCGACGACGGCCGGGTCGCGCTCATCCACCGGATCCATCCGGACATGCAGTTGGCCGTTTTCGACGACCTCGACCACCTCTGGCACGCCAGTGCGCAGTACTGGGAGGCGCACCTCGCCGACCTCGGCGCACATACTCTCCTTTCCCCTTCTCCTGGAGCGCTGGGCGTCGGGGCAGGAGCGCCACCGGTACGCACCGAGGCCGGATTCCTCTTGTTCTTCCACGAGCGGCGGGCCGACGGGTCGTACACCGTGAACCTCGCCCTGCTGGACGCAGCGACCGGGCGGGTTCGTAGCCGCCTGCCCGAGCCCATCCTCGAACCCGAACTGAGCTGGGAACGCCAAGGCGACGTCAACGAAGTGGTCTTCGTGCAGGGCGCCCATCTCGACGGTGACGACCTCTACCTGACCTACGGCGCTGCCGACCGCTGCGTCGGCGCCGCCGTGGCATCGGCGAGCAACCTACTGAACGCCCTATCACGCGCCGCCTGAGCCCGGCGACGCCTTCGCTGTGGTTCGACCCGCTCCTCGGCGGCCACTCGTCAGCTCGGCGACGAGGACGTTCCCCGCCGGCTGTGTCGGTGACCTCGAATCCGCCAGGATTTCGCCGAGATTCCGCCGCGCTTCGTGCCAAGAGGGTGTAAAGATCACGCCAGGTCCCTGGTCTCGACTCGTATCGCCATCCTTCATGGGCCAGGTCCGGGAGCTTCAGGCGCGGCTTGGACCAGCGGCGACGGGCTGAAGGGCGATGCCCCAGCGCGCATGCGCCCATCCCGTTCGACCAGCTGGACGTCCGGACTCGTTCAGGACCGTTCGCAGCTTCGCGATCTGTTGGGCACAGAAATGGCCCGGGTGGCGACGCCTGTGGCCTGCCGTGAGTGAGGCATCATGGATCCGCCGGTCCTGAGCTGGAGGTGCAGCATGAGTCGTCGGCATCGCGGCGTTGAGAAGGACGGTGCTCCGAAGAAGCACGATCGACTGGCGGAGCACCGCCGGGACCGGCGGGCGGCCCGCCAGAAAATCGACGTCGTCGACGCCGACGGGGCAGTCCTCCCAGGGGAGGGTCCCGGGCATCTCCATGCTCACCGGCCCACCGCGAAAGAGAAGGCGCGTCCCCGCCACTGGAAGTTGCCCTTCTGGAAGCGCCGCCGCGCTGCCCGTGCCGAGAAGACGCTGACGGAGCGTCGGTTGGCCGAAGAGGACTGACCAAGGGAGCGGCGGTCGGACCCCGGCTTATACACACCAGCGTGATGTCATGGTGTGTATAATAGGCGGATGCGAAGGATCAACATCCACGTCGACGAGGAGCTCGACGCCGAGTTGGCAGCGGAAGCGGCCCGGACCGGCGAATCCAAAGCCGCGCTGTTGCGCCGAGCTGCTCGTGCCTGGCTGGACCGGCGGGCGGCGGCCGACCCGGAAGAGGCCTGGTCCGTTTTCACCGGCGCCGTGACCGGCATCACCGTCGACGACCGGCATGACGACGAGGTGATCTACGGCGTGTGAAGGTCCGCTTTGCCGACACCAGCTTCTGGTTCGCCCTTCATGTCATGTCGGACCGCCGTCACGACCAGGCGCGGCGCATCCGGCCCGGGCCCCGGGTACTGACCACGGAGTGGGTACTGGGGGAGACCTGGACCCTGGTCAACCGTCGCGTCAGCCACGACGCCGCCGTGGCTTGCATCGCCGCCATCCGCCGCCTCCCCGGTGTGGAGGTCGAGCCGGTGACCGATGGTGACCTGGCCGGCGCCTGGCGCTGGCTCGAACGCCACGACGAGCGCGAGTACTCCTTCGTCGACGCCGTCTCCTTCGGCGTGATGCAGCGGCGCCGGCTGACCGAGGCACTCGCCTTTGACGGCGACTTCGCCGCCGCCGGGTTCGTGGAGATCAGACCGCCGACGTGACGACAAGCCTCACCGGCGGATGAGCGTCGGGGTTATTCCGGCGGCCCGCCGGGCGAGCCGGCGCGGTCTACCCGATGCGGGCGGGCCGACGGCGGACTGAAGAGTTCCGGTTGACGCTTGACTAAACGGTTCCGGATGATGCTTGCCAGCCGGCGTGGCGGATCGTGGCGGTCGAGATCCCTGACCCTACGCCCGGTCTCGTCGACGAGGTGGCGGTCTCGATCGAGCCGCCGCCTCAGTGCGGTCAGCGGAGCCTCGTCGTGGTCGGGTACTTCATGGATGTGTTTGTGCCCAAGGGCTCGAACGGATCCGAACGCCGATGAACGGCTCGGCACAAAGTTGGCCACAGGACCAAGTCCTCGGCTCATACATTTGAGTTCCGAAGCGAGACGGGCGCCCCGCCAAAGTAGGCGCTGACCAGCAAATTTGTCGTCAGTACGCCCCCCGGGACTCGAACCCGGAACACGCGGAATTAAGGTTCTCCGCCTGGCGAGCCGCCCCGGTTCGCCGCTGTTCAGATATGCCGGCTGACCAGGCACTTCGCCTCCGAATCTGTTTCGCCTACTTCGATCCCTGTCGATCCCATAGCCACAGTGTTAGCCACACCAGGACGGCACCGAGTTCGGGAAAGGTCCTGACCGACTCCAGAGCGGCCGACGTCGGCTGCGAGGGCGCTGATCGACAGCAAGGACCTGCGCGGCGAAGGACTGAAGATTGGGAAGGCGTGGCGCCGCCGGCCGGCAAGGGTCATGCCGGGGTGAACCCCGTCAGCGTGGCGGTCAGTCTCGAGTCGTAGGTGAACGTCGTCGGACCCGCCTTGCGTTCCCCGTGGACGGTCTCGGCGAACTGCACCCAGATCCCGCGCCCCGGGTCGTACCAGTACGTCCGGTGGCGGACGAGCTGCTCAGCTGACCCCGGTTGGCTCCGGCGGTCAACCTCGACCTTCCACGCCTCGACGGAGCCGCCGGCGGCCGTGACCGGTTCGACGCCCACCACCGTCGCCTTCCAATCCTCGGTCCGGACAACGGACCCGTCGCCCCGCTTGGCCTTGCTCACCCCCGTCCGGGTGGCGCCCGGTTGGAGAGGCCAGGGGATCTGCAGCATCGGCGGGTCGTATTCGGCTTCGCTCGTCTGCGTCCCCGGGCCGAAGCTCACCTGGCCGCCCTCGAAGGTGAAGTAGACGCCGTTCCCCCGGTAGGCCACGATCTCCCGCTCGACGTGCTGCTGGGAATATGTGATATCGAAGACGACCTCGTCCGGGGCCAGCCCGGGCCCGGCGTGCACCACCGTCGTCATCTGGTCCGGGTACCGGCGGCTGCCGAAGCCCGTGGCCCCCTCCTCGCCGTCGACGGCGTAGGTGTAGTTGCCCAGCGCCGGGCGCGCCGGCCCGGCCGGGGCGGGAGCGGCAGCTGCCGGCCGATCGGCTGACGTCCCCAGGATGGGACCGCCATAGGCGACCGTCGCCGCCACCATGAGGGCCACCACCGCGGTCATGGACTTCACCCTGCGCGGCACCGGCACATGCTGTTTCATCTCAGCCCCCCACCTCGACGAACCTCTCATTCCTACCCGGGACGGCCCGACGGGATGCAACGCCGGGCAGGCTCCAACCATCGAGCACGGTGCGTCACTGGGGAGGTGGGGGTACTCCCCATTGGGCGCCGACCAGGAGGTATCCCGATGACCAACCCAGCGGACGAACTCGCCGGAGGAGCTGGAGACCGGGTCCAAGCTGCCCCACTTTCCGTCGAAGCCTGGAAGGAGGCCGGTCCCTTCCAGGAAGGGGAGTGCGTCGCCGCCGCAGCCGAGCGTCAAGGCGAGGGTGGGAAAGCGCCCCCAGGATGCGCATAGGTGGGCATGCAGAAGGATGCATCCCGCCGGATACGCGCTCAGAGGCGCCTATCCGACCGATCCGACACCGGCCGACGAGAGGAGGGAGGAGCGAACCAGCCGCTGATCAGTATCTTGAGATGAGTACGCCCCCAGGGACTCGAACCCTGAACCCGCGGATTAAGAGTTGCAGGAAGTGGTCCGTCTTGGTCTGCCTGCGTGCCGACTCCCCTTGTCCCGTAACGGGTTGCGGTTGGTGGTGTGGTCAGGCCACCGGTGGAACCACTGGTTGACACGAGTCCGCTGGTTGCAGATTGGTTGCGGAAACCGGTTGGCTACTCGTTCCAGTCCGACTGATCCGGGCAGTTGTCGGCGTGGTCGATGTCGATCTGGAGGTCGCCCGCCTCCGCCTTATCGACAATCTCGTCGAGATCGACCTCATCTCCGGTGAGGTGACGGGTGCCCTCCTCGGTGACCACGAAGGCGGGAGCACCGCACCGTAGACAGTCGAGGCTGCGGGCCGTCTCCAGTCGCTCCTTCCACGTTCCCATCGCCACCCCCGCTCGCGAGAAGCGCAGACGTTGAGCGTACCGCTCGGGCGGGGAGGCGCCGAGACGAGGGCACCTTGGCCGGCGAATAGAGCGACACCCCCCGGTGGCTGTTCTTCGTTGACCGCGAGCACGGGTGGATGGCCGCTCACCCGGCCATGCCGGGCTCCCCGCCGACGTCATCGCTCTACCGGACCGCCGATGGCGGCCGCACCTGGTCCGGCCCGACGACGATTCCCGGTTGCGGACCGGTGCACTTCGACACCGTGCTCCATGGCTGGCTCGCCGATCCCGGCTTCGGCGGCGGCTGCGGTGATGGTCTGTACGAAACCCTTGACGGGGGCGGGACCTGGACCGAGCGCGAAGTCATCCGCCAGCCGCCGGTGACGCCCGGCAGGCTCGACGTCCGCTACGCCCTCCCCCGGCTGACCAGCCGGGTGCTGCCCGTCGGCCTTATCGATGGAGAACGAAGCCGGGTCACCTTCCTCGCCAGCAACGACCACGGCGAGACGTGGAGTTTCGCGGGCAGCATCGAGCCTCCCGGACGGGAACACTATCCCCACGCTAGCGTCGCCGAGGCCGACGCGTGGTGGGCCGCCGACAGCGAGGGCACCGTCGTGGCCGTCACCACCGATGGCGGAGGGCGATGGCGGAAGGTGCGCCCCGCCGGCATCCAGGGCCGGTGGGTGTCCCTGGAGGCGATCGACGAGCGGCGGGCGTGGGCCATCGAAGCGAACGCCGCCGGGGTGCGGGTCATGCAGACCGACGACGGCGGCGCCCACTGGCGGCCGCTCGTCGAGGAATGACGGCGAGATCAGGTTCTTGCGCAAACGGCTGATTCTCGTTGTGGTCATGGCAGCGCGCCATGGCGTCGAGTGTGCGCAATAGCGCCACGGATCCGATCAGGCACTTCGGGGACGCCATCGGACCGGGCTTCGGGTTATGAGCCGCGCGACATCGTGGTCACCCCGTCCAGCCCTTGGAGGCTGCCCAGCGCCTGCCTGAGTCGAGGTTGGAGATGTCGGGCTAGGGGAAGACGGACACGGCGACGATCGGCTTGGCCGGCGGGTTTCCGCCGAGTGAACCTTGGAAGCCGGCAGGCCAGCCAGAGAAGTTGAAGATGCCCCCGTCTTCACCGACCATCAGGTAGCCGGCGCCGGCAGGGACCATTCCGGTCACCGGTCGGTTCAGTCGGGTCCCGCCCATCGAGCCGTGGAACACGGCGTCGAAGGTGAAGACCCCGCCGTCGGCGGCGACGAGCCAGTAGCCCTCGCCGTCGCCGTCAGGGACGAGGCTCTGCACCGGAGCGGCGAGGAACTTGCCGCCCATGGATCCGACGAAGCGGGCGTCGCCGAAGGCGAAGATCCCGCCGTCGGAGGCGACCATGTAGTAGCCCCGACCCGACGGCGTGACGATCGAGTCGAGCACCGGCCCGACGAGGCGCAGGCCACTCAGGTCGCCGAGGAACGGAGCGTCGCCGAAGGCCAGGACCCGCCCTTGGGACGTGAAGATCCAATAGCCCCGGCCCGACGGTGTCGCCGACAGACTGGTGACCGTCTCACCGGTTGCCAGCGTGCCGGCCGCCAGGTTTCCGAGCGGCCGGGCATCCCCGAAGGGGAAGACCCGCCCAGCGGCGTCGACGATCCAGTAACCCCCGCCGGACGAAGTGGGTTCGAGGTCGACTGCGACCGCCGTTGGAGCGTTCCCGAGCCACGGCGCCGCCCCGAAGGCATAGACGGCGCCGTCGGATCCGACCATCCAGTACCCAGACCGCCCGCTCGGCCCGGACGGCCAGCCGGGCACGGGCACGTCGGGCAGCGCCGGCGGGTCGGGATCGAAGCCCGGCGGCAGGCCGGCATCGAAGGTGCCCCTGAAGCGCATCAGCACCAGGCGCCGTTCGGACTCCCCGCCGACGAGGACTGACCCGTCCAAGCCGAGCACAATGTCATGGACGCCATCGAACGGGCCGAGATCGACGACCGCCTCGCCGCCGACCCCAAACGTCGTGTCGAAGCTCAGGTCGGGCCGGAGCCGGGCGACGTAGAAGTCGTTGCCGTTCCCCGGCCAGCGCCCGCTGGTGAGCTCAGCGGTGGACGCCAGCACCACCCGACCGGCGAGGTCGACGGTGACGTTCCCGCCGGGGGAGACCCCGAGGTACTCGGCGATGAGACGGGTGGCCAGCTTCTGCCCGTCCGCCGAGTAGCGGGAGATGGTGCCGCCGAGGACCACGAGGGTGCCGTCGGGAGCGACGGCGACGTCACTGACGCCGCCGATGCCGTCGGCCTCGAGCATCACGACGCCGCCGTCCCGGAAGGCGGGGTCGAGGCGGCCGTCGGGCCGGAAGGCGGCCAGGTATGGCTGGCAGGTACCGCCGGCGGCCGGGCAGCTCGGTCCGACGACGTAGAGTCGGCCGTCCGGACTGGCGGCGTAACCGCTGATCCGGGCGTCCTCCCAGGCGGAGGAGACGGTGTACCCGTCGTCACCGAAGCGGCGGTCGAGGGTCCCGTCGGCCAGGTACCGCACGAGGAGGATCCGGCCGGCGCCGACGGTGGCCGGCGACCGTTCCACCCCGATGACGAGGACCGACCCGTCAGCACCGACGACGGCGCCGAGGGCCTGTTCGTGGCCGCCGAGGTCGGTGTCGACCCGGCCGCGGGTCCCGAACGTGGGGTCGGGCGTGCCGTCGGGCCGCAGCCGGACGACGAGCAGGTTGAGGGAATCGTGGCTGGACGTCTGGCCCTTGGTGACGTTGCCGACGACTGTCACCCCGCCGGCCGCGTCGACCGCCAGGGCGCCGACGGCCGCCAGGTAGTGGGGTCCGGCGGTCCGAACGACGACGAGGCCGTGGTCGCCGAAAGACCGGTCGGGCTGACCGTCGGCCAGATAGCGGGTGACGCGTAGGACACCGCCGTCCCCGGTGGCGGCGGTGATGCGCCCGTCTGGCCCGGTGGCGACACGCGCCCCCTGGATGCCGCCCGTCCAGTAGTCGAGAAGTACCCCGCGGTCGGCGAAATCGGCGTCGAGGGGTTCCGGGGGATCGGGGCCGATGCCGTAGAGGGAGACGGCGTGCCCGGTCCCGGCGGTGGAGGCGATGGCGTCGTAGACCCTCAGGCTGGCGGTGTACTGGCCGGGTTCGGCGGCGGTGAAGGCAAGCGCGACCACGCAGGCGTCGCCGGCGGCGACGAGGGTGCCGCTGCAGCCGTCCTCGACGACGGCGAAGGTGCCCGTACGGTCCTCAAGGGCGACGGAGTCAACCGGGAGCCGGCCCGGCCCGTGGTTCTCGATGCGAACCTGGCGGACCCTGGTCGGCGCGCCGGAGTGCACCGCCCCGAACGAGGCCCGCTTGGGCCAGATCTCCCGGTCGGTGTAGTCGACGCCGGACTTGTAGGTCAGTCCGCCAAACACGCGGCCGCAGTCCGTCGTCTCGAACCGCAGGGCGACGTGCTCGAGCCCGTCGGCGGAGAACGAGATGTCGTCGATTTCGATGCGGCCTTCCTGGCATGACCACATCATGTCCCAGTGGACCCGGAACGTGACCTGCTGCTCCGCGGGACGGGTCGCCGCCGCCGCCCCGGCGTAGTACGTGCCCCGTTTGAGCGTCTCCCCCGATACCGGCGACAACCAGACATCCATGAACGCGTCGCACTCGGAATCGGGGTAACACCCGGCGGGGGTGGCGTAGTGGAGGTTGAAGACCTGCCGGGCCGGATCGTTGAACCCGACCGATGCCCCCGAGTTCTCGGCCGTGAACGAGCGGTGGCCGACACCGGTGCCTCCACCCTCCACCTCGAGGAAGGCGGCGGTCGTGACTGGGTAGTCCCATGCCTGAACCTCGTCCGCCGGAACCACTAGGTTCCCAACGGCGATCAGGAGCGCCACGAAGACAGACCAACCGCGTCTGACTGTTTTCGACCTCATGTCGGAAATGCCACTTCTCCCCGGTAGCTCAGCACCCGGGAGGAGGTAACCCCGGTGAGGCATCCAGCCCAAAGACAGTTCGCCGACCCGCTGACTTCTTCCTCCGTGAGGGGACGACAGCGCGGCGACACGTGCGGGGTCTCGTAGACCGTCGTCGAGGTGGCTGCCTGCCGGCGGTTCGCGTTCGCAGCGACACGGCACGGAGAGAGGCGTGCCCCGATTTGCCCCTCCGCGGTGACTGCCGCCGCAGGTGCGGGTCGTTTGTCAATCGAATCTTGTTCGGTGCGACTGGGGACAAAACTGCTGCTGCCGCTGCTTGTCTACGCGAGCGCTGGTCTGTCGCCGGCGGCTGTCGCCGATGGCTCCCCGGCGATCGTCAACCTCGGCGTGGCAGGCGGGCGGCACCACTACACGCCGCTCTCCGGCGGCGGTGTCTCCTTCTATGTCCCGGAAGCAGAGCAGGGCGGGCGGGACCTGAACGGGGATGGCGACGCGACCGACGTTGTGGTGCATGTTTGGACGCCATCGACCGGCGGGGCTGTCAACCTCGGTTTACCCCTCAGCGGCAAGCACAACGCGGTGTACGCCTGGGACATGCTCGTTCCGCTCGAGACCGGGGGGTTCGCCTTCGCGGTTCCGGAGCTGCTGCATGGCCAGGCCGATCTCAACGGCGACGGCGATGTCCTTGACTCCGTGGTTCATCGTTGGCACCCGACGACCGGGGTGCAGAATCTGGGTTTGGCCGTTGAGACGGTGACCGTCTGCTGCGACACCGACAAGTACGCGTTGGCCGCGGTGGCGGGCGGCGACCTTGCCTTTCTCGTGCCCGAGAGCGGTCAGGGAGCGAAGGACCGGAACGGCGACGGTGACGCGAGCGATTCGGTGGCGGTCGTCTGGGACCACGCAACTGGAGAGCTTCGCAACCTCGGTATGTCGGCCAGCGAGGTGCTCGGCCTGACGGACGGCGGAGTAGCGCTGCTGACGAAGGAATCGCACCAGGCCAAGACCGACCTGAACGACGACGGTGACACTGGCGACGAGGTGGCCCAGGTGTGGCGCCGAAGCTCCGGCGTCCGGAACCTCCAGCTCGCCGCCCGAGGCGTCTTCCCATTCGGCGCCGGGCACCTCGCGGTGAGAGTGTCCGAGGAGGACCACGGCCGGGTCGACAGAAACGGCGACGGTGATACCGCCGACACGGTGATCGCCGTGTGGGACCCGGCGGGACCGTCTACCACAGAGAATCTGGAGCTGGCAGAGGCCAACGACTCGGCCGCCAACCTTGCGGCCCTGGACCGGGGTCACTTCGCCTTCCGGGTCTCCGAAGTCGACCAGGACGCCGACTTGACCGCCGACGGCGACCGGATCGACAAGGTGGTCCACACCTGGAATCCGGCCACAGGCCGGACGACGAACCTGCGCCAGGCGGGCCGCGACCTCGTGGCCATCAAGGGTGGTGCTCTGGCTTTCGAAGGATCCAAGCTCCAAATCTGGGAACCGGAGACGCAGACGACCACGAGTGCCGGATTTCCCAACAACGGCCGCGCTGCCTCGATGCCCGATGGCCGCGTGGCGTTCGGTGTCGCCGAGTTCAGCGTGAACCGCGACCTCAACGCTGACGGGGATCAGTCCGACTACTGGATCCCGCACATCTGGGACCCCTCCACGAAGACGGCTACCAGTCTCGGTCTGGTAGGCGAGGGAGTGCCGCTGACCGCCGGAGGGTTCGCTTTCGGGCTGCACGAGCCCTCACAGGGGTTCGACGTCGACGGCAACGGTAACGGCAACGAGCCCGGAGCCGATTTCAACGGCGACGGAGATGGCGGCGACAGCGTGCTGCACGTCTGGGACGGCACTCGAACGACGAACCTCCGGCTGGCCGGCAATCCCGTCGCCGCTTTGGACGGGAACCGGTTCACTGCCGTGACCTTCGAAAACGAACATGGAGGCGACCTCAACGGCGACGGGGACGCGACGGACATGGTCGTCCACATCGTCGATGGCGACGCCTCGCCCTATGCGGGGGGTCCGGGCCATGTCGTTTCCCCGCCTCCGGCCGGCGGTGGAAGCACCGACAGCCCCACCCCGGGCCCAACCGGTGGATCCGGAGAAGGGACGCCTGCCGAATCCGGCGACCACGGCGTACCGGATCAAAGCCCGGTACCGGCGGGAACATCGCCTCTCGGGCCTTCACCCTCGAGCGCGAAATCCGGCTACTGGATGGTCCAACGCGACGGAACGGTGCACCCCTTCGGCGACGCTAAACCTCATGGCCACGCACGGGTGGGAGCGGTCCCGGCCGTCGACCTCGAACCCACACCGTCGCGCAACGGTTACTGGGTCGTGGACGACCAGGGCCACGTCTTCGGATTTGGGGATGCACGCTGGCTCGGCAACGTCGCCCGAAACCACCTGGTGAGCGGGGAGAAGGTCACGAGCCTGTCGGCGACGCCCACCGGCGCCGGCTACTGGATGTTCACCAACCACGGGCGCGTGGTCGCCTTCGGCGACGCCACCCACCTCGGAGACGTGGTGAACGTGACCCTCAACGGCCCGGTGCTCGATTCGATCGCGACTCCGACGGGACGCGGCTATTACATGGTCGCCTCGGATGGCGGCATCTTCGCCTTCGGCGATGCCCGATTCTCGGGATCAATGGGCGGCAGGCGCCTTAACGCTCCCGTCCAAAGCCTCGTTCCCGACCGCGATGGCGACGGCTACTGGCTCGTCGCCTCGGATGGCGGCATCTTCTCTTTTGACGCTCCCTTCCGCGGTTCGTTGGGGACAGCCAAGCTCAACAAGCCCATCACCGGCATGGTGCGCTTCGGCGACGGCTACCTGATGGTTGGTGAAGACGGCGGCATCTTCAATTTCAGCGACCGGCCCTTCGCCGGTTCCCTCGGCGACCGTCCGCCGTCCCAGCCGATCGTCTCCGTGGCCGCTATATAGAGCGCTTGACGAGTCGTTGTCTCTCGGTTCGGCGCGTTCGCGCGGCGCGCCGAAACGGCTCGGTCGCTCGGCCGGGGGGTCCGCGAAAGCCGGCTGGTGGTCGACGGCGGCACGCGCGCCAGCTCGCCGGTCGCCACACTCCGCGCTGGCTACCGATGGGAATCGGGCCGCCAGTGGGCAGTTTGCGATGGTCACCGACAGTCCATCCTGCCGGCGCGCCTCGTAGTCCTGCTGTCCGCCACGAAACGAGTTCAGTGAGTGTGGCTCGCCAGGTCAGGTAGTGATGGGCACGGAGCAGACCAGACCGATGCTGCCGCTCAGGCGGATCACCAGCGGAGGCGCTCCGTCGATCCTGTGCGTGGAGAGCGCCCAGTCCGTCCTGTGCGCCATAGCGGGTGCATAGCAAACCCGGAGCGGAGAGGTATACCGGGCGGGTACACGGCGGGCGTCACCGCGATTGCGTATACCGAGCTTCCCGGCTGAAAGGTCAATCAATTAAGGGCGCCGACCAGCTCTTTTACCCCCGTACGCCCCCCGGGACTCGAACCCGGAACACGCGGATTAAGAGTCCGCTACCGTTCGTGCGCCCGGCCCGCCGAGTGCCCTGACGAGCGTGTATTACTTCCGCCCAGAGCGCTGAGAGCACCACGAGCGCCCAGTAGTCCTGCGGATAAGCGACCAGGTCGCTTATTGGGCGCGATTCACTGGCGTGGCAACCCGGGAGCGCGTGCGGGCGAACTCCGACCGCATCCCGTGCCGATCGCCCCGCCGCCGTGTTCCCGACCACCTTCGAGGTCGTTCGTACGGAGGATCGCCAAGAGCGGCCCTGAGGAGACCGAGCACCCGGTTTGCGAGCCACCCGCCGGCACCTCGACTCCAAGGTTGGCCCGCCCAGAACCTCAGGTGGTGGTTCTCATCGGGTCCTCGGTGGGCGCCGGCCCGACCGCCGCCTCGGTCGTCGCTTTCGCGATCTACGGCGTCGGGATGGCCGTGGTCCTGATGACCCTGTCCGTCGCTGCCGCCCTCGCCCAGCAGAGCCTGGCCCGGTGGCTGCGTCGTCTCCTGCCGTACCTCCCGCGGGTCACCGGCGGCCTTCGTTGCTGCCGGCGCCTACCTGACCTACTACTGGTGGCGTATCCGCTTCGGACCACGCGCCACGCTGGCGTCCGATCCGATTGTCGGCCGAGTGGTCCGCTACACCGCCCGGATCAGCTCATTGGCTGAGCAAGCCGGATGGCGTGTGATCGTGGCCGCCGGTGTGGTGGCCGTGCTCAGCGTGGGCGTCGCCTGGCGGCAGCGGCGACGGATGGGGCGACGAACGGCGCCGACCACCCCGTTGCCAGGAGGGCTCCATGCCGGCTGACGACCCCTTCCCTGCACGAATCGTTTCCGACCGGTCGTGGCACCGGCGCCGCCTCTGGGCTGGCGCGGTCCTGGCGGTGCTGGTCGCCGTCGGCGCCTGCAGCCCAGGTTCGTCGTCGAACGACCGCGCCCAACGGGACCAGGCTCCCGCGGCCAGTCCCGATCAGGACCGAACCGGTCCGGGGCAGCCGGTAGCCACCACCCTGGCCAACCTCACCGGGCTGGACGAACTGGAGGGGCTCTTCGACAAACACCAGGGCGTCCCCCGGCTCATCCTGTTGCTGTCACCCACCTGAGGCGAGTGCCTTACCGGGGCCAGTTGGGTCCACCAACAGATCCTCCGCGACCACCCCGACGCGCCACTCCAGGTGTACGCCATCTGGGAGCCGATGCTCCCTGGCGACCGCCGGGCCGAGTGGGATGCCAGTCTCCTCGACGATCCCCGGGTCACCCACCTGTGGGACGAGGACAAGGTGAGCGGCGAGTTTTTCGGCGAGGCGTACGAACACCGTCCGGGTTGGATCCAATGGGACGCCTACTACCTCTTCGACCGCGGCGTCCGCTGGGAGGGCGCCGAGGAGAAGCTCCTCGGC
>Ga0299907_10000063_pt1 | contig 36187 bp, 33 predicted proteins | sample RVTome_16_FD_198680 | JGI IMG/M metagenome (GOLD analysis project Ga0299907, IMG submission 198680) | Soil microbial communities from uranium-contaminated site in the Upper Colorado River Basin, Wyoming, United States - RVT152D67 (version 2) ...
CGCAGGCGACGAGGGCCGACGTGCGCTCGCGGGCGAGTCGCGCGAGCTCGGTTGCCGGCGTGATCGTGCCGACGGCGTTCGAGGCGAGCGTGAACGCGACCACCTTGGTGCGTTCGGAGAGGGCGGCCTCGAACGAAGCGAGGTCCAGCGTGACGTCGGCATCGCGGACGTCGACCCATCGAACGGTCGCGCCGGCGTCCTCGGCGGCGAGCACCCACGGCCGGACGTTGGCGTCGTGGTCGAGGCGCGTGACGACCACCTCGTCGCCGGGTCCGAGCGTCCGAGCGACCGACCGGGAGATCGCGAAGAGCAGGGTGGTCGCGTTCGGCCCGAAGACCAGCTCGTCGGGATCCGCGTTCAGGAGATCGGCCGAGGCCCGGTGGGCCTCCGCGATCACGTCGTCGGTCTCCTGGCTCGTGGCGAACGCCCCGTGCGCGTTCGCGTTGCTCCGCCGCAGGTACGCGCCGATCGCATCCACGACGGCGTCGGGGACCTGCGAACCACCCGGTGCGTCGGCGAAGACCAGCGGCTGCCCGTTCAGCTCGCGACGCAGGCCAGGGAATCGGTCTCGCGTCCGGGAGAGGTCAGGCTGGCTCATCGACCCCGAAGCGTGACGCACCGGACGCGCGGTCGACAACCCCGGGCGGCTCAGACCCGCTCCCAGCCCTCGGGGAGCTCGGGGACCTGCCAGGAAGGGTCGGGACGCCAGGCCGTCCAGTCGCGGTCGAACGGCGGTTCCCGCTCGAGGATCCTTCGGACCGCGCGTTCGCCCTCGGCACGAAGACGCGGTTCCTCCTCGGCTGGTATCACGCCGCGCCGGATCGCCTCCGCGAGCTCGTCCTCGTCCTTCCAGGACCACGAAGAACCGTCCAGGGCGACGAGAACATCCAGGTCATGGTCCATGTAGTCGAAGCCGACCTTCGTGCGGCGCAGCGGTTCCTGCAGGTTCACGTACCAGGTGGTCGGGGTCCAGTCCTTGTCGAAGAACAGAAGCGTCGCATGGGCCCGGCCACGCCGAGCGAACGAAAGGACGTGCGAATCGTCCCACGACCGCTCGGCGAGCTCCCAAGAGTCGGTCGGGAGCCGTAGCCATTCCCCTCCAGCCGTCCGCGCGCACATCCACCGCGCGCCGATGGGGAGATAGAACATGCAGGTCTCCCTTTCATCGCGAACGACGGTCACCGGTCGAGCCGACCACGATCGCCCCTTCCAGATCTCTCGAAGGGCGACCGCCTCGCCGGCCTCGAAGCGCCGCTCCACCTCACCCCAGGCGGGACGCGAACGTCGCGTTGGCGGCGTCGAGGAGCGCGGCGGCGTTCGCCCGGATCATCGAGACCTCGTCGCGGAACGCCTGCGCCTTCGCCGGATCCTTCAGGGCGGCGGCGTTGATCTCGACGTTGAACGTTGCCGACCACACGGAAGCCGCGAGGGCCTGCGCCGCGCAGGCGCCGTCGGACGCCGCCTGCGCGTTGCCGATCTCGGTGATCTCGTGGGCGAACTCCATCTGCGTCACCGCGAGCTTCCCGATCTCGAGCGGGGGACGGGCGGCCTCCTCGTACCCGCGCTGGATCGCCTGGGACCGAGCGGCCTTCTCGGCGTCGGTCTCCTTCGGCATCTTGAACGCCTCCATCACGCCGTCGAACGCGTGAGCGTCGCGGTCGGCGAGTTCCAGGAAGCTCGCGCGGGCCTGCTCGGCCTCCACCAGGATCCCGCGCACCCGCTCCTGCGCCTCCTCGTACCCGGCCTTGTCGATCGTGAGGTTGCACACCATCGAGATCAGGGCCGCCCCCATCGCCCCCTCGAGCGCCGCCACGGGCCCGCCACCCGGCGTCGGCGCATCAGACGCGAGCTCCTGCAGGAACCGTTCGACCGTCTGACCCGCGATGCCCGTGTCGTCCGTCACGCGTCGCTCCTCTCGCCGCCCATGAGCCGCTCCAGCACCTGTCGATCCGCATCGAACCCCACGAGCCTGACATGGTCGGGGTCGTCGGGTCCCAGCGCGGCCCGGGGCACCAGGCCGACGATCTCGGAGGACAGGACCTCCATCCCGCGCTCCCGGGCGAGCCGGTCGACCGCCTCGAACGCCGCCCGCGGCGTCGTCACGTCGACGTCCACCAGGTTCATCGACACCGTGACGGCCCGTCGCTCCGGGACCGCGAACCCGATCGCCCGGACCGCGGGCAGCCCGCCGCTCGACTCGCGCACCGCCCGCGCGACCTCCCTCGCGTCGTCCTCGCTCCCGGTCAGGTAGACGTTGAACGCCACGAGCGGCTTCCGCGCGCCGACCGCGGTCGCCCCGGCCCGGCCGAGCCTGTGCGGACCGAAGTCGGGGAGCCGCTCGCCACGCGCGACCGTCTCGCGCAGTCCCTCGAACTCGCCCCTTCGGACCTCGGCGAGGCTCGAGCGTTCTGGGCTCAACGCGGCGCGGTCGTAGAGGTAGACCGGGAGGTCGAGGCGATCGGAGAGCTCCTTCGCGAAGTCCCGGGCGAGCTCCACGACCTCGTCCATCGAGATCCCCGAGAGCGGGACGAACGGGATCACGTCGGCCGCGCCCATCCGCGGATGACCGCCGGTGTGCTCCGTCATGTCGATCAGCTCCACCGCCTTCGAGGCGCCCGCGAGGGCGCTCGCGCGCACGGCGTCGGGCGGACCGACCACGGTCGTGTCGAGCCGGTTGTGCTCCGGGTCGGCCTGGCGATCGACGAGGCGCACGCCGTCGACGCTCGAGAGCGCGTCGCTGATCGCGTCGACGACCTCATGCCGGCGCCCCTCGCTGAAGTTCGGGACGGACAGCACGAGCGGATCCGGACCGGTCATCGGAGCAGAGCCTACGATGCGGGGCGTGGACCTCGACGACCTCCGGACCTGGCTCGATCGTTACTTCGCGGCGTGGCGTTCGAACGACCCGGCGCAGGTCGAGGCGCTGTTCGCGCCCGACGCCGTGTACTCGTACGGCCCGTTCCGCGACGAGGCGCGCGGACGCGACGAGATCGTCCGGCGGTGGGTCCAGGGCGGGGCGCAGCCGGATCTCAGGTGCGCGTTCGAGCCGCTCGCGGTGGAAGGGGATCGTGGCGTGGCGCACTGGCGGGTGTCGTTCGACGACGGGGACGGCTGGTCGGAACTGGACGGGATCCTGGTCCTGGACTTCGACGACGAGGGCCGGTGCGTCCTGCACCGGGAGTGGTACGACCACCGCCGAACGCCCTCCTGAGGCTCGGGGTTGACCGGTGTCCGAGCCCGGGTGTACGGTCGTCCTCCCCTCGAACATACGTTCGATTCGACCTTCGAGGGGTACGTGGCGGATCGAGGAGACCGGTGTCCAAGCGCTACGACGAGGAGGTCGAGGTCCGCGTCGAACGCGATGCCGGTATGCCCTCGGCGTTCGTCTGGCGCGGGCGACGGTACGAGGTGGCCGACGTGATCGGGAGGTGGCGCATCGAGGGCCGCTGGTGGGCCGACGGCCGCGACCGCGAGTACTGGCGGGTCGAGGCGCGCGGCGGGGCCGTCTGGGACCTGTATCACGACCGCCAGCGCGATCGTTGGCACATGGAGCGGCTGTGGGATTGAATCGTGTCCGTGCCCGACGCCCGCGTCGTCCCGTTCCTGGTCTCCGAGCTGCGCCTGCCGGCCAACGAGCGGGAGCTGCTCGGCAGGGAGTGGTGGCCGTCGTACGCACACGCGGTCGTCCACCCGGAGGGCGTGTTCCTGTTCGACAATGGGGCGGGGTTCGGCAACGCGGAGATCGAGACGACGTTCTCGCCGCGGGTGACCGCGATCGAGGACGCGCTGGGCGGCCACGGGATCTCGCTCGCGGACGTCACCGGCGCCGCCAACTGCCACCTGCACTTCGACCACAGCGGCCAGAACGTCCGGCTCCCCGGCGTGCCGATCTTCGTGCAGCGCGCCGAGTGGGCGATGGTGCACGAGCCCGACTACACGATCCCCGAGTGGATCGACGCTCCCAGCCTGTCTTACGAGCTGCTGGACGCCGAGACCGAGGTCGCGCCGGGGCTCACGCTGATCCCGACGCCCGGGCACACGGCCGGGCACCAGTCGCTCGTCGTCGACACGGCGGACGGCACGGTCGTGCTCGCCGGCCAGGCGCTGCAGTCGAGGGCGGAATGGGAGGGGGCGAGCGACACGGCGTCCTCGGGCGAGGCGGCCGCGCCCGATCGCGAGGCGTACGTCCGGTCGGTCGAGCGGCTCCGCGCGCTGGATCCCGCGCGCATGCACTTCGCGCACGACCCGAACGTCTGGGAGCGGGGCGCGTAGCGGTCCCGCACGCGTCGCCGGAGCGATGAGATGCCCGGCGGGTTCGTCCACCTCGACGTCCGTTCGTTCTTCTCGCTGAAGGAGGGCGCGTTCTCGCCCGAGGCGCTCGCGCGCCGGGCGGCCGAGCTCGGGATGCCGGCGGTCGCGCTCGCCGACCGGGACGGGCTCTACGGCGCGGCCCGCTTCGCCGACGCCTGCGAACGCTGGGGCGTGCGTCCGATCTTCGGCGCGTCGCTCACCGTTCGCGAGGCCGGGACGCTCCCGCTCTCGCGGCCCGGATCGAGGCCGGCGGACGCGAGCGCGATCCTGCTCGCGCGCGACGCCACCGGGTACGCGAACCTCTGCCGCCTCGTCACCGACGCGCACATGACGGGTGAGCGCGGGAACCCCTCGCTCACCCCCGAACAGGTCTGCGCGCACGCCGGCGGGCTCGTTGCGCTCCTCGGGCCGGGCTCGCCGCCGGGCGTGCTCGCGACGGCGGGGCGGATCGACGCGGCCCGACGGGCGCTCGAACCGTACCGGGACGCGTTCGGCGAGCGGGCGTTCGTCGCGGTGCAGCACCGGCTCGAGGAGGACTCGGACCGGCAGATCCGGTCGCTCCTGCGCCTTGCCGAGAGCGCCGAGGTCCGGGCCGTCGCCACGAACCCCGTGCGGTACCTCGTCCCCGAGGACGCGTTCCTGGCCGACGCGCTCGAGTGCATGCGCGAGCTCGTCCCGATCAGCCGTACGAACGTGACGCGCCGCAACGCCGAGGGATGGCTGAAGCCGGCGACCGAGATGCGGGCGCTGTTCCACGAGCGTCCGGACCTGTCGACCGCGACGCTCGAGATCGCCGAGTCGTGCACGTTCGACCTCGGCCTGCGGTCGGTGCATTTCCCCGACTTCCCGACGCCGCCCGGGCGGAGCGCCTCCTCGGTCCTGGCCGAACGCTGCTGGCGCGGCCTCGAACGCCGGGGGATGAAGGCGACGACGCGCGTGAAAGACCGCCTGAACCACGAGCTCTCGATGATCCACCGCCTCGGGTACTCCGCGTACTTCCTGACCGTGGCCGACGTCGTGGCGGACGTGCGGGCGATGGGGATCCGCTGCGCGTGCCGGGGGAGCGCCGCGGGCTCGCTCGTGTGTTACCTGACCGGCATCTCGGACGTCGACGCCGTCCGCCACGACCTCGCGTTCGAACGGTTCCTGAACCCGATGCGCGACGAGCTCCCCGACGTCGATGTCGACGTGGAATCCGCTCGCCGCGAAGAGGTCTACGACATGGTGCTCTCGCGCTACGGCGACGACCGGTGCGCGTGCGTCGCGATGGTCGATACGTACCGCGCCCGCGCCGCCGTCCGCGAGGTCGGCAAGGCGCTCGGCCTGCCCGAGCCCGAGGTCGACACGGTCGCGAAGTCGTTCCCCCACATCGGTGCCCGCGACCTCCGGGCCGCGATCGAGCGCCTGCCCGAGCTCGCCGGGTCCAACCTGAACGCCGGCCAGCTCGGACTGCTGTTCCGCGTCGCCGAACGCCTCGACGGATTCCCGCGGCACATCGCGCTCCACCCCTCTGGGATCGTCCTGTCGAACGACGACCTCGTGCGGCGCGTACCGCTCGAGCGCTCGTTCCAGGGGTACCGCGTGATCCAGGCCGACAAGGACGACGTCGAACTGCTCGGCTACCTGAAGCTCGACGTGCTCGGCGTCCGGATGCTCTCGTCGATGCGGCACGCGCTGGACGAGATCGCCCGCACCGAGCACGTGAAGGTCGATCTCGACCGCATCCCGATCGACGACGAGCCGACGTTCGAGCTGATCCGGGCCTCGGACACCCTCGGGTGCTTCCAGATCGAGTCGCCCGGCCAGCGCGAGCTCCTGCAGAAGCTCCAGCCGACGCGCTGGGAGGACCTGATCGTCGACATCTCGCTGTTCCGGCCGGGTCCGGTGAAGTCCGACATGATCAACCCGTACCTGCGCCGGCGCGCCGGGATGGAGGCGCCGACCTACGTGCACCCGTCGCTCCGGCCGGCGCTCACGGAGACGTTCGGCGTCATCGTCTACCACGAGCAGGTGATGCGGACCCTGGCCGCGATGGCCGGCTATAGCCTCACCGAGGCCGACCACGTCCGGCGCCACCTCGACGACGACGCGATGCTCCCGGACCTGCGGGCCGACTTCCTGCGGCGCGCGAGGGCCCGGGGGTTCCCCGGTGAGGTGGCCGAACGGACCTGGGACGACGTCGCCCAGTTCGCGTCGTTCGGCTTCTGCAAGGCCCACGCGGCGGCGTTCGCCGTGCCGACGTACCAGTCCGCCTGGCTGAAGACGCACTACCCGGCGCACTTCCTGGCGGGCGTCCTCACGCACGACCCCGGCATGTACCCGCGGCGGCTGATCCTGGAGGACGCGCGCGGGCACGGGATCCCGACCCTGCCCCTCGACGTGAACGCCTCCGAGCCCGAATACGTCGTCGAGGAGACCGAGCCCGGCCGGTACGGGATCCGGCTGGCGCTGCAGGACGTGCACGGGATCTCGGACGCCGAGATCCGCTCGATCCTGGAGGCCCGCGCCGATCGGCCGTTCCCGGACGTGGGCGACTTCCTGCGACGGACGAGCGTCTCGAAGCCGGTCGTCGAGGCCATCGCGCACGCCGGCGGGTTCGACGAGGTCGACCGGGGGACGCGCCGCGATCGCCTCTTCGCCGCGATGACGACCGCGCCCCAGCGCGAGGGCGACCAGCTCGCCTTCGACCTGCACCCGGCGGCGTCGACGGCCCTCCCGCCGGGCGCGGGTCGCCCGGCGGCCCCCACCCTGCCCGAGTACACCGACGCCGAACGGGTCCGGGCCGAGCTCGAGGTCCTCGGCCTGGACGCGAGCCGGCATCTCGTGACCTTCTTCGAGCCGTTGCTGTCGGATCTCGGCGTGATCCGTTCGAAGGACCTGCACCGATGTCGTTCGGAACGGCGCGTCATGGTTGCCGGCGTGAAGGTGGCGTCGCAGACACCGGCGATCCGGAGCGGCCAGCGGATCATCTTCCTCACGCTCGACGACGCGACCGGGCCGGTCGAGGTGGTCGTGTTCGAGAGCGTCCAGCCGAAGGTCGCCAGGACCGTGTTCCACTCGTTCGTGCTCGCGGTGGTCGGCACCGTTCGCCGGACGGGGAAGAAGGGGGTCTCGGTGATCGCCGAGGACGTCTGGGACCTGACGGCGCTCCACCGCGCGCGGGGCGCCGGTCGGCTCGCGGAGGCGCTCGCGCACGAGGGCCCCGCGCCGGGGGCGGCGATCCCGCGCAAGCTCTGGCACTCGAGCGGCGGTTCGGCGGGGCGATGAGCGTCGTCTCGGAGGCGCTACGCTCGCGTCCGATGCGTCGCGCGCGGACGTCCGAGCCGATCCTGCACGTCGATCTCGACGCGTTCTACGCCTCGGTCGAGGTGCTGAAGGACCCGAGCCTCGCCGGTAAGCCCGTCGTGGTCGGCGGCGCCGGGACCCGCGGGGTGGTGATGTCCGCCTCCTACGAGGCGCGGGCGTTCGGGATCCGCAACGCGATGCCGGCGGTCCGGGCCCGCCGACTGTGCCCGGACGCGGTCTTCGTGCCGCCGGACTTCGAGTCCTACAGGGCGCACTCGAACCGGTTCCGTGAGCTCCTGCTCGGCGTGACGCCGCTCGTCGAGCCGATCGCGCTCGACGAGGCGTTCCTCGACGTGTCCGGGGCCACCGTGCTGTTCGGCCCGCCGCCCGGGATCGCCGAGAAGATCCGGCGCGAGGTCCGCGAGGGGATCGGCGTGTCCTGTTCCGTGGGGGTGGCGCCCACCAAGCTCGTCGCCAAGCTCGGCTCCCGGGCCGCCAAGCCGGACGGGATGGTGGTCGTGGCCGCCGGCGAGGTTGAGGCGTTCCTGGATCCGCTCCCGGCCCGAGCGCTCTGGGGGGTGGGCGAGAAGACCGTGGAGGTGTTGAGCCGACTCGGCATCCGGACGGTCGGGGACCTGGGCCGGACGCCCGAGACCGTGCTCGGCAGGGTGCTGGGCGACCAGCACGCCCGCGACCTGCTCGATCGCGCCCGGGGCGTGGACGAGCGCGGCGTCGTCCCCTACGAGGCGCCAAAGTCGGTGAGTCACGAGGAGACGTTCGATCGCGACCTGGACGATGAGCGGGAGCTCCTGCGCGAGGCGCTCGCGCTCTCCCAGAAGGTCGCGTCGCGCCTGCGAAGGGACGGCTACCGGGCTCGGACGATCACGCTGAAGATCCGGCTCGCCAACTTCACGACGCTCACCCGCTCCCAGACGCTCCATGTCCCGACCGACCTCGGGGCCGACGTGTACCGGGTGGTCTCCGAGCTCTTCGCGGCATTGCCCGGCGCTCGCCGGCGGGTCCGGTTGCTCGGCGTGGCGACGTCTGGCCTGGTGGAAGCGGGGGCGGAGCAGCTCGCGCTCCTCCGGGGCGAGCGCTGGAGTGATCTCGAGCGAGCGGTCGACCGGATCGAGCGGCGGTTCGGGAGCGGGTCGACGACGCCGGCCGCCCTGCTCGACCGGCGAGCCAGGTAGCCTCCACCTTCTCGCGTGACGCAGGCCGTTCCTATAATGGTGCCGACACCGAGCTGGGAGTTGCGGGAATATGCCGCTTTCGCCCGACGAGCAGCGCATCCTCGACGACATCGAGCAGCGCCTGTCGCAGGAGGATCCACGGCTGGCCGAGGCCGTGAGCAGGACCTCGCTGTACACGCACCTCGCGCGGCGCATCCGCTGGTCGGCGCTCGCGTTCCTCCTCGGCTTCCTGATGTTGATGGCGTTCCCGGTGTCGCTCTGGGTCGCGGCGGCCGGCTTCGGCGTCATGCTCGCCTCCTCGCTCCTCATCTACCGCTACCTGAAGCAACTCGGGCGTGACCAGGTCCGCGCGATGCAGCAGCAGTCGGGACGGTTCTCGATCACCGGACTGCTCGCGCGACTCGCCGGCAGGTTCCGCAACCCCCCGCAGCCCCCTCCCGAATCCTGACGGCCCCGTCAGCCGGCCGCCCGTCGGCCGGTGCTACGGAAGTGTTCGACGCGGGGCCGTTTTTTTCGCTTGCCACCGCACGCGCCGCTGGAGTACAAAGAGCGTCACCTTCCCCGGGGGCGTGACCGTCGACCGAACGTCGAGACTTCCCCTCGACGATCCGACGGAACGCGTTGGTGTCGTGAGGGAAACGGTCTCGTCGGAGGGCGCGCGTTCCTATGGAGGGGTTCACCGCACATCAGGCGACGAAGTTCACCGGGTGTTCGCCCCGCCAGCTCAGGTACTGGGACCAGATCGGGCTCGTCACGCCCTCGGTCCAGCAGACGGGGGGGCGTCCCGGCGTGCCGCGGCTGTACTCCTTCCGTGACCTCGTCGCCCTCAGGGTCGTGCGGTCGCTCCTGGACAGCGGGATGTCGCTGCAGCGCGTTCGGCGGGCCTGGGACTACCTCAACCGCCGGGCGGCGCTCGACAAGCACCTGTCCGAGGTCAAGCTCATCACCGACGGCGTCAGCATCTTCAAGATCGCGCGCCGCAACGGCGAGATCATCGACGCGCTCCGCGAGGGACAGCTGGCCTTCTTCGTCGCGATCGACGAGATCGCGACGGGCGTCGAGGTGAAGGTGGGGCAGTTCAAGGACGACCGGGAGCGGTTCGTTCGCGCGCTCCGCGAGGCGGCCGCCCACGCGCAGACCGGTCGCTGACCGGCGGTCACGATCCGCCGGCCTAGAGGCCCGGCCGGTAGGTCCCGACGATCCGACGCAACAGGCCCGCCTGCTTCCGGAGGTCCTTCACCGCGGCGTGGGCGTCGCGCACCGATCCGTCCGCCTCCTCGCGCGTCGGCTCCTCTGAGGCATAGGCCGCGCGGGCCGCGGCGCTCGTGAGCCGGCCGAGGTGTCCGTCCGAGAACGCCACGGTCGCCATGAGCCTTGCTCGATGCTCCTCGAGCGTCTCGCCCTCCCGGCGCCCCATCCCGATATCGGCCGCCTCCCCGTCGAAGACGCGGTAGGCCGCCAGCACGTGCTCGCGCGGATCCCTCGAGCGCCGCAACAGCACGCGCCGGGCCGAGGTCTTCACGATCGGGATCACGATGAGGAGGATGCCGGCGAGGACGAGGAGGCCGAGCAGGATCAGGCGGTAGGGGACCGAGTAGCCGGACTCTTCCTCGGGCGTGGGCGCGGTTCCCCTCAGAAAGCCGGGGGGCAGCGCATCCAGGCCGCGGGTCCTTCCCGGGTTCACCCTTTCGGTGTTGCACAGCTGTCCGGGGATCCCCTCGCATCCTGCGCCTCCGGGCCCACCAAGTCCGGGGTCGGTGTCGGGTCCTGCGTCCGGGCCTGGGCTCGGCACCGCGGATGTAACGGGGTTCAGGTAGGTGCCCGGCATCGAGGCCGGTCGGACCCCGCGGCCCGGGGTGGGTTCGAACACCAGCCAGCCGAAGTCGGGGAATTGCACCTCGACCCAGGCGTGAGCGTCCCCGCTATCGACAACGAACGTACCGTCCTCGGTTTCGGTCCCGGCCTGATAGCCGCTCGCGATCCTGGCGGGGTAGCCGAGCGAGCGGACCATCACGGCCATCGCTACCGAGAACTGCTGGCACGCGCCGACCTTGGACTCGGTCAGGAACTCGAGGAGGGCGTTGGTGCTTCCCATCAGGTCGACGTGCCGGTCGTAGGCGAAATCGTTCTGCAACCGGCGCTGGATGGCCAACACCTTCCGGTAGGCGTTCGGCTCCCCCGCGGTCCACTGCACCGCGAGGTCGTGGATCCGGGGATCGAGCGTGTCCGGCACGTGGGTCCACCTGCCGTACTGCTCGGGGGTCAGCAGATCCAGCGACGCGGCGTCCAGCTGCTCGGGCGTCGGGGCGATCTGCCGCGCCTTTACCGAGTACTCGAGGCTCTCGTCGAGGCCGCCGTCGACGACGACCTGTCCGTGGAGCGAGGAGTACCGGATCTCATCCACCGCCAGATTGAGCGTTTCCGCCCCCTGCGGGAGGGGCAGCCACGGGGCCTCGGTTCCGTTCAGGATGCGGAACACGTACGAGCGGCTCGGGGCATCGGCCGGTACGTCCACGCTCGCTGGCAGCTCGACCGGCGGGGTATAGACGAGGCCCTCCTCCTCGCCGAGCGGGTCGCTGTTGGACCAGTTCGCGCCGTCGGTCACGTCGTACGTGCGCGTTCGCCAGTACCTCCCCTCCTCGGCATCGACCTCGAACAGGTCCCTCGGCTCCGCGTCGTCGAGCTGTGCCTGGATCGAGATGAACCCGTTCATCTCGAAGCCATCACCGCCCTCGGTCGACAGGTCGACGAGCGGCCCCGACCGGAACCCCGGGAGGACGCCGGGCACCAACACCGCCGCCAGCACGACGATACCGGCGACCGCCCGCGAGCCCCGGACCGAGGGGCCGAGGCGATGCGCACGGGAGCTCGACCACACAGGGCCCCACTGGCGGATCCGCCTGAGCCCGTCCGAGAAGATGACCGCGAGGGCGGCGCACAGCAGCACGATCGCGTAAACGGGGCGGGCACCGTCGTCGAGAACGGTGTCCGCGAACCCGACGAGCGCGATCGGCGGCAGCACGGCGAGCAGGGGACTCCCGGCGCGGATCGCGAGCGCGTGGGCCGAGAAGGACGCCGTCCACACGGCGGTCACGGTGGCGAGCATCAGCGGCGGCAGCGGCGGCGTCGGCGCCACCCGGACCCGCGCCTGCTGGCCCACGTACTCGAGCGACCGGCCGACGGCGCGGAGCGTTCGCATCGTCGGCAGGCCGTACCAGGCCGTCTGTGGCAGGACGATCCACGTGATCGCGAGGACGAGCCCGGCGAGGCTCGCGAGCGTGGCGAGCAGGAGCCCACGGCGCTCGAACAGCGCCGCGATGGCGACCGAGGCCAGGGCCGCGGCGACGAGCTCCCACGTCGGGAGGCGCCCGGCGAAGACGCGGCCGAACGCGAAGGCCGTCGCAGCCGCGAGTCCCGCGACCGCGAGCAGCCCTAGGAGCCGCTGGTGACCAGGGGTTGGGTCCGCTCGACGTGCCATAGCTCCTGCAACCTCCGCGAAGGCGGAAGAACGACGATCTCCCATCCCGAACGCGAGAGGGACATCCGCGCCTGCGACGCGCGCCCCTCGAGCTGCGCCCGGCGGTCGGGCGGCAGCGTGTCGGGATCGGTCGGATGGACGAACACGCCCACCTTCGGCCCGAACATTGCCCCGACGCGGATCCAGGAAGAGAGCTCGGTCGGGGCGGGTGGGGCTCCGGCCACGACGAGCGTGGTGTCGCTCGCCGCGACCATCCGGAGGCGAGTGAGGCCCGTGGACAGCGCCCGGGACGTGTGGTGGTTGACCCCGGCGAGGACGTCGAGCAGGCCATCCTCGCCCACGCGCTGGGGCGGCATCTGGGTGGTCGCGAGCTTGAGCGAGAACCCGTAGCGCACGAGGAGGACGCCGAGCGAGGCCGCGACCGAGACGACCTTCTCGAAGCACGGCGTGTGCGTCTGCCCCACGGCCGCGTCTCGCGTGTCGACGAACAGCACGGCCGTCGACCGCCTTGTCGATTCGTCCTGCCGGATCATCAGCTCGCCGCTTCTGGCGACGCTCGGCCAGTGGATCCGGCGCAGGTCGTCGCCCTCGACGTACGGGCGCATCGTGTAGAACTCGTCGCCCGTTCGGAACAGGTGCTTGGCGAGCGCGAGCCCGCTCGTCATCCCGAACGGCGAGTCCGGCCCGCCGCCCAGGACCTCCACCTCGGGCGCGACCACGAGCTCGTCCCGCTCGTCGAACTCGATCCGCAGCTTCGTGAGGCCGAAGGGGTCGGACAGGTCGGCGGTGAGCGGACCGAGGACGTAGCGGCCGCGCTGGTGGGGCGTGAGCGAGTAGCGCACGCGCTGGCGCCCCCGCCCGGGCAGCGAGGCGACCACGAGCCGGGCCGAGCGGCCGAGCTGCGAGGGCAACCGGTCCTCCACGAGCAGGAACGAGGTCTGCGTCGGCGCCTGGTTCTCGACCTCGAGCTCGATGTGGACGCGCTGCCCCGGCTGGACCCGTGTGTCCGAGAGGCGCCTGCGGATCCGCAGCCGCTGGCGGCTCCAGCGCGCGAACAGCGCCGCCGCGAACGGCAGCAGCACGAGGCCCACCGAGATCATGTGCAGGGTGGGGGAGCCGAGCAGCCGAGCACCCACCCACAGGGCGATCCCGGCCGCGAAGACCAGGACGCCTCGCCCGGAGGGCATCAGGCCGTCCCGGCGACGGGGACCGCGACCTCGTTCATGAGGTCCGCCAACACGGCCTGGGACGTCCGGCCGCTCATCACCGCGTCCGCCGTCACGATGACCCGGTGGGCGAGCACGGGGACGACCAACGCCTTGACGTCGTCCGGGATCACGTAGTCACGCTCCTCGGCGGCCGCCATCGCCCGCGCCGCCCGCAGCAGCATGATCGATGCCCTCGGGCTCGCGCCCAGGTAGACGTCGGGGTGGGTGCGGGTCGCCTCGACGAGGTCGACGATGTACCGGCGCACCGACGGCGACACGTGGACGACCCTGGCCTGCTCGATCATCTCGCGCACCGCGAGGGCGTCCGCCACCGGACCGATGTCCGGGAGCGTGGAACGGATCCCGTGGGTAGCGAGGATCTCCGCCTCGACATCGCTCGCCGGGTACCCGATCCCGATCCGCATCATGAACCGGTCGAGCTGCGCCTCCGGGAGGGGGTACGTGCCCTCGTGCTCGATCGGGTTCTGCGTGGCGATCACCATGAAAGGAGCGCCGAGCTGGTAGGTCTCGGTGTCGACCGTGATCTGGCGCTCCTCCATGCACTCGAGCAAGGCCGACTGCGTCTTGGGGCTCGCGCGGTTGATCTCGTCGCCGAGCACGATGTTGGCGAAGATCGCGCCGGGCTTGAACTCGAAGTCGCCCCGCTCCTGGTTGAACACGTTCACGCCGGTGACGTCGGTCGGGAGCAGGTCGGGCGTGAACTGGATCCGCCGGAACGAGCAGTCGATCGAGCGCGCCATGGCCTTGGCGAGCATCGTCTTGCCGACGCCGGGCACGTCCTCGATCAGGATGTGGCCCTCGGCCACGAGCGCGGCGAGGGCGAGGCGGATCTCGGGCTGCTTGCCCTGGATGACCTTCTCGACGTTCTCCTCGATGATGCGGAACCGCTCGGCGAATCCCTGCCAGTCGAGGGTGGGCTGCTCCTTGGCCTCCACACGAGCCTCCGGTTGGTGCGCCTCTACCACGTGCTTCCTGCGGTTCGAGCGACCAATCATCTTACTCACGAGCGCGAGAACGGATAGTCCTGCCTCCTGCGACATCCTGCGGAGGTGGAGGTGCACCCGGTCGGTGACAGATACCTTTCGGGGAAGTCGAGAACGCCCGATGGGGCACGGCGAAGAGGTCCCCGAACGTGAGCCTTGGGTCGATACCGTCGCATCGGCCTGCCGGGCGAGATCCCGTGGTCGTTCCATCTGCTGCATGGACGCTCGAGGGCCGCGCTTTCTGTGGAGGAGTGGGTCCCTAGCGCCCTCGGCGTTCCCGACCCCAGCCGAATCGGCGGGGCCCGGAGAGATGGGAAGGCGGCGGAGCCGCGCCCGCTGCCGGACGCCCCGCGCGGCCCCTTGTTCGCTGCTATCAGGCGTCCTTCGAACGCATCCCGCCGCCTTCGGCGGGATTACAACCCTGCGATTCGGCCGATGCAAGCATCCGAGGGCACAGATGACGCGGGAGCCCTGCGTATACTCGCGCCGTGGGTCGAGCCCTCGTGCTCAACGTGACGCACCAGCCGCTCGCGGTGGTGCCCGCGAGACGGGCGGTCGTCCTCGTCCTGAAGGAGAAGGCCGAGGTCCTGGTCTCGAACGGACAGGTCTTCCGTTCCGAGAGCCTCGAGCTCGACGCGCCGTCGGTCCTCCGGCTCCGGAGCTTCGTGAGGATCCCGCATCGCTCGCACGCTCCGCTCACGCGCCGGGCGGTGTTCGCCCGCGACGAGTGGACCTGCCAGTACTGCGGCCGGACCGCAGAGAACCTGGACCACGTGGTGCCTCGTTCCCGCGGGGGCACCCACACGTGGGACAACGTCGTTGCGGCCTGCCGCCGGTGCAACTCGCGCAAGGAGAACCGGCTGATCGAGGACGTCGGACTGACGCTCGCCCGTCGGCCGATGCCGCCCCGCGACGGGTTCCGTCTCTCCCTCGGGCGGCTCGAGCCCGAATGGGAACCGTTCCTGTAGACCACCGCTCGGTCTCGGCCTGACCCAACGAACTCCGCGTCGTCACCCTGCTATCTGGTCCACGCTCTTGACCCAGTGGAGTGCAAGTGGCATAAAGGTGGAGCTTAGTGGAGGAGAAGGGGAGGACGCGTGGCCGAGCTGCTCGGCACGCATACCTATCAGCTCGACCCGAAGGGGCGGATCAGCCTGCCCGCTCGGTTCCGTGAGGCGTTCGCCGACGGGGCCGTGTTGACGCTTGGGCAGGACGGCTGCCTCTTCTGCTTCCCCAGGGTCGAGTGGGAGGGCCGGGCGGCCGAGGTCCGCACCCTCCCCCTCTCCGACGCGGAGTCGCGCGCCTACGCGCGGATGTTCTTCGGCAAGGCCGAGCGTGTCGACCTCGACTCGCAGGGACGCCTCCTCGTGCCGCAGCGGCTGCGCGGCGATGCGGGCATCGGCAAGGACGCGGTCGTGGTCGGGGTGTTCGACCGGATGGAGATCTGGGACCGGGAGACGCACGAGCGGTACGAGGCCGGACACGGCGGCGCGTATCGGGCGGGCACGCTCGCACCGGGAGGGAAGGGATGAATGACGGCCTGCGAGGCGAGATCCGACAGAGCCTGTCGCTGCTTGCGCTGACGGCCGGCACCGCCGCCGTCTACCTGGGCCTCGGCCTGCTCGTGGTCCGGCTGTTCGGATGAGGAGGCGGGGTGTCCACGGACGGCCACGAGCCGGTGATGGTCGGGGAGGTCGTTCGACTCCTCGGTGGCCGGGACGTGGTGCTCGACATGACGCTCGGGGCCGGGGGCCACGCGGAGGCGCTCCTGCGCTCGGGTGTGGGACGCCTGATCGGCGTCGACCGCGATCCCGACGCGATCCGGCTCGCCACCGAACGTCTCTCGCGGTTCGGCGAGCGCTTCACCGCCGTTCGGACCCGGTTCTCGGACGTGCCCGCGGAGGACCGGGTCGACGGCGTCCTCTACGACCTCGGGGTCAGCTCGATGCAGCTCGACCGCGGGGAGCGAGGGTTCTCCTATCGCACGCCGGGACCGCTCGACATGCGCATGGAGCGTGAGGGCGGGTCGGCGATGGACCTCGTGAACAGCGCGGACGAGGCCGAGCTCGCTCGGATCCTGTTCGAGTACGGGGAGGAGCGGCGGTCGCGGCGCGTGGCGGCCGCCATCGTTCGCGCCCGTGCTCGAACGCCGATCGCGACCACCGACGAGCTCGCGCGCATCGTCGCGAGCGCCCTGGGAGCGCGACGGGGCGGCCCCCACCCCGCGCGCCGGACGTTCCAGGCGCTTCGCATCGCGGTCAACCGGGAGCTCGAGGAGCTCGCCGCCTCCCTGCCTCGAGCGGCGGGCGTCCTGGCTCCCGGTGGCCGCGTCGTCGCGATCTCGTACCACTCGCTCGAGGACCGGATCGTGAAGCGGTTCCTGAACGAGGCACCCGACCTCGACGTCCTCACGAAGAAGCCGCTCCGCCCGAGCGCCGCCGAGGCCTCTCGGAACCCCCGGGCTCGCAGCGCCAAGCTTCGCGCCGCCGAGAAGCGCGAGGCCGCATGAGCTCCCCGGCCCGTCAGCTGACCACCCCTCGCCCGAGACCGAGGTCGCCGGGTGGGTCGCGCGCAGCGGGGGCTGATGGAGCGAAGCGCCCGGCGCGCGGTCCGGCGCCCCGGGTATCGAGGCGGAGAAGGGCGAAGCACCGGCTCGGCTTCGCCGTACTCGCCTCCGCGCTCGTCGGATCGATCGTGTTCGGCATCGTGGTCCTGAACGTCCTGCTCGCCCAGGCCTCGTTCCACATCGACGAGGTGGAACGACGGATCGAGACGCTCTCCGCCGCCCAGGTGGACCTCGTCCGCGAGCAGGCAACCCTGTCCGCTCCCGGCCGGATCGCTCATTGGGCCAGCCGGCACGGCATGCGTCTCCCCGACGACATCCGCATCCTCCACGCGTCCGGCAGGACCGGGGTGGATCCGGCCGGGGCGGACCCCTCATCGGCCGGGGGCGGCGCGGAGGCGGCGTCGCCGTGACGAGACCGCCCGCCGGGAGGATCCTCGCGATGTTCGTCGGGATGGTGGTGGCGTTCGTCGCGATCTCGGCCCGGCTCGCCTTCCTGCAGGTGGGCCGGGCCAACGAGCTCGAGGAGCGAGGCCTCGATCACCGCGTGAGCACCGCGGTGCTTCCGGCCGCGCGCGGACAGATCCTCGCCCGGGACGGCGAGCGCCTCGCGCTCTCGACGCCCGCGCAGGACGTCTACGCCGATCCGACGATGGTGACGGACCCCTGGGGGGCCGCATCGGCGCTCTCCCCGCTGCTCGGCATCGACGCGCCTGACCTCGCCGAGGCGATGACGGTCGACACGACGTTCGTCTACCTCGCCCGGCAGGTGGAGCCGGAGGTCTCGGACCAGCTGCTCGATCTCCGCCTGCCCGGGATCGGGTTCCTCGACTCGACGAAGCGCACGTACCCTGCGGGACCGCTCGCGGCGCAGGTCCTCGGGTTCGTGGGCACCGACGGCGTGGGGCTCTCGGGGTTGGAACTGGAGTACCAGGACCTGCTGGCCGGGACGCCGGGCGAGCGCACGAACGAGACCGGTGTGTCGGGGCAGGCGATCGTGGGTGGGGTGAGCGTCGAACGCGAGCCGGTAGCGGGCTCGTCGATCGTCACGACGATCGATCGCGAGCTGCAGTACCAGGCGCAGATCGCGCTCGCCGAGGCAGTGGAGCAGGAGGGCGCGCAGGGCGGCTGCGTGATCGTGATGGATCCGAAGACCGGCGAGATCCTCGTGATGGCGAACGATCCGTGGTTCGACCCGAACACCTTCGCCGAGTCCCCCTCGGCCACGTATCGAAACCGGGCGGTCACCGACGCGTTCGAGCCCGGCTCCACGAACAAGGTCATCACCGCCGCCGCCGCGATCCAGGAGCGATCGCTCTCCCTCAACCAGCGGCTGTCCGTGTCGTGGACGATGCAGGTCGGCGACTACGTGATCCACGACTCGGAACCGCACGGCGTGATGCAGATGACGCTCGCGGACATCGTCTCGGAGTCCAGCAACATCGGCGCGGTCCACGTGGCCAACCGGGTGGGTGCGCCGACGATGTCGCGCTACCTCGCGCGGTTCGGTCTTGGTCGACCCACCGGCGTGGGATTCCCGGGAGAGTCGAGCGGGATCGTCCCGCCGCTCTCCGCATGGACCGACGCGAGCCTCGCCACGATCGCGTACGGGCAGGGGCTCGCCGCGACGCCGTTCCAGATGGTCTCCGTGTACGCGACGATCGCGAACGACGGACGCCGCGTGCAACCGAGCTTCGTGCGCGGAACGATCGGGCCCGACGGTCGGTTCGTCGAACACGGCGCGACCCACTCGCGGCACGTCGTCTCCTCGGCCACGGCCGAGATGGTCACCCGGATGCTCGCGTACGCCGTGGAGCACGGCACCGGAGTGAACGCGAAGATCTCCGGCTACCAGGTCGCCGGCAAGACGGGGACCTCCCGGATCCCGACCGGCGACGGTTCGGGTTACCTGACGCGCCAGTACATCGCCTCGTTCATCGGGTTCCTGCCGGCGCGAGATCCCGAGGTGGTGATCGCCGTGATCCTGGACCGACCCGATGCGGGGTACGGCGGCGTGGTCGCCGCCCCGTTGTTCCGATCCGTCGCGCGCGCGGCGATCACCCGCCTCGGCATCGCGCCGACGGACCCGTTGCCGCTTCCCCCTCACGCGCTTCCCGTCGGATGAGTCGGACGGGAGCCCACGCGGGGCAGCCGATAGGCTGGGCGTCCGTGGCCGTTCTTCCCTCCCGAACGCTCGCGGACGTGATCGCCGACCTTCCCGAGGTCGAGCTGCGGGGTCCATCGGACGTTCGGATCGCGGGGCTCTGCTACCGGTCGTCGGACGCGTCGGAGCACTCGTTGTTCTTCTGCGTCCCCGGCTCGACGCTGGACGGCCACGACTTCGGGTCGGACGCGGTGAGGCGCGGCGCGAGCGTCCTGGTCGTCGAACGGTGGGTCGACGCCCCCGCGACGCAGGTCAGGGTCCCGGTCGTCCGCGACGCGATGGGCCCGGTAGCGGCGAGGTTCTACGGGCGACCGGCCGAGGCGATGCGCGTGGTGGGTGTCACCGGCACGAACGGCAAGACGACGACGACCTTCCTGCTCGAGGCCGTATTCGGGGCTGCCGGGTGGACGCCCGGGGTCGTGGGGACGACCGGCGTTCGCATCGACGGGGCGCCGACGCCGTTCCCGAGGACGACGCCAGAGGCTCCCGATCTGCAGCGGCTGCTCGCGGAGATGGTGAGCCGCGACGTCGACGCGGTCGCGATGGAGGTCTCGTCCCACGGGCTCGACCAGCATCGCGTCGACGGGGTGCGGTTCTCGTGCGCGGTGTTCACCAACCTGTCGCAGGACCATCTCGACTACCACGACTCGATGGAGGAGTACTTCCTCGCGAAGGCGAGGCTGTTCACCCCGGCGATGAGCGACCGCGCCGTCGTGAACCACGACACGGAGGAGGGGCGCCGGCTCGAGGGTTCCGGCGTGCCGACGATCACGTACGGGGCGGGCCCGGGCGCTGACGTTCGGGCAACCGACGTCATGACGAGCGAGCGGGGGATCGCGTTCCTCGCCGACGGCGTCCCGATCCGGTCGAGCCTCCGGGGCAGGTTCAACGTGGAGAACTGTCTGGCGGCGTTCGCATCGGCCCGGGCGCTCGGGATCGACGACGTCATCGCGGCCGGGGCGATCTCGTCGGTGCGAGGGGTTCCTGGCCGGGTCGAGACCGTGGAAGCCGGGCAGGAGTTCCTCGTCATGGTCGACTATGCGCACACGCCCGACAGCGTCGAGAACGTGCTGCGCGCCGCGCGGCCGCTCGCGGCGGGGCGGCTGATCGTGGTCCTCGGGTGCGGCGGCGACCGAGACCGCTCGAAGCGCCCGGGGATGGGACGCGCGGCGACCTCCCGCGCCGACCTCAGCGTCATCACGAGCGACAACCCGCGCAGCGAGGACCCGCTGGCGATCATCGCGGAGATCGAACCGGGCGCGAGGGAGGGCGGGGGCCGGTACATCGTCGAGCCCGATCGGCGCGCCGCGATCCGGCTCGCCGTCTCGGAGGCGACCGCGGGCGACGTCGTCGTGATCGCCGGCAAGGGCCACGAGACCTACCAGGAGCTCGCGGATCGCACGATCGACTTCGACGATCGCGCGGTGGCCGCGGAGGAACTCCGTGCCGCGGGGAAGGCGCCGTGATCGAGCGGTCGCTCTCGGAGGTCGCGGCCGCCGTCGGCGGCAGCCTGCGCGACGGCGACGTCCGTGTGTCCTCGGTCGTGACCGACTCGCGGCAGGCGGCTCCGGGAGCCCTGTTCGTCGCACTGCGAGGCGAGCACGGCGACGGTCACGCATTCGTGCACGACGCGTTCGCACGTGGCGCGACGGCGGCGCTCGTCGACCGTCCGACCCCGGGAACCGTGGTGGAGGTGGCCGACACGGGCCGAGCGCTCCTCCACCTCGCCGCGGACGAACGCGGCCGCATGCGCGACGTCCGCGTGGTCGGTATCACCGGCGCGAACGGCAAGACCTCGACGAAGGATCTCGCGGCCGCGGTGATCGGCACGCGTTGGCGGACGCATGCGAGTCCGGCGTCGTTCAACAACGAGGTCGGATTGCCGATGACGTTGCTCGGCGCGGCGCCCTCGACCGAGGTGGTGGTCGCCGAGATGGGTGCCCGCCGGGCTGGCGACGTCGCGCTGCTCTGCGAGGTGGCGCGGCCCCACGCAGTGGTCGTGACGAACGTGGGGGTCGCGCACATCGGGATCTTCGGATCGTGGGAGGAGATCGTGCGCGCGAGCCGCGAGCCGGTCGACTGGCTCGGCCCCGGCGGCGTGGCGATCCTGAACGCGGACGACGCGGTGGTCCGTGGGTTCGCCCAGGGGGCGCGTGCCGATGTCGTGACGTTCGGCGTCGACGGGCCGGCCGACGTCCGTGCGGAGGCGCTCGCGCTCGGGCCCGACGCGCGCGCATCGTTCGTCCTCGTCTCGGGCCCGGAGCGCGAGGCCGTGGAGCTCCAGGTCCCCGGCGAGCACATGGTGTCGAACGCGCTCGCGGCGGCGGCCTGCGGCCAGTGGCTCGGGATGCCGGTCGCCGAATGCGCCGCCGCGCTGAAGGGCGCGCGGATCGCGCGCTGGCGGATGGAGACGTTCCGGACCGCGTCGGGCGTGCAGGTGGTGAACGACGCATACAACGCGAACCCCGAGTCGATGGCGGCGGGACTGAAGACCGCGAGGTGGATGGCGCACGACGGCAGGCTCGTGGCGGTGCTCGGACACATGGCCGAGCTCGGGCCGATCGCGTTCGAGGAGCACGAGAAGGTCGGGGAACTGCTCGTTCGGATCGGCGTCGACCGCCTGATCACCGTCGGCGACGAGGCCCGGACGATCGCCCGGGCGGCGGTCCGCGAAGGTCTGCTCCCGGAGAGCGTCGCGTCCTACGACGACGCAGCCCCGGTGGCCGCCGAGGTCCTCGCCTGGGCGAGCGCCGGCGACGTCGTCCTGTTGAAGGGGTCCCGCGTCGCCGGCCTGGAGCGCGTTGCCGAGGCGTTGGGGGAGCTCGGGGGGATCGCGTGAGGCAGATCCTCATCGCGGCGGCCGTCGGCATGTTCGTGACGTTGCTCGGCACGCCGATCGCGATCCGGCTGTTCCGCGTCTGGGGGTGGGGGCAGCGGATCCGGGAGGACGGGCCGCACACCCACCTCGAGAAGATGGGGACGCCGACGATGGGGGGGACGGTCATCCTCATCGGGATCGTCACCGCCTACGCGGTGACGCGCGTCGTGTTCACCACGGTGACCGCGTCCGGACTCGCGGTGCTGGTCGCCACGGTCCTGCTCGCGCTCCTCGGATTCGTCGACGACCTGATCAAGGTCCGGCGGCGGCGATCGCTCGGGCTGTCGAAGACCGCCAAGGTGATCGGGCAGGCCCTCGTCGCGATCGTCTTCGGGATCATCGCCGTGAACGGGGCCGGGGTGCCCACCGAGCTCTCCTTCATCCGCGCGACGGGCCTGGACCTCGGCGTCTTCTTCTTCGTGTGGATCTTCGTGATCCTCGCGGCGTCCTCGAACGGCGTGAACCTCACCGACGGGCTCGATGGGCTCGCGTCGGGGGCGTCGATCCTGGTCCTGTCCGCGTACGTGTTCATCGCGTTCTGGCAGTTCCGTCACACCTGCGAGCTGGGTCCAACGCCGGCCTGCTATCCCGTCGACGTGAACGCGGCGCTCGACGTCGCGATCGTCGCCGGGGCCGCGGTCGGCGCGACGGCCGGCTTCCTGTGGTGGAACGCGGCACCGGCGCGCATCTTCATGGGCGACACCGGGGCCCTCGCGCTCGGCGGCCTGATGGGCGCGCTCGCGATCGTCACGAGCACCCAGCTGCTCCTGGTGGTGCTCGGCGGCCTCTTCGTGATCGAGACGACGTCCGTCATCGTGCAGGTGATCGCGTTCCGGGGGTTCGGGACCCGCGTGTTCCGGATGTCGCCGATCCACCACCACTTTGAGCTCGCGGGGTGGCCCGAGTTCACCGTGATCGTGCGGTTCTGGATCGTGACCGGCTTGTGCGTGGCCGTCGGTCTCGGACTGTTCTACACGGACTTCGTGGCTCGGGGGGGCCTGGGATGACGCCGCGGCGCGAGGTCTCGCGGGGCGCGTTCGCGGGCGAGGTCGCGGTCGTGGTCGGCCTCGGCGTGGCCGGGGCCTCGGCGGCTCGCGTCCTCGCCGAGGAGGGCGCGACGGTCCGGGTCACGGAGACACGAGCGGCCCCCGCGCCGGCGCCCGAGCTCGCCGCCGCGGGCGTCGAGGTGCTTTCGGGAGGCCACCGGCCCGAGCACCTGGACGCGGCGACGATCGTCGTGGTCAGCCCCGGGGTCCGGCCGGGATCGCCCGTCCTCGACTGGGCGGCCCAACGCGGGCTGCAGGTCTGGGGCGAACTGGAGCTCGGGGCGAGATTGGCGAGCGCCCCGTACCTCGCGGTCACGGGGACGAACGGCAAGACGACGACGACGGGGATGCTCGCGGCGTGCCTCCGCGCCTCGGGTATGGACGCGATCGCCTGCGGCAACATCGGACGTCCGTTCCCGGCCACGGCGCGCGAGGAGCACGACGTCCTCGTGGTGGAGGCCTCGTCCTTCCAGCTCGCGACGCAGGCGTCGTTCCATCCGCAGGTGTCCGTGCTGCTGAACGTCGCGTCGGATCACCTCGACTGGCACGGATCGGCGAAGGCTTACGCCGACGCGAAGGCGCGGATCTTCGTCAACCAGACGGGCTCGGACGTCCACGTCGGCAACCGCGACGACGCGGCCGGTGCCGCGGTTTCTCGGCGGGCGCGCTGCGACGTGCGTTGGTTCGGCGCGGACGAGAGGGGCCGCGACGACGTGAGGATCCACGGCGGATCGCTCGTCGCCGGGTGGAGCGACGTCGTCCTGGAACCGGCGAGCGACCACTCGCCGGTGCTCGAGGACGCGGCCGCCGCGGTCGTGGCCGCGCATGCGTTCGGCATCGAGGACGAGGCCCTCGCCGAGGGCCTGCGGACGTACCGCACGGAGCCGCATCGGGGCGAGGTGGTCGCGGAGGTCGACGGCGTGCGCTTCGTCGACAACTCGAAGGCGACGAACCCGCACGCCGCCGTCGCCGCGGCCGACGAGCGCGAGGGGATCGTGCTGATCGCTGGCGGCGCCGCCAAGGGGGTTGACCTCTCGCCGCTCGGGTCGCTCGTTCCGCGCCTGGCTGGTGTCGTCGCGATCGGCGCCGCAGCCGCGACGGTGCGCGCGATCTTCGAAGGGAAGAGGCCGGTGCGGGAGGCGTCGACGATCGAGGACGCCACGCGTTCAGCCTTCGAGATGGCGTCGCGCGGCGGCACGGTGCTGCTCGCCCCGGCGTGCGCGAGCTGGGACATGTTCCGGGACTACGCGGAGCGAGGCGAGCGTTTCGCGGCCGCCGCCCGCGCGATCGAACGGGAGGGCGCGAGGACGTGAGCACCGTCGACGCCACATCCGCGAGGCCGCGTCACCTGCGGCTCGTCCGGCCGACCGAGCGGCCGACGTCTCGGGCCCGCGCCGACGCGCGCTCGCGGCGGATCGTGACGCTCCTGCTCGGCGCCACGGCGTTCCTGGTGGCGACGGGGCTCGTCATGGTGCTCTCCGCGAGCTCGGTGTCTGCCTTCGCGGACTACGGCGACAGCTTCATGTTCGTGCAGCGCCAGGGGGTGTACGCGGTGATCGGCGTGCTCGGCCTCGTGGTCACCTCGCGGATGCGGTACGAGTCGTGGAAGCGGCTGGCGCTGCCGCTGCTGATCCTGACGCTCGGCATGCTCGTCGTCGTCCTGCACCCGTCCTCGGGCATCGAGGCATACGGCTCGTCGCGCTGGTTCCGCGTGGGGCCGGTGACCGTGCAGCCGTCGGAGATCGCGAAGTTCTCTCTCGTGGTGTTCGCCGCCGGGGTGCTCGCGCGGAAGTGGGGCAAGCTCGACGACCTCGGCCATCTCGCGATGCCGCTGCTGCCGGTCGCGGTGATCGTATCCGGCCTCGTGATGCTGCAGCCGGACCTCGGTACCACGGTGATCATCGCGGGCACCGTCTTCCTCGTCCTGTTCGTGGCCGGCGTGCGGATGCGCTACCTCACGATCGCCGGCATCGTCGGAGCCGTGATCGGCGCCGGACTGATCATGAGCGCCGACTACCGTCGGATCCGCTTCCTCTCGTTCCTGCACCCGTGGGAGGACGCGCAGAGCTCCGGGTATCAGTTGATCCAGTCGCTGATCGCGCTCGGTTCCGGCGGGTTCACCGGGGTCGGGCTCGGCGCCTCGAGGCAGAAGTGGGAGTACATCCCGAACGCGCACACCGACTTCATCTTCGCGATCCTCGGCGAGGAACTCGGCCTGATCGGCGAGATCGTCGTGCTCCTCGCGTTCGGCGCGCTCCTGTACGCAGGGATCGTGATCGCGACGCGGACCACCGACGTCTTCGGGCGGCTCCTCGCGTCGGGGGTCGTCGCCTGGTTCGGCCTCCAGACCCTCGTGAACCTCGGGGCGGTGACGGGCCTGCTCCCGGTGACGGGCGTGCCCCTCCCGTTCCTCTCGTACGGCGGCTCCTCGCTCGTGGTCTCGCTCGCGGCCGTCGGCGTGCTCGTGAGCATCGCACGAGCGCCGATTCGCGGCGGATCGCGCACGCGCGCCGGGACTCGCGGAGAGTCGGGGGGCACCCGCCCCGCGAACGGATCGCGAGGGGCCCGCGCCCGATGAGGGTCCTGATCGCGGGAGGCGGCACCGCCGGCCACGTCTTCCCCGCGCTCGCGCTCGCGCGCCGGCTCGAGGCGGCCGACCACGACGTGCGCTTCGCCGGGATCGCCTCCGGGCAGGAGGCGCGACTCGTACGAGATGCGGGGTTCGCATTCGACGCGGTGCAGGCCGCCCCGCTGGAGCGCAAGGTCTCCCTCAAGGCGCTCCGGGCGCCCGCGACGGCGATCCGCTCGGTCGGGGCGTGTCGGCCTCTCGCCGAGTGGGCCGACGTGGTCGTGGGGATGGGGGGTTACGTGAGCGTCCCGGTCGCGCTCGCCGCGCTCCGGGCGCGGCGCTCGCTGGTCCTGCACGAGCAGAACGCGGTTCCCGGACTCGCGAACCGCACGCTTGCCCGGCCGGCACGTGTCGTTGCCCTCGCGTTCGCCGAGGCGCGCCCCGCGTTCCCGCGTCGAACGCGAACCGTCGTCACCGGCAATCCGGTCCGCGAACAGATCCTCGCTGTCCCGAACGACCGGGATCGGTTGCGCAAGGAGGCGGCGTCCGAGCTGGACCTCGCGGAGGACGCGCGAACGGTGGTGGTGTTCGGGGGGAGTCAGGGCGCGTTGCACGTCAACCGCTCCGTCGTCGACGCGATCCGTCGCCTCGACCGGGACGACCTCCAGGTGCTGCTGCTCACCGGGCCGGCCCACGAAGCGAGCGTGGCGGCGGCGCTGCCCCACGGCGGCCCGGTCCCCGTCCGGGTGCGAGGCTTCCTCGACCGGATGGAGCTGGCGTACTCGATCGCCGACGTCGTCGTCGCGAGGGCGGGCGCGACGACCGTGGCCGAGATCGCCGTCTGCGGCCTGCCGTCCCTCTTGATCCCCTACCCGTACGCGACCGGGCGGCACCAGGAGGCCAACGCCCGCGCGCTCCAACGCGCAGGCGCCGCGTCGATGCTCCTCGACGACGAGCTTGACGGTTCGGTCCTCGCCGACCGGATCGGATGGCTCGTGGACGGCGGTGAGCGCCTCCGCGAGATGGGGGGGCGGGCCCGCGCGTGGGCCCGTCCGGACGCGGCCGACGATCTCGCCGACGTGGTGCTCGAGGCCGGGGGCCGGGCGTGAGCGGGGTGGACGGCCGGGGGAGGACCCGTCCCGCGCGACCGTACGTTCCCCGGGAGGGTGCGATCCCGACGCTCGAGGTCCCCGATCTCCTCGGGATCCGCAGAGCGCACATGATCGGGATCGGTGGGGCGGGGATGCGCAACCTCGCCAAGCTGCTGCTCGCGCGCGGCATCCTCGTGAGCGGGTCCGACCTGAAGGAATCCGCGGGTCTGGACGAGCTGCGGAGCGTCGGCGCGACGGTCTGGGTCGGCCACGACGCCGACCTCCTGGGCGACCCGGACGCCGTCGTGATCTCGAGTGCGATCCGCGAGGAGAACGTCGAGCTCGCGGAGGCGGCGCGTCGCGGGATCCCCGTGTGGGCGCGCGCGCAGGCGCTCGCGGCGGCGGCGGCCGACCGTCGGGAGATCGCCGTTGCCGGGACCCACGGGAAGACGACGACGACCGCGATGATCTCGCTCGTGCTCGAACGGGCCGGCCTGGACCCGAGCTACGTGATCGGCGGCGAGCCGAACGAGAGCGGAAGCGGGGCGCACGCGGGGGACGGCGAGCTCGTCGTGACCGAGGCCGACGAGAGCGACGGGTCGTTCCTGCTCGGGCGGCCGGCGATCGGGGTCGTGACCAACGTCGAGGTGGACCACGTGGATTTCTACCCCGGGGGCGCCGGAGAGATCGAGGCGGCGTTCACCGCGTTCGCTGATCGGTGCGGCCACGTGGTGATGGCGATCGACGACCCGGGCGCGAGACGCGCCGTCCTCGTGTCAGGTACGCCGACGACCACCTACGGGGTCGCGGGGGAAGCGGACGTCCGCCTCACGGTCTCGACCCCGGGACCCGGGGGCGGGCGGGGATCGATCCACCTGGACGGGCACACCCATGAGCTCCGCCTGACGGTGGACGGCGCTCACAACCTGCTGAACGCGACCGCGGCGGTGGCGGTCGCGAGGCTCGTCGGGGTTCCCGCGGAGCACGCCGCCGAGGCGCTCGCCGGCTTCGCCGGCGTCCACCGCCGGTTCGAGTACCGGGGGTCGGTCCGCGGGGCCTCGTTCTACGACGACTACGGTCACGTCCCCACCGAGCTCGCGGTCACGCTCGACGTGGCGAGGAGGACCGCACCCGGCCGGCTGATCGCCGTCTTCCAGCCGCACCGGTACTCGCGGACGCAGGCCCTGTGGCGCGAGCTCGGCCATAGCCTCGTCGAGGCGGACGTGATCGTCGTGACCGACGTCTACGGTGCGGCGCAGGACCCGATCCCCGGCGTGACCGGCAAGCTGGTCGTCGACGGCATCGCCGATGCCGGCGCAGGCAAGCGGGTCGTCTACCTGCCGCATCGTAACGACGTCGTGACGTTCCTCGACCGTGAGGTCCGGAGCGGAGACCTCGTGATCACGATGGGGTGCGGGGACGTGTGGATGCTCGGCGACGCGGTGCTCGAACGGATCGGGGGATCGGCATGACGTCGACGGCGGCCGGAGACGGCATCCGCCGTGCGGAGACGATCCTGCGGGCCGCGTGCGGCGACCGCCTGCGGACGCGGTTCGTGCTGGCGCCGCTGACGACGTTCCGGATCGGTGGCCCGGCGGCCCTGTTCCTCGAGCCCGAGGGCGAGGCGGATCTCGTGGCGGCGTCCGAGGCCGTCCGCGAGTCGGGGATCCCGATCGCGATCCTCGGCAAGGGATCGAACGTGCTCGTCGCCGACGAGGGGTTCGCTGGCCTCGTTCTCCGGTTGGGCAAGGGCTACCGCTGGTCGGCACGCGCCGGCGACCGGCTCACCGCCGGCGGTTCGATGCCGCTGCCGGCTCTCGCTGGGATCGCACTCACCCACCGGCTGGCGGGGCTCGAGTTCGGAGTGGCGATCCCGGCCTCCCTCGGTGGCGCCGTGAGGATGAACGCGGGAGCCCACGGGGCGGAGGTGGCCGACGTGATCGAGGGCGTCGAGGTCTTCCGCCTGCTCGCCGGGGAGGTCGAGCACCTGGCCCCCAGCCAGGCGGGATTCCGGTACCGGCGTTCGGACCTTCCCGGGGACGGCGTGGTGATCGCGGCGGGCGTCAGGCTCCGGCCCGGGGACCCGGCGGAGATCCGCGGCAGGATGCGGGAGGCTCGGGAGTGGCGCCGCAGGACCCAGCCGCTGGCCGAGCCGAACTGCGGCAGCGTGTTCAAGAACCCGCCGGGGCATCACGCGGCAAGACTGGTCGAGGAGGCGGGGGCGAAAGGGTTGGCCGTCGGGGGCGCCTCGGTCTCCACGAAGCACGCGAACTTCGTCGTCGCGAAAGAGGGAACGCGCGCCGCCGACGTCGTGACGTTGATCCGCGAGGTCACGGATCGCGTCATGAGCCGGACCGGCATCCAACTCGAACCGGAGGTGCATCTCGTTGGCGATCTCGATCTCGCTCCGCGCTGAGCCCTCCCGTCGACTGACGGGCGCCCGGGCGTGGATCGTCGCGGCCGCCGCGTTGCTCGTCCTCGTGGCGCTCGGTGTGTGTGCGTCGTTGTCGCCGCTGTTCGCCGCGCGCCGGGTCGAGGTCCGGGCCGGGACCCACGTCCCGCGCGCCCGCATCGTGGAGCTCTCGGGGGTCTCGCGCGGCACGAACGTCCTGTGGCTCGACGAGGTCACCGTCGAGCGTCGACTGGAGGCCGAACCGTGGATCGCTCGCGCCGAGGTCGTCGCAGAGTTCCCGTCGACGGTCCGGATCAGCGTGATCGAGCGCACGCCCGTCGCCGTCGCGTCCGATGGTGTCCACGCGTCGCTGATGGCGAGCGACGGCACCTCGCTGGGCGTCGCTAAGCGGGATCCGACGATGCCGACGATCCGGCTCGCGGCGCGCGGCTCCGTGGACGGCCCGGCCCCGGGTCCCGAAGGCGCGGCGCGGGCGGTCGGTGCCATGACGCCCGCGCTTCGAGACCGGGTGAACCGCGTGCTGGTGCGGCTGGACGGCAGCCTCGAGTTCAGGATCGAGGACGGGCCGGTCGTCCGATACGGGGTGCCCTCCGACGTGGCGGCGAAGGCGCGCGCGATCTCGCGGATGTTGGCGTGGGCCGACGCGCAGGGGGAGCGCATCCTCCGCCTGACGGTGACGGCGCCCAGGGCGCCGGCGGCGACCCTGGCGCAGTGAACGACCCACCCTGAGGTGCATCTCGAACCCGATCAGAAAGGCGGCTGCGTTGTCACGCAGGCGCGCAACGCACGCGCTCGGAACTATTGACGTACCTGGGCGGTTGATAGTAGCGTCGGTCGCTCGACGTGAAGTAGATATAACAATCACTCTGCAGTTGAGGTTCAGTGTTGGGGAACGGAGACGGCGTTTTCCCAGGTAGACCGGGGAGAAGCACCCGGGGAGCGGAGGTCGCAGTGATGGATTCTCCTCAGAACTACCTCGCCGTGATCAAGGTGGTCGGGATCGGCGGGGGCGGCGTCAACGCCGTGAACCGGATGGTCGAGGGCGGCCTGCGCGGCGTGGAGTTCATCGCCGTCAACACCGACGCGCAGACCCTGCTGATGTCCGACGCGGAAGTGAAGCTCGACATCGGCCGCCAGACGACCCGGGGCCTCGGCGCCGGCTCGGATCCCGAGATCGGACGTCGCGCGGTGGAGGAGCATCGGGACGAGATCGAGGAGATCCTCAAGGGCGCGGACATGGTGTTCATCACTGCCGGCGAGGGCGGCGGCACCGGCACCGGCGGCGCCCCGATCGTGGCGGAGATCGCCCGCGACATCGGCGCCCTCACGATCGGCGTCGTCACGCGGCCGTTCGGGTTCGAGGGCCGGATGCGCGCGACGCAGGCGGACCTAGGGATCAGCGAACTCAAGAAGGCGGTCGACACCCTGATCGTGGTCCCCAACGATCGGCTGCTTCAGGTCTCCGACCCGGCGACGCCGATCGTCGATGCGTTCCGGATCGCGGACCAGGTCCTGTTCCAGGGGGTCGACGGCATCACCTCGCTCATCACCACCCCCGGCCTCATCAACCTGGACTTCGCGGACGTGAAGACGGTGATGACCGGCGCGGGGTCCGCCCTCATGGGCATCGGCCTCGGGTCCGGCGAGGACCGAGCGGAGGAGGCGGCGAAGGCCGCCGTGTCGTCGCCGCTCCTCGAGTCCTCGATCGAGGGCGCCCGCGGGCTGCTCCTTTCGATCGCGGGCTCGACCGACCTCACCCTCCATGAGGTGAACCGAGCCGCGGACACGATCACGCGGGTCGCGCACCCGGACGCGAACATCATCTTCGGGGCGGTCGTGGACGACGCGCTCGGGGAGGAGGTCCGGGTCACGGTCATCGCGGCGGGGTTCGATCGCGTCCTGCAGCCCTCGACGCCGTCGCCGTTCGAGAACCGGCTCTCGCGGTTCCTCGAGGAGCCGGAGCCGGTGGCCGCTCGGTCGTCGGAGCCACTGGCCGAGGCAGCCCCGGCGGAGAGCGACGACGACGCGGTCCTGCCGATGCCTTCGATCCTGGTCGACGAGGAGGACGAGATCTTCAGGCCCGCGCAGGAGGGGCCTCCGACCGACAAGGAAGAGGAGGGTCTCGACATCCCGGACTTCCTGAAGAGCTAGGGCGACGGTCAGCCGCCCTGCAATGGGGGCGGGACGAGAACGGAGTCAGAGGCGCCCTTCCCCCGCCTCTGGACCCGGTCCCGCCCCCACCTACTCCCGCCGATGGCCCGACCGCTCGAGGTCCGTTAGGTTCGCCCGCGTGGCCGAGCGCTCCCGCATGGACGTCCTCGCCAACGTCGAGAGCGTCCGTCGCAACGTCGCGCGAGCCTGCGAGCGCGCGGATCGCGACCCGGCCGGCGTCCGGATCGTCGCGGCCGCCAAGACCGTGGAGCCCGAGGCGATCGCGTGGGTCCGCGACGCGGGGATCGTCGACGTTGGTGAGAACTACGTCCGAGAGCTCCGTGCCAAGCGGGGGGTCGTGACCGGCGTCGTGTGGCACTTCATCGGAACGCTCCAATCGGGTTCCGCACGCCATCTCGCCGAGCTGGCGGACGTCGTCGAGACCGCGGTCCCGGGCCGAGCCCTCCAGCGGCTGGGCCGGCGCGCGTCCGGATCGGGCAGGACGATCCCCGTCCTCGTCGAGGTCGACTTCACCGAGGGTCGGTCGGGGGTGCCGCCGGACGCGGTGCTCGACGCCGCGGACGCCGTGGCAGGCACCGAAGGGGTCGAGCTCGTCGGCCTCATGACCCTGCCGCCGATCCCGGTAACGCCCGAGGATTCCCGACCCTTCTTCCGCAGGCTCCGCGAGCTCCTCGGACTCGTCTCGGAGCGTCATCCGAAGGCGTCTGAGCTCTCGATGGGAATGTCAGCCGATTACGAGGTTGCGGTGCACGAAGGCGCTACCATGATTCGGATCGGAACCGCCCTGTTCGGGCTCCGGAGGCCCATGGATCAGGGGAGGACGTGATGCCAGGCGTGTGGAAGAAGACCCTCACCTACTTGGGCCTCGTCGAGGACGACGAGTTCGACGACCTCGACGAGGTCGGCACGGCGCAGGAGACGGCGGAGGTGCGCCGCCTCCAGCGGCCCCAGGCCGTGCGCGAGGTGGACCTGCCGGCCGAGCAGGAGGGGATGGTGCGCACGATCCCGTCCACCCGCGCCGCCACGGCCGGCTCGATCCACAAGTCGGAACCTCGTCGGTTCAACGAGGCTCGCGAGATCGCCGATCGCTTCAAGGACGGGATCCCCGTGATCATGAACCTCCAGAGCACCGACGACACGATCGCGCGACGACTCGTCGACTTCGCCTCCGGGCTCGTGTACGGGCTCGACGGCAAGATCGAGATGGTGGCCAACCGCGTCTACCTCCTGACGCCCGCCAACGTCGACGTCTCCGCCGAGGACCGCGAGCGCATCGCCGGCGGCGACATCTACAACCAGTTCTGAGCGTCCCGCGCTTGGCGAACGACCGATGATCGCTCGGAGCGCCCTCTTCGACGTGCTCTGCGTCGTGCTGACGGCGTACACGATCATCCTGTTCATCCGGGTACTCGTGTCGTGGGCCTACCTGTTCGGGCTGCGACCGCCGATCTCGGGGCCGTTCCGGACGGCGCTCGATCTGCTCGAGGACGTGACCGAGCCCGCGCTGCGACCCCTTCGGGCGCTGATCCCGCCGATCCGGGCGGGGGGCGTCGGGCTGGACCTCTCCATCATCATCGCGTTCGTTATCCTTGCGGTCCTGCGAACCGCGCTGAACTGCTGACCTGGGGGAGCCGCATGCGGAGGAAGAACAAGCAGGAGCAGCAACCGTCCACCTCGGGCATGACCCGGATCACGCCCCTCGACATCCAACAGGCCGAGTTCCGGCTGGCCTTCCGCGGCTACAACGAGCGCGACGTCGACGCCTTCCTGGACCGCGTGACCGAGGACCTGTCCTCGTACCTCGAGGAGAACCAGCGGCTCCAGGCGGCGCCGGGGGTGGTCCGCGTTCCGGAAGGGGACGCGAGGGACGAGGCCGCGGACATCGAGACGCGGGCACGCGAGGAGGCCGCGGCAATCATCCGGCGTGCCGAGGACGAGGCCGCCGCGATCCGTGCCGCGGCGGGGGCGGGGATGGGCGGGGACGCCCGATCCGCGGTGGCCCCCTTCCTCAACAAGGAGCGGGACTTCTTGCAGGGGCTCGGGTCGCTCGTGCAGACGCACGCGGGGGAGATCAAGGGGATGGTGCTCGCGCTGCGGGCGCGGGCCGAGGCCGTCCACTCGGAGCAGGCGCCCGCGTCCGAGGTCCGGACGGACGCCGACGCAGGCACCGAGACGCCCGCGGGGCCCGGGTCGGAGGGGCCGACGGCCACGCTCGAGCCCGCCTCCTCGAGCGAGATCCGGACGCGGATGGGGTTCGGGTCGGAGACCGTCTCGGCGCCAGACGAGACCGATGGCGATGACACGGTGGTCGTGGACCCGGCGACCGAGCCCGTCTTAACGACCGAGGGCTCACCCGCGAGCGATCGCCGAGAGCGCTCGCTGCGCGAGCTCTTCTGGGGCGAGGAGTAGGCCGGCCCGCGGCCTCCCGAGCGCGCCGATCACCGCCGGCGGAGGCCCACCCGCACGGTCGCGCCGTCGATCTCGAAGCTCCGTTGGAACGTTGCGCCGGCCGACGTGCCGACGACGATCTCGGTCGCGAGCGTCTCGGTGGCCACCCAATCGCGGTGCGCGGACAGCGCTTCCGCCAGACCGCCGTCGAGGTCGAGTGCCAGCTCGATCCGGTCGCTCACGTCGAGGCCGGCGGCCCTGCGCGCGTCTTGCACCACGCGGACGAGCTCCCTGGCGAGGCCCTCGGTCCGGAGCTCGGGCGTGAGGTCGAGCTGGAGGGCGACCGTGATCCCACCGTCCCCCGCGACGCCCCAACCTTCCAGCGTCTCCTGCACGAGGTCGACGTCGTCGGGCCCGAGCTCGATCCGGTCGCCGTCGACCTCGAGGGACACGGCCTCGCCGCGCGCGAGCGCCGCGGCGAGCGTGCCGTCGTCCCGTTCCAACGACCAGGCGACCGCCTTCACCCTCGGGCCGAGCCTCGGCCCGAGCACCTTGAAGTTCGGCTTGGCGCGCCAGCCGCCGAGCTCCTCCGCCGTCTCTGCGAACACGACCTGCTTGACGTTCAGCTCCTCGGCGACGAGGTCGAGGAGCGGCTCGAGCGCCGCGTGGTCGCCGGGGTAGTGGACGACCGCCTCGGCGAGCGGCTGCCGGACTCGCACCTTCGTCTCCGTCCGCACGCGTCGGCCGAGCTCGACGATCGCCCGCGCGTTCGCCATCGCGGCGTCCAGGTCCGGGTCGCGCTGGTGCGGTCGCGCGTCCGGATAGTCCGACAGGTGCACCGAGTCCGGGCCCCCGTCCCTGCCGGCCGCAAGGTTGCGCCAGAGCTCCTCGGCGACGAACGGCGTGAACGGCGCGAGCAGCCGGGCCACGGTGACGAGGCAGTCGTGGAGCGTGCGGAACGCGGCCAGGCTGTCGTCCCCGCCGGCCGCACCGGGATCCCAGAACCGCCGCCGCGCGCGCCGCACGTACCAGTTCGACAGGTCCTCGAGGAACCGCTCGATCCTGCGGCCGGCGCTCGTCGCGTCGTACCGGCCCAGCTCGTCGGTTGCGGCCTCGATCGTCCGGGCGAGCCGCGACAGGATCCACCGGTCCAGCACGGGGCGTCGTTCCACCGGCACGTCGGCCTCCGACGGGTCGAAGCCGCTCGCATTCGCATAGGTCACGAAGAACGCGTACACGTTCCAGAGCGTCAGGAGGAACCTGCGGACGACCTCGTCGAAGACCCGCATGCTGACGTGGCGCGGCGCCCACGGCGATCCCCCCGTGAGCAGGTGCCAGCGCAGGGCGTCGGCCCCCTGGCGATCCATCACCTCGAACGCGTCGACGGTGTTGCCGAGCGACTTCGACATCTTCTGCCCCCGGGCGTCGACCAGGAGGCCGAGGCACACGACCGCGCGGTACGCGGTGGAGTCGAACAGCAGCACGGCCTCGGCCATCAGCGTGTAGAACCACCCCCGGGTCTGGTCGATCGCCTCGGCGATGAAGTCCGCGGGGAAGCGTCCCTCGAACCGCTCGATGCCGCGTCCGAGGTCCGGGTGGTACCCCCACTGCGCGAACGGCATCGCGCCCGAGTCGTACCAAGTATCGATCACCTCGGGAACGCGGGCGGAGGTGGCGTCGCACCGCGGGCACGCGAACGTGACCTCGTCGATCGTCGGACGATGCGGGTCGAGGTCCGTCACGTCACGCCCCGCCAGCCCCGAGAGCTCGGCGAGCGATCCGATCGCCGTGTCGTGCCCGTTCGGGCAGCGCCAGATCGGGAGCGGCGTGCCCCAGTAGCGTTCGCGCGAGAGGGCCCAGTCCACGTTGTTCTCGAGCCAGTCGCCGTAGCGCCCGTGCTTGATGTGGTCGGGATGCCAGTCGACCTCCTCGTTGACCTCGAGGAGCCGGTCCTTCACGGCGGTGGTGCGGATGTACCACGACGTCCGCGCGACGTAGATCAGCGGCGTGTCGCACCGCCAGCACAGCGGATAGGCGTGGACGATCGCCTCGGCGCGCAGCAGCAGCCCGCGTTCGCGAAGGTCCTCGATGATCGCCGGGTCGGCGTCCTTGAAGAAGCGGCCCCGCACGAACGCCGGCGCCTCGCCGGTGAATCGACCCTCGCCGTCGAGGGGTTTGAACAACGGCCAGCCCTGCTCGCGCCCGACCTCGAGGTCCTCGGGGCCGAACGCCGGCGCCAAGTGGACGACCCCGGTCCCGTCGGAGAGCGACACGAAGTCGGCGGTGATCACGCGATGGGCACCATCGACGTTCGGGTACAAGGGCTCGTAGCGGGCGCCGGCGAGCGTGGACCCGGCGATCGCGGTCCCCACGATCGGCGCGTCCGGCAGCACCGCGTCCTTGCACGCCTCGGCGAGGATGAGC
>Ga0299907_10000064_pt1 | contig 35975 bp, 39 predicted proteins | sample RVTome_16_FD_198680 | JGI IMG/M metagenome (GOLD analysis project Ga0299907, IMG submission 198680) | Soil microbial communities from uranium-contaminated site in the Upper Colorado River Basin, Wyoming, United States - RVT152D67 (version 2) ...
TGATCATCGAGATGTTGTGGGCCAGCACGTCGTGGAGCTCTCGGGCGATCCGCAACCGCTCCTCCGTCGCCCGCCGAAGCGCTTCCTCCTCGCGCGTTCGTGCCGTCTCGCGCGATCGCTCCCGCCGGATTCGGACGAGCTCCGCAGCGCCGGTGATCACCAGGAGCCACGCAACGAACAAGAACAGCTGGCCCGCGTCGGGTGCCGGCTCATCCGTGACGATCACAGGCACGAACGTCTCGGCGACGAACCCAGCGGCGAGCACGACCCAGGCCGTGACGCGGCGCCCCTCCAAGACGGCGGAGAAGAACGCGATGAGGGGCGACAGGAAGATCGGTCCTCTCGGGTAGTCCAGCAGCAGGTAGGCGAGCACCATGGCGTGCGTCGCTGTGAGGACCGCGATGGGGTAGCGGCGTCGCCACAGGAGTGGGACCGCCGACGCCACCACGAGCGCGATCGCTAGCGCGTCGACATCGGCTCGGTCGGTCTGTTCGTGCGCGGCGCCGAAGGTGCCCACGATCTGGAACGCGACCAGGGCCACCGCAAGCACGGCCTGCCTCGGCTCGGCGAACAGCCGTCGGATCGGGTCCACGATGGAACCGTAGGCGCCGGAAGGCGCCACGTCATCGCCCTCGCGGCGAGAGCGCAGCTACTCCCTCCGGTGTACGAGGGGAGCACTCCGTGGGCGTATTACGCTCCGCCCCATGCGCGCGGTCGTGTTGTCGTCCGGGGACGAGCCGCCGCGCGTGACCGACGTTCGTCTCGACCCGCCCAAGGCGGGGGAGGTGCGGGTCCGCGTCGGCGCCGCCGGCGTCTGTCACAGCGACCTGCACGTCCGCAAGCTCGAATGGGACGTCCCGCTGCCGCTCGTGATGGGCCACGAGGGCTCCGGTGTGGTGACGGAGGTCGGCGCGGGCGTCACCTCGCTCTCCGAAGGAGACCACGTGATCTTGTCCTGGGAACCGGCCTGCGGACGTTGCCGTGCGTGCCTGGCCGGCCGGCCGTCCCAATGCGAGGTCTGTGCCGGCATCGTCTGGCCGAAGGGCGTCCTGTACGACGGCACGACCCGGTTCCGGATCGGCGATCGGCGGGCGCACCACTACATCGGGGTGTCGTCGTTCTCCGAGGAGACGGTGGTGCCGGAGTCCGGCGCGATCCGAGTGGGAACGAACGTTCCGCTCGACGCGGCCGCGCTGATGGGCTGCTGCGTGCCGACCGGCGTGGGCGCCGTGCTATGGACGGCTCGCATGCCTCCCGGTTCCACCGCCGTCGTGATCGGCTGCGGCGCCGTCGGCCTGTGCGCCGTGCAGGGAGCGGTCCTCGGCGCCGCGTCGAGGATCATCGCGGTGGACCTGTTGTCCCACAAGCTCGACGCGGCGAAGACGTTCGGAGCGACGGACGTGGTCGACGCGTCCTCGGTGGACGCCGTGGAGGCCGTTCGCGAGATCACCGGTGGGGGAGCGGACTTCGTGTTCGACTGCATCGGTCTCGTCTCGACCGCCGAGCAGTCCATCGCGATGCTCTCCCTCGGCGGGACCGCGGTGATCGTCGGCCTCGCGCCGACCGGCTCGACGGCGCGGTTCGAACCGCGCGCGCTCGCCGAGGCCGAACAGCGCATCGTGGGCTCGAACTACGGCAGCGTCCGTCCCGCACTCGACTTCCCGTTCCTCGTCGACCTCTACCGGTCCGGGCGCCTGAAGGTCGACGAGCTCATCACGATGAGGCGGCCGCTCGAGGAGGTGGAGCAAGCGTTCGACGACATGATCGCGGGCAGGGTCGTCCGCACGGTTCTCGATCCCTCGCTCTGACCGAACGGGGCTACACCGAGACGTCGGCTCCCGTCGCGAGCACGTCGAACGACGACACGATCTCCTCGATCTGTGGAAGGACGGTGACGGGATCCGACCGGCCCGGAACGAGGATCGAGATCGCGTAGTTCTTCGACTGTCCTCGGACGGTGATCGAAAGGAAGCGCACGCGCCGGCCTCCATCGTCGATTGCCGTGCCGCTCACGAGGAGCGAGCTGGACCCATCGATCTTCTCGCGCCTCATCCCGATCACGTCGCGATCGGACGTGACATCCGAGAGGGAACGGATGGACCGGGCCGCCGTCCTCCCCAGATCGCTCGCCGGACCGATACCGAACCGGACGCGGATTCGACCGTTTGGGTTCTCGAGTGAGGTGATCCGTGCGTTCTCCTGCACGGTCCAGCTCGCCGGATACTCGAATCCGTAGTCGTGCGTCCCATTGACGTACTCGGCCACGCCAAGATCCGACCGGGAACCGGAACGATCAGGCTTCGCTCCAGCCGGGGGTCCGAGCATTCGCGCGGACTCGCGAGCGTCTTGGCGTGCGGCGTCCTCGATCAGGATGGCCACCGTTGCCACCGTGACCAGCACGATGCCCACCATGATGAGCGCGAGCGCGTACGCCTGTTCCCGATCGGAGAACTGCGAGGAGCGCGCCCGACGCCGGAACGACAACGTCTCTCACCCGCGAGCGGCCGCGGCGGCCGAACGGCGACGCGACGCGACGAGCGCGGCGGAACCACTCGTACCGAGCGCCAGCACAATGGCCGTCAGTCCGACGACGCCGATGCCGGTCGTCGCGAGGGCGCCGAGGACCGAGGTCACGATCTTCGCGTACCGGCCCATCTCGTACAGGATGCCCAGGCACACGAGCGCCGGGTCGTCGTGGCAGGGATCGCTCTCGTCGCCCACGGCGACCTGCTCGACGCGCATCCCGACGGGAACGTTCTCCCAGGTGGACTTCAGCCGGTCCGCGGGCTCCCACATCCACTCCTGATCGCCGATCTCGTCCGCGCGCGAACGGTCCTGTCGCCCCTTCACGCCGTCGCGCGGTCGGTCGCCGTCGAGGCTTCCAGCGGTGCTATCACCGCTGCTGCCAGTGCTATACGCCGAGCTCGCCGAGCCGTCCGTCTCGATCGATGCGTCGCCGACCTGGCTCGCCCCCACGGCTTCGTTCGTCGACGCGTTCGCGTCGCCGACCGCGTCACCCACGGCGGTCACGGTGTCGCCTACGCCGGCCGTGGAGTCAGCGACGACATCCCCGACGGCGTTATCCGCGGTAGCGGGATCGGACGCGATGTCGGACGCCCCGACCACCGTCTCGCCCACGACTTGGGTCGTGTCCGACACCGTTGAGTCGATGGCATCCTCGGTCTGGTCGACCACGCCCCCGAGCGGATCGTCGGCCGCCGCTGGGCCGGCCAGGAACAGCGTGAAAGCGGTCGAAGCGCCGACGACCGCCGCGACGAACTTCGCCCGAACGTTCATACGAGCCCCCTCGCGGACGCGCGAAATCCATGACGCGCTGGCGGAGGGATACCCACTTCGCCACGACCCAATCCTGGTGTCGCAATCCCGGTCTGCCGTGGGGGACGACCTGCGGAGATGACAAACCGGCCATCGGATCGTCTAGATATAGGCGACATATAGGCGACGACCGAAGGAGGCGAGATGAACCTGAACGGCATCCTGATCGGGTCCGAGGACCCGAAGCGTCTGATCGACTACTACACCAAGTTGTTCGGCGACCCCGGGTGGGGGGGCGGTGACTTCGTGGGGTGGCAGATCGGCACCGGCTCCGTCACCGTCGGTCCGCACGACCAGGTGAAGGGGAAGAACGCGCAACCCGGTCGCGTGATCTGGAACATCGAGACCACCGACGTCAAGGGCGAGTTCGACAAGCTACAGGATGCGGGGGCGACGGTCGTGCAGGAGCCGTACAGCCCAGGCGAGGCCCCCGAGATGTTCATCGCCACGTTCTCCGACCCGGACGACAACTACTTCCAGCTCATCACGCCGATGACATAAGCCCCAGGCTCAAGGGTCCCGACCACGCCTCTTGGTGGCAGGTAGTGATGCGGTCAGGATGGTTGAGACGTTTTTCCTCCCCGCGCACGATCCTGTCAGGACCGCCTAGTCGGTGGGGTGTAGCTGTTTCGACCGCCGGGTGGACGGTGGGAACGCCGGATACGAGAGTCTGAGCGCGGTGCCGGGCCGGAGAGTCTCCATGTCCCAGAACGTGTGCCCGTCGTAACCGCGTCCGGTGAGTCCCTTCGCAGGGATGGCCCGCCGCTCAGCACGTGCGGCCGCTTGCACGAACTGCCGATCCATTCCTTGCTTCACGCTCCTATGTCGTTCGCCCGGCGGCATCAAGCAGACTGTGTGACCCCGACCGAAGGGGGCTGTGCTCCGCATGGTGAGCGACCGCCACGGGTCAATCGGTCCCTGCACCAGCGCTGTCTGGAATGGCTCCCATGGGCAGTGATTTCATTACGGCGGCCTCGACTAGCGGCGTGCAAGCTGCGACCTGTCGGAGCGCGACACGAGGACCGAGCACCGTGCACGTCGTACACATGACGAGCTCACACTCCCGAGCAACGCGCGCTGAACCGTCCGATGTGTCCGCTGCCCGACGATGAGGAGATCCGCTCCATGTCGGTTGCTGTACGCGACTAGTGTGCGCTCCGGCCGGCCCGTCAACACTCGGTCGTCGATTGACGCGCCGGCCCGAGCCGCAATGTGGAACGTTTCCTGCGTCTCTGAAGAGGACAGGCTCTGGTGCAACGTGCGAGCGGCCTCTCGCCGCTTGAGGATGGGAGCCACGTGAACGAAACGCAGCTTGGCGCCCATCATCGCAGCGATCGGCGCCGCGAACGCCGCGAGAGCGGCCGAGTCGACCGAGCCGTCGATGCCGCAGAGGATCCTGTTTGGGGAATCCGCGCGACGTCGTCCGAGCGACCAGGACCGGGCAGCTGGCCTCCCGAACGAGTCGTGAGGCTACCCGGCCGATGCGCGGCGGTCCCGCCGTGAGACCGGCATCAGGGCCGACACAAAGAAGGGCGCCGCGCCTGTCGTGCGCCTCCTCCATGAGCCGGGTCGCTGGATCGCCTGCCACAATCCTGCCCTCCGCCTTGACGCTCATCGTCGTCGCCGCTGCGTTGGCGGCCTGAAGCGCTTCTTCTGCGATGGGCTCGACGGGTCGGTCATGAGGTCGACCGGTGTCGATGACGAAGATCACGTGGAGCACAGCGCCAGAACTGGACGCGAGGCGCGTAGCTCGGTCGATGGCACTGGCAGCCTGGGGTGATCCATCGGTGCCGACGACGATGCGGGTGAAGGGTCGGAGGTCTGCGGTTCCCACTTGGTCGAGTTGTTCCGACATGCGTTGCTCATCCCCTCGCTGCGAGACCGCGTCCCGCAGGATATTTCCGCTGGAGTGTCGGCGGAATGGCTCGACGCGCTTCACTGTACGTTGAGGTCGCCGAAAGAGGAGTTCCGGCATGCATGCACTGCTCCCGACAGACGGGCATCCACCGGCGAAGGCGGCTCAGTCGTTGCTAGCCGCGATCGCTGACCCGGCCCGGGTCACCGTGACCGTCCTGCACGTCGACGAGTGCGGGAACCAGCTCGTCGCAGATCGTGTGGCGAAGTCGGTGCTCGGACAGTCGCTTGAGCATCTGCAAGCCGTCGGCATCGATCTTGAGTCGAAGAGGGCAGGCGGAGGCGTGAAGCATGCGATCGAACAGGAGCTCGAGGGGGGAGCACGAACTCGTCGTGATGGGAATCGGGAATACGAGCTGGCTCGGACGACTCGTGTTGGGCGGGTCAGCACGTTGTGTTGCACTATTCGAAGTTCCCGGCGCTGGTCGCGCATCGGCCGCCGATCGCAGGACGTGATCGCGTCCGGCTCGTCGTTGGCGCGGATGGTTCGCCCGCGGCGCTCGTCGCACGGGCGAACAACACGCCCAGGATCCGCAATATGCTGCGTCGCACTAGGTCACGACCACGATTGCACCGGGCCTTCGCCGACCGATAGGGTCGGTGACATACGGTTCGTCTTCCCACCGTCAGGACTCGTCCCATGACTCGAAAGGCCTCGCACTCGGGTCCTGCCGCCACGGCGCGCCACTCGCGCGACTGGCAGCGGACGGATGCGATGCTGGATGAGGCCGGCCGCCAATCGTTCCCAGCGAGTGACCCTCCGGCAGTGGTGATCGATCAGCCGCAGGTACAGACTCAGGACGCGGAGCCTCGTCCCTTAGCAGGCCGGTCCGGACGGCCGGAGCACATCCAGGCCGTACGCGAGCGCCCACTGAACGGAAAGTAGAAGGTCGACTCGGTCGCGGAGTTGTGACCGGTCCATCGTCCGGCGTGACGAAGATGGTCGTCACCGAAGTCGGCGAATCGGATCGTCTGATCGCCGGTGATGACATGTCCGCTCGCCGCGATTGAATTGACGGCTGACATCGAGGTCTCTACGTTCGAACCAGCCTATGGGCACCCGCGACGATGTTAAGAAGCTCCAGCTGCTCGACGTCGAGCGGCGGCTCGAGCGGGTCGAGCGACTGCTGCGGGCAGCCACCGACGAGGCAAGAAGCGCGCGTATCGATCTCGGGCTAGAACGTGGCCCCGGTGAGCGCTGGGCGCGGATGATGTTCGGCGTGCTGCAAGAGCTCGATCGTTTGGGTGGCGAGGTGTCTCGACGGCGATTCCTCGAGATCGGAGAAAGGCACGGATACAACCATCGGGGGATGGCCGGCTTCTACCATCAACTCGTGGAGCCGAGGCCCGGCTACAAGACGCGAATCACCGCCGCTGGGCGAGAGCGCCTGCGATTCCTCCACGCGCGTTACGGAGACGCACTAGAGCCTCGTGGGCCTAACGACACGGCCTTGTAGCGGACACTCTGTCGTCGGGCATTATCGAGCAGTTCCCGAACAAGTTTGCATGAGGATCGACCCGCGCCGGCGGTGAACGCACCATCGCCCGTCCAGTCGGCCCGAGGAGACCGCTCCTCTGGTGAGCTTCCTTGCCTCGGACAGGGCGTCGTTCATCTCGGGCAGCTACGCCACGTCGATGGCGGGTACACCGCACAGGAGGGACATGGACTCACAGCAGGCTAAATGAACTCGCCGACGGCGAGAGGGCAGTCGTCTCGCCAGCGGTGCCCCCGGTCGGTCGGCGCCCACCAGACTCCACGCGCTCTGTCGGGAGCCGCCCACGTTGATTGCCGATCCTTTCCTTTGGTAATCGTTTCGCGTGCGGGGCCGCCGTCAGCGGTCCCGGGCCACGGGAGCCTAGAGTCGCACCCATGCTCAGCCTAACTCGCACCGCTACCGAAGTCCTGCTCATCTGGCTAGCGGTGGCGCTCTCCATCGGCATCACTCTTGCCGTCCTGATGGGCAGGCGTGGTCATAACGCATTCGAATGGTTCCTCATCGGGGCGATCCTAGGACCCATCGCGTTGCCGCTGGCGTGGGCCCGGACCAGTTCTGAACCGGCTGCTCTCAACCGCGAGATCGTCGATGCCGCCTCCGGGCCCGGAACCGGACCTGTCGACGTGCTCATCGGGATCGATGGGTCCCGAGAGTCGGAGACAGCACTCCGGACGGCGGTGGAGATCCTCGGCCAGCGGATCGGTCGCCTGACACTTGCCGGCGTCACCGAGTTCGACTACGGCAGTTCGCAGGCTCGGGCCGACACGGAGCGAGCGCTGGAGAGCCTACGTGCGATGGCCGCATCGGCGAGCGTCTCGGCACCTGGCATCATGATGCTTTCGGGTCGGCCGGCCGACGCGCTGTCGGAGCACGCACTGCGAGACGGCTATCACCTCCTCGTGGTGGGCCGTCGAGGCCGCGGAGCGAGCAAAGCGATCCTCGGGAGCACGGCCGCGCGGCTGACGAGTGCACCCATCCCCGTCCTTGTCTCTTCGTGAGCCTCTCGAGGGGGGCTCCCGGGGCGGTCAAGGTGTGCTTCCCGGGCAGTCTCGATCGCATCGTCGCCTAAGTTCTTCCGCAGGTAGCCGACGTACATCGACGAGGTTCGAGCCGGGGGTCCCGATCGTAGCGCCATACGAGGCTCAGCGGCGCTCGCGAGAGAGCACTTGTCCCGCGTGGCGGAAGAACACCGCCGCGAGCGCGAACTCGCGCGCGGAGAGTTCTACGTCGCGATCGCTCACTCGCGCGCGCCGAGTGAGCAAGTCGAGAACCACCTCGCCGGGCCGATGTTTGTTCGCCTCGGCGCCCGTCGCACGAATTCGCTCGCGGATCTTGAGTGCTGCCCGACCGATGTGGCCAAGGCAATTGATGATTACGGGCGCCGTGCTCCCCACGATACTTTCATCCTTCCGCTCGACGTGCGTACCGCGCGATCGTCCGCTTCGGGCGCGGATGTCGTGTCGGCATGCGCGGGTCTCGTCGCGAGCGCCCCGAAAGACGTGTGCAGGGCAGGAGGCGGACTCTTCGAGACACTCGTGTGAGGGAGGTCTTGAGGCACCCCTGACGTCAATCGAGGTTTCACGAGGGAGAAGCCGCTGGTGTGATCGCGCTTGACGTAATGCGGAGGTCTTTCCGACGACTATTCGCTCCGGCATGAGAGCCGCATATCCGTCGCTGCTGCTCATGCAAGGACAGGGTGAAACCCGATGAAGTCGAACAGCGAGGCTACGTTCGATCCGGCCGCCGTCAACCGCGCTAGCCCCAGATCGACGGCTGCGGAGGGAAGGTGGAAGAACGAGGACGGTGCTCTCGAGCGTGAGTCCAGAGATCAGTTTCGAGGCGCCTTCCGGATTGACCTCGACCCACCGTTCCGACTCGACCTCAGCGTCTGGGCCCTACGTCGACGGCCGGGAAACGCCATCGATCTTTGGGACGGGACGTCGTACCGGCGTGCGATTGCGCTCACGGATGCCGCCGTCGAGTTCGCCGTCACTCGAGCTGCTGGTCGTGAGGCTCCGTCTCTCGCCGTCGCGCTCGCCGATACGAGGATCGGACGGCGGGTTGAGAAGGACGTGGGGTCTAGCATCGAGCGTATCCTCGGGGTACGGGTCGACCTGTCGAGCTTCTATCGAATGGCCGCCGGAGACGGTCTGCTCCGTCCCCTCGTGGCGCGCTTCCGAGGCTTGAAGCCCCCGCGCTTCCCCACCGTATTCGAGAGCCTGCTCAATGCGGTGGCGTGTCAGCAGTTGTCGCTCGAGTCCGGACTGACCCTGCTCAACCGTCTGACCGCGACCCACGGGCCGGCCGTCTCGGCGGACAAGACCTCGCTCCACGCATTCCCGCGCCCAGAGGATCTCGCAGACCTCGACCGAGAGGCGCTTCGCGAGCTGGGCTTCAGCCTTCGAAAGTCAGCCACCATCATTGATCTGGCCCGGGCTGTCGTCGACGGAGGACTCGACATCGAGGGACTCGAGGACCTCGCGGACGACGCAGTCGTCGCAAGGTTGACCAACCTCAAGGGGATCGGGCGCTGGAGTGCTGAGTACGTACTTCTGCGTGGTCTCGGGCGCTTGCACGTCTTCCCTGGCGATGATGTAGGAGCCCGGAACAACCTCGCGCGTTGGCTCGGCCTCGAACCTCCACTCGACTACGATGCCGTCAGACAGGCTGTATCGCCGTGGCAGCCGTTCGCCGGGATGGTCTACTTCCACCTGCTGCTCAACAACCTCACAGTTGCAGGAGCGCTGGACGAATGAGCAGGCCTGCCCAGGTGGAGGCTCGACTCGCTTATTCTGGGGATGATTCCGGCTCCTGCCACATCGAGATTCGTAGCGTCTATGGACCGGCGCCTGACACTCTGCAGTTGGAGATCCATGGGCGTGTGAGGTTGGGCTGACAACCACCAAATGGTTCGCGAGGCCAAGGATGCTCGGCGTTCATGCCTCCAGTGATCGTGATGCAAACACGCGGAGGCAAGTCAGATGACTCGGAGCCCTTCGCTGATGATTCTCCGTAACAGCCGTCGAGAACCGTGCGATCGAGCGACTTGATCCGCGCGGGCCGGCACATGGGAGACTGGCACACTGAGCGGAACGAATCAGGTGGGCGAAGAGCTTGTCCGGACCCCCCGTACGAGGATCGATGGACATCCGCCTGAAACGCGCCTACGAGCCGGCAGCATCCTCGGACGGGTACCGAGTCCTGATCGACCGCCTCTGGCCGCGCGGGGTCTCGCGCGACCGGGCAAGGCTTGATGAGTGGGACCGCGAACTACCGCCCAGCACGAAGCTCCGGGAGTGGTTCGCGCACGAGCCGAGTCGCTTCGATGAGTTTCGCCGCCGTTATATCGAGGAGCTTCGCGGTCAGCGTCCGCGCCTCACGGAGCTCCGGCGACGGGCCCGCAGCGGCACGCTCACCCTCGTTTACGCGGCCCGGGACACCGAACACAACGACGCCGTCGTCCTCGCAGAGGTTTTGCGTCGTGGACTGCCGACCGCCTGGAGACGGCCGTGACGTTGCAGAAATTGGTGCGCCCGAGACTCGTTCCGTACGACGGGAGACAATCGAGGAAGCGCTGAGGCCTCTACGACGAGCGACCAAGTTCCCACCTTCGTTCGCGCTTTCCCGACGGTGTCTGCTGCCATCGCCTAGCCTTGTCGGCCCCGGTGACCAGGATGTCCTCAAGCGCCCGCTCGTCGCCTCGGAGTGTCCCGTATCGCTCGCGGACCGGAGCGAGGAGACTTCTCAGGCCTCGTATCCCCCTGCCGCCAACTACTGAGAAGTAGATCAGGGCCTTTCAGCGAGTTTGCCCTGGTAGATGGGTCGCGCTCGAGGAGAACTTTCATCTCATCACACCGATTAGGTCAGGCCGTCGAGCTCAGCGCTCCGGTCCCTCGCCTGGACCGGCGTCGACGCGTTCGGCTTCCGCCTGCTCGACCGCCTCGTCGGGCGTCTCGTGCTCGAACGTGAGTGCGTACACCTCTTGGCCGCGCGGATACTCCTTCGTCGGGCGGTGCTCTCGCGACACGGTGACGCCGAGCCCTGCGTACACGCCGTCCTGTTCGGCGCGGAGGCGTTCGCCGAGGAAGATGTTGGCCATGGTCTCGCGCGGCCGGGTCGCGGCGTTCACCATGCGCACCGCGCCGACGACGGGCGGGCCGACGACGGTGAGCTCGCCGCCGATCTGCACGAGGTAGCCGGGCCCGGCGTCGAGGCCCATCGACAGCCCGACCCCACCGGACAGGTTCCGCGAGTTGTTTCGGAAGTCCTCGAGCACGCGCCGGTGGAAGAAATCGATGAGCGACTGAGCGGTGTGCACGATGTTCCCGGCCGCCTGGACGAACGCCTCGTTGTACTCGTCCTCGGGCGCCGTCTGCACCACCCAATAGGCGAGGAACCCGTCCCCGGTGAACTTGTCGAACCACCCGCCGGGGGATCCGATGCCGCGGCGAACGGCCGTCACGAACTTGTCCATGATGAACGCGAAGCGTTCGAACCGGACGGCCTCCTTCATCAGCATGGTGGACTCGCGGATGTCGGCGGCCATGACGAACATCTGCAGCGGCTCGCCGTCGATGATCGCGTCGAGCAGGTCGTCGCGTCGGAAGCGCTTCTCCCAGTCGGGGGGCGCGTGCGCCTCGAGGAGATCCCCGATGCGGGCTCGCTCCAGCTCGCGTTCGGCTGCGGGCTCGTCGCTCAAGACCGGAACGTCCTCCTCGTGCGAGTGGACCCTAGCCCTAGCCGAAGACCTTCTCGAGCCAGACGCCCCATGCCTCCTCGGCTTCCTTCTGGTCGACTGCGTCATCGAAGACGTGGTGGCCGACTCCTGTGATGCCGCCGAACGCTGCGATGTGCATGAACCGGTAGATGCCGTCGTCGGTCCGCACGCCGAGGAAGTCGCGCGACAGCCAGTCGACGACGCCGTCGAGGACCGGGAGTCCCTCGGGCGTCAGGCGGACGCGATCGCTGAGCGAGGGCGTGCTCTGCAGCCCCAGGGCGCGGTGGAGCATGGCCCAGGCCTCGTCACGGTTGGGCACCGCCGGACCGAACGCCTCGACGGGCGTCGCCCTGCGGCCGCGGAAGTACGTGAGGTACACGCGGAGCTTGTCGAAGTACATCGGGTCGCCCTCGGAGAGGCCCTCGTACTCGCTCTCCCAGTTCTCGCCGAGGAAGCCGCTGTGCACCCAGCGGACGACGGTGCTGCCCTTCCCGCGCCCCTCCACGATGTACTCGAACGCGTGGACAGCGCCGTCCGGACCTTCGGGCGTTCGATAGGCGAGCCGATTCGGCGGCTCCCAGGCCTGCACCGTCCCTTCCTCGGTTCCGCCTCGCATGATGGTGCGAACGGCGCCTCCCTCCCGGGGCTCGATCTCGTTGCGGCCCATGAACCAGGCGTCGACGCCCGGACCCGTGGCGATCGCGTCCCACACCTCTTCGGGGGTGGCATCGACCTGGAACTCATTGGTGAGCTCGAACGGATGGGCCATCTCAGGGCTCCTTTCGGTCGGTGCCGGATTCGTCTTGCACGCTCGGATGCACGGCGACGATCACTCGATGGGACCGTCCGCCGTCGGCGGATTCATCGTGGTACTTCCCGATCAGGCCGGTGACGGCCGCGGCGAGCTCCTCGGCGAACGCCGCGCGGTCGCGCGCCGACGCGAACCGGACCTCGCCGTCCATCGCGAACGTCGCCAATCGCTTCCGGGCCTTCGCCGCTCCCACCAGGAGCTCGCCGACGTCGCGGACCAGACGGGACGCGAGCGCGATCATCCAGCGGGCCGAGAGCCGGTCGGGCGAACGCGACGGATCGGGCTGTAAGGCGGCGAGGGCGGTCGGGGAGATCACGTACGACGCCGCCGTGGCGCGCAGGATGCGCTCGGTGACGTTCCCCTTCCGGCGTTCGTCGACGAGCTCGACGAGGCCGTGACGCTCGAGCGCCTTGAGGTGGTAGTTCACGTTCTGGCGAGGCAGACCCACCTTCTCGGCGAGCGCGGTTGCCGATCCGGGCTCGGCGAGCTCGGCGAGCAGCCTCGCCCGGACGGGATCGAGCGATGTCTCTGCTGCGGCGGGATCGGCGATCACTTCGACGTCGAGCACGAACCAATCCTACGAGCCGACAACTTCTTTTGTCAAGACAGGAAATCTCGTCGGAGAGCCGCTTATCGCGGCTCCACCTCGACCTGCAGGGATTCGCCGCCGGTGACGAAGATCCGTGCCAGGCCGACCTCACGGCCGTCCACCGAAGCCCCGACCTCGGACGGGATGATGCGGAGCTCGGTGATGCCCTCGGCGACCTGGACGTGGATCCGTCCCGGCTCCGGGTATTGCTCGGGGCGCAGCCCTCCGTAGTAGAAGGCGAGGATGTCTGCGGCCGACAGGCCCCGCAGCGACTTGCCGTACGCGCCCCACTGCACCATCCCCGCGCCGTGGCCCCATCCACGCCCCGAGACGATCAACGCGCCGCGCTCGGACGACGCGCTCAGCCATCGAGACGGGATCGTCGTCGGGAGGGGCGAGCCGAACCTGCTCGGCGGCGGATAGTTGGCGGGTTCCAGGCACGGCGCCCACGCGTTGATCGCGTCGCGGAACGTGCTCGACTCGATCGACTTCGTCCGTGCGTGGCTCGAGACGACGAACCTGCCGTCGCTGAATCGCACGTCCGTGACCGGACGTGACCGGGGCCATTCGCCGGCAGCCGCAAGGAACGTCGCGACATCGTCGAAGGGCAGGCGAATGCGCCACATCGACGTCGGCGATGCACCGTCGTCGGTCTCCACGACCGGTCGGAGATAGGGGAGCGGCGAGCTGCCGAACACGTCCTCGTTGCCGTAGGTCTGCCCGTTCGAGGTCGAGAAGTACACCGTCGTGGCCGGCCGTCCCTCGATGAGCAGGACCAGACCCGCGGTCTGGCGAACGGCTCGGTACCACCGCCGAACGTTCGGATCGAACGGAACGGGGATGCCTCGGTACACCTGACACAAGGTCGTTGCACAGATCGGCGTCTCGAGCGTCTCGCCCTCTTCGCCGCTCCACCCGGTCGTCGCCAACGCATAGCTACGCGCCGCGATGGCCTGCGCCTTGAGCGCCTCGCGCGGCCAGGACGGCGGTACCTCGGCGATGCCCTGGAGGTACTCCTGGAACGGCAGCGTGACGACCAGCCTCAGCGTTCCGTCGTCGGACCGACGGACCAGGAGCGTGCCGGGATAGCGAGCGAGCAATCGCCTCGGCTCGGGATCGACGCACGGAGAGGTGACGTGCGGGTATCCGCCTCGGAGGAGCAGCGAACCGCCCCCGGGCGCGACGATCCGAACGGAATCTGGGTCCGTCGGGGCGCGCGCGTTCGGCGAAGGCGAGCCCTGCGAGTCGACAGACGCTGAGGGCGGGCTCGCGGACGACGTCGAACCCGGTGTTCGCCTCGTCCGATCCGCCGGACCGGGCTGGGTACACGCCCCGAGCACGAGGGTCGCCACGGTGGCGGCGACGAGCGGGCGCATCCGCACGACCACGGTGCCCACGCTACCAACGAGGCTCCCAGGCAGGATCGACGCCCCGATGGGCGATTCTGGCGGGCTGCGACCCGGCGAGGTTGCGACCCGGCGAGGTTGCGACCCGGCGAGGTTGCGAAACAACTCTTTCGAAAGTATCCTTTCGATCATGGCGGCCGAACCGAGCACACTCCGGCTCACCGAGCCGGCCCAGATGCGGGCGCTCGCCCACCCGCTGCGTCTGCGCCTCCTGGGTCTTCTCCGGGCCGACGGCCCGGCGACGGCCACGGCGCTGAGTGAACGACTCGGCGTGTCCCCGGCGCTTGCCAGCTACCACCTTCGTCAGCTCGCCGATCGGGGGTTCATCGAGGAGGCCCCCGGCCTTGCCCGAGACGGCAAGGAACGGTGGTGGCGCTCGTCCCACGAGCGGACGAGCTGGTCGACGGTCGAGTTCCTCGACTCCCCGGAGCGCGTCGCAGCCGAGCAGGCTTTCGGCCGCGAGATCGTCCGAGCGCAGGCGAACCACGCGATGGAGTGGGTCACCGGTACCCACACGTGGCCCGCCGAATGGGTGGACGCCGCCGACATGAGCGACTGGATCCTCGAGCTCACGCCCGAGGAGCTGCGCGAGCTTCGCGACGAGCTGCACGAGGTGATCGCGCGCCGCCGCGCCGGGCGCCATCCGGGTTCGGAACGCGTCGCTGCCGTCGTCCACCTGTACCCACGCCGCCGGGGGACGAAATGAACGCGCGTGGACGCGCGCCGCTCCTCGCTCTGTTCGCGGCCAACGCCGTCTCTCTCACCGGAAACGTCGCCGCGCTGGTCGCCATCCCGTGGTTCGTGCTCCAGACGACCGGAAGCGCAACCAAGACGGGCATCACGGCGTTCGCCGGGCTGCTCCCGGTCGTCCTGTCGGGTCTGTTCGGCGGGGCGCTCGTCGACCGTCTCGGCTACCGCCGGACGAGCATCGTCGCGGACGTCGCGAGCGCGGCGGCCGTGGCCGCCATCCCGCTGCTGCACTCGACGATGGGGCTGCAGTTCTGGCAGCTCGTCGTGCTGGTGTTCCTGGGCGGCCTGCTCGACGCGCCGGGCGGAACGGCCCGCACGGCGTTGCTGCCCGACGTCGCCGCGGGCGCCGGATGGAGCTTCGAGCGGGCAACCGGGGCGACCGCGGTGGTGGAACGGTTCGCGCGCCTCGCCGGCGCACCCCTCGCCGGCGTTCTCATCGCGGCGACCGGAGCGACGAACGTCCTATGGATCGACGCCGGGTCGTTCCTCGTGTCGGCGGCGCTCGTCGCGGTGGGCGTTCCACGACCGACCGTCGAACGTAAGCGGAGAAAGACGTCGTACGGCCGAGAGCTCCGCGAGGGCTACGCGTTCCTGCGCGCCGACCGCACCCTCGCCGTGCTGGTCTTCATCGTGAGCCTGACGAACCTGTTCGATGCCGTCGCCATGATCGCGCTCCCGGTCCTCGCGCACGACGTCTACGAGAGCGCGCTCAGCCTCGGACTCATGACGGCGGCGGGCGGCGCCGGCTCGGTGATCGGCGCGCTGGCTTTCGCGGCGATCGGGCACCGGTTGTCGCGCCGAGCCGTGTTCACGTGGGGGTTCATCTTGGTCACCGTCTCGTTCCCCGTCGCCGCGTTCTTTCCGCCGCTGATGGTGTTGCTGGTCGCGAAGACGATCTCGGGGTTCGCTTCCGGGCCGCTGAACCCGGTGATCGACACGGTGTTCATGGAGCGCGTGCCGGCCGGGATGCGCGGCCGCGTGTTCGGCGTGACGCAGGCCGCTGCGTGGGTGGCGATCCCACTCGGGGTTCTGGTCGCGGGCGCCGTGATCGAGTTGATCGGCCTTCGCGCGACCCTGCTTCTCAGCGGCGCCGCATATCTCACGATCACCATCGGAGCACGGTTCAGCACCGCCCTTCGTGATCTCGACCGCCGGCCGGAACTGGCCTCGGAGGAGGCGGCGTAGACTCCGCCGTCATGGCCGTACCCCAAGCCGAACGGCGCGTCGTCGTCGTACGAAGCGGCCCGTACCGCGTCGAGGGCGACATCCGGCTGCTCAGAACCGCCATCGTGACGACCGAGCACGGCGAGCCGATCGCGTGGGACGAAGGTCCCGACTTCGATACTTCGGATGCATATGAGCTCTGCCGTTGCGGCATGTCGGAGACGAAGCCGTTCTGCGATCGCGTGTGCGAACGCCTGGGTTTCGATGGAACGGAGGTTGCCGACAGGGGACCGATCGCGCGACGCCGCGAGCCGTGGCAGGGGAAGGGCGTCGTTCTCTACGACGACCGCACGATCTGCACGCACGCGGGGTTCTGCACGAACCTGCGGACCACGGTGTGGACGCTTGCCGACGAGGCCGACGACCCCGATGGGCGGGCCGAGTTCGTGGCGATGGTTCACCAGTGTCCGTCGGGACGGCTCGCGTTCGCGACGGACGACGACCCCGACACGCTGGTCGAGCCCGAGCTCGAGCCGTCGATCGGCGTCGAGCCGAACGCGTCGTACTGGCTCCGCGGCGGCATCGCCGTCGTCTCGGAGGACGGAACCCCGTACGAGGTGCGGAACCGACAGACGCTCTGCCGGTGCGGAAACTCGGCCAACAAGCCGTTCTGCGACGGCCGGCACAAGCGCACCGGGTTCGTCGATCCGGCCGTTCCGAGCTGAAGAGGTTGTCGGCGCCCGTCGTCCTCCACCGCGCGAGGTGGGCTTAGGGGGCTAGGACACCTCGGTCCGCGCGAGGTCTCGTTCGAGATCCTCGACGCCGTAGCCCTCCTTGCGCACCCGAAGGCTGAAGTAGATCAGGATGCCGACGAGGACCGAATACGGCGTCGTGAGGATCGTGGCGATCGTCTGCCCGATCGCCTCGCCGGCGAGGTTGTCGGGGAACACCGCCGTCAGAAGGCTGCTGAACAGCCCGGTGAGCAGACCCGAGACGATGATCGCGCCGAACACCGGCCAGCTGTAGCCCGTCACCAGATTCCACGACCGCTTGAGCGCTTCCCGTCCCCGCCGGTCCTCTATGACGACCGCTGGCATCGACACCCACAGCCGTGTGAGCACGATGAAGCCCGGGATGATGAGCAAGATGAAGCCGCCGATCACCGCGAGGACGGTGAGTACAGCGACGAGCAGGATCGAGCCGAGCCGAGCGAAGCCGTAGCGGTACGTCTCCGCGATCGTCAGGTCCCGGGCGAGGAAGGTCCCGGCGGCCGCTCTCGTCATCGCGCCCGTCAGGACCATGAAGGCGAGCGTGAACACCACGAGGAAGACGATTCCGCCGGCGACGGCGGACCCTAGGTCGCCGGTGACCTGGACCGTTCCGTCCGCAAGCTCCTCGACCTGGACGTCGTCGACGAACGCGTCGACCAGCACGACTTGCAGGATCGTGAGGGGGACGACAACCACGGCGACGATCGCGATGAGGTTCTGCCAGTGGCGCCGGTAGATCTCGAACGCGTCGACGAGGATCTCGCCGACTCCGCGGGCCCGAAGGAGCCGCGGGCTTCCCGGTGGTTCCGGCAGGTGAGGGTCCATGCAGCTACGAAAGATAACCCTCGACGGTCGTCTCGTCTCGCACGTTCGCCCCGTTCGGATCGAGGCCCGCGGCCCTCCGCGCTCGGCGCTGTCGGAGCAGGTCGTAGCACTGGTCCAGCTGGACCTGAAGGCCCTTCAGGCGTTCACGGTCGGCCGTCGACACGTCGCCCTGGGCTTCCTTCTCGAACAGCTCGTGCTCTTCGTGCGCGAGCGCCTCGATCCGAGAGATCACGTTCTCGTCTTCCATGTCGAACCCCCTCGTTGGAAGTGGATCACAGCTCCATCGCCGGCGCGAGCCCGTCGCGCTCGGCCATCACTTGGCGCGCCGCGGCTCTCCCCGGAATGAAGCGATTCGCGACGACGGCCGCGGTCAACAGCACGAGTCCACCGATGACGAGCGAGATCCGGAACCCGCTCATGAACGAGGCACGGAACGCGTCGATCACGCGGGCCTGTTGGTCGGACGGCAACGTGGCGAGCAGCGCGGGGTCGATGTTGCCGTGACCGGCGGCGTTGGCGACGGCGGCCTGCTGCTGAGGCGACAGGCCGAGCGGCGTCAGCGCCGGCTCGATCACGTGCCGCAGGCGTGTCGTGAGCACCGAGCCGAGCAGGGCGATGCCGAAAACGCCGCCGACCTCGCGCGACGTGTTCGTCATAGCGGACCCGAGCCCGGCGCGTTCCGAACCAACCGCGTTCATCACGGCGGCCGTCATCGGCGCCATGGTCGCGCCGATTCCATGACCCATGACGGCGAAGACCGGCAGCATCAACAGGTACGGAGTCTCGACCGAAAGGCGTGACAACACGAGAAGGCCGCCGCCCGCCAAGGCCAGCCCGTACGTCATCGGGATGCGCGAGCCATGCTTCTGCGCGTAGCGCCCGGCGTTCGGCGCCGTGACGATGACCGCCAGCGTCAACGGTAGGAAGCGCACGCCGGCCTCCAATGCCGTGTACCCCCGGATCGTCTGCATGTACAGGCTCATGAAGAAGAACGTGGCGAACATCCCGAGCGACACGCTGAAGGCGACGGTGTTCCCGGCCGAGAACGCCGGGATGCGGAACAACCGAAGCGGCATCATCGGTTGAGGGCTTCGTCGCTCCCACATCAGGAACGCGACGAGCAAGATCGCGAACCCGACGATCGAGCCGACGATCAATGGGTCGGTCCAGCCGCGCTCGTTCGACTCGATGAGCCCGTATGTCACGAGGAACAGCGCCGATGTCCCGAGCAGGAGTCCCGGCGCGTCGAGGCGTCGCTGCTGCGGCGAGGTGGACTCGCGCACGGTTCGCGTCGCCACGAGGAAGGCGATCACACCGATCGGCACGTTCAGGTAGAACACCGACTCCCAGCCCAGGCGTTCGACCATCAGACCGCCGACGGTCGGACCAAGTGCCAGCGCGAGCCCGGACACGCCGGCCCACAGGCCGATCGCGCGGGCGCGCTCGTACGGGGGGAACGTGACCGTGATGATCGACAGCGTCCCGGGGAGCAGCAGCGCGGCGCCGAGACCTTGGACCGCCCTGGCGGCGATCAGCTGCGCAGTGTCCTGCGAAAGTCCGCACGCGAGCGAAGCGGCTGTGAACACCACCAGCCCGGTGAGGAACGTCTTCTTGCGCCCGAAGCGGTCGCCCACGATGCCGCCGGTCAAAAGGAACGACGCCAACGCCAGGACGTAGCCGTCGACGATCCACTGGAGCTCGCTGACGCCGGCGTCGAGCTCGCGGCTGATCGTCGGCAGCGCCACGTTGACGACGGTGTTGTCGAGCATCGCCATCGCCAGGGCGAAGCACATCGTGAGAAGGACGAGAACCTTCTCCCGCGCGTTCTCGCCCTCGAAACCGAGCAACGACATCGTGCCAGCTCCTCCTCGGCACGGGGACTCTATCGACCCAACGTCACAACCCCGGGGGTGTCGGAGATGTTCCGGGAGGCGACGTGGCTATGCGGCGATCGCGTCGTGCGCGGTGACCGCCAGATCCTGCGTGCCGTTCTGCGACGCGCCCGAGAGGTCCACGAGGATCCAGAACACCTGGCCTTCCTCCCACAGGCAGGCGTTCGACGGCGGGCCGCATCCACCTGCGCGCACACGTACGTCACACCGCCCACGAGCTCGGATGTCCGGCCCGTCTCGTCGGACGGCCGGAATGCGGTTCAGCAACAGCGTGACGCCGGCGACGAGGAGCGCGGTTGCCACGATCACGGCGATCACGGAACCGGCGTTCCACCCGGAGGTCTCGATGGCCGGAACGCCGCGCTGGGCGCGAGGGTTCGTGCTCGAGAGGGGAGAAGCCGGGCGTTGACCGAGCCGTTCGGCGCCGTCAGGTGCGGCGGTACATCCGAACGCCCACTGGCACCGCGATGGCCAGGATGACGGCGATCCAGGCGATCGACTGCCAGGCGAGCGCGCCGAGATCGGGGATGCTGCGGAACAGCTCGCTCGGGCTGTCGGTGAATGCTTCGCCGAGCGTCAACGACCGCACGGTGTCGACCCAGATCGTCATGGGGTTATTGCGCGCGATCGGCTGGATCCACGAAGGCATCGTGTCGACGGGCACGAACGCCGAACTGACGAAGATGACGGGGAACACGATGGTGAACGTCGCGGCCTGAACCGCCTCGACGCTCTTCAACGCGAGGCCGGCGAACGCAGCCACCCAGGTGAACGTGTACCCGACGGCGACGATCAGCAGGAACGCGAGCGCCGCCTCGACGAACCCCTCGTGAAGCCGGTACCCGATCAGGATGCCGACGATGACCATGAGCACGATCTGGAATACGACCGACACGGTGTCGGCAGCGGTGCGTCCGGCGAGAACGGCCGAACGCGCCATCGGCAGCGACTTGAACCGTTCGATCAGTCCCTTCTGCAGGTCGTCGGCGAGCCCGACACCCGTCTGCAGCGCCGCGAAGATCGAGGTCTGGATGATGATCCCCGGCATCAAGAAGTCCACGTACGTCACGTTCGCCGGCAGGATCCGCTCGAACGCGCCGCCGAAGACGTAGACGAACAGCAGCACGAACAACACGGGCTGGATCGTCGAGAAGACCAGCAGGTCCGGCTTGCGGATGTAGGTCAGCAGGTTCCGCTTGGTCAACACCCCCCAGTCCGAGAGCGCGAGGCGGGTCCGACTCCGTGCGACCTGCGTCGTCGTGGTCGTGGTAGCGCTCATCGCCGCTTCCTCCCTCGCTGTGGTTCCTCGGCAGGTGCGGTCGTCTCGCCTCCCTCGGCGGCGTGCCCCGTCAACGACAGGAACACGTCGTCGAGCGACGGGCGACGAAGCGCGACGTCGGCGAGCGCGATCTTCTCGGCGTCCAGCCGACGGATGGCCTCGGTCAGGATCCCCGTTCCGTCGTCGCCGACGGGAAGGGTGATCTCGCCGCGCTCGTTGTCGGCGTTGCCGCCGCCGGGCCCGAGCCCGAGGACGGCCCCCGCGGCGGCTCCGATCTGCGTCCGGTCGGCGACACGGATGGCCAGGACCTCACCGCCGACACGCGTCTTCAGATCGTCGGCCGTCCCCTCGGCGATCACGAGCCCTTGGTCGATCACGGCGATCGAGTCGGCCAGGCGGTCCGCTTCCTCCATGTATTGCGTGGTCAACAGCAGCGTCGTGCCGTCCCGAACGAGCTCGCGGATGATGTCCCACATCTCGATCCGGCTCCGCGGATCGAGTCCCGTCGTCGGTTCGTCCAGGAACAGGACCTGTGGCCGGCCGACGAGGCTGGCGCCGAGGTCCAGGCGCCGTCGCATGCCGCCGGAGTACGTCTTGGCGACACGGTTCGCGGCATCGGTGAGCTCGAACCGCTCGAGCACAGCCTCGCCGCGTCGAGTCGCTTCCTCCGCCGTGAGGTGGTAGAGCCGGCCGACCATCTCCAGGTTCTCTTGACCGGTCAGGTTCTCGTCGATGGCCGCGTACTGCCCGGCGAGCCCGATGACGTGACGCAACGGCTCGGCGTCTCGAACGACGTCGTACCCCGCGACCGTGGCCTGTCCGTCGTCGGGTTGCAGCAACGTCGTGAGGATCCGAATCATCGTGGTCTTGCCGGCGCCGTTCGGCCCGAGCAGGCCGAATACCGTCCCGGGGAAAACCTTCAGGTCGACACCGCGAAGCGCTTCAACGTTGCCGAAACGCTTGATGATCCCCTCGACGTGGATGGTCGCGTCCAAGAGGGACGCATCCTACAGCGCACATGTGGATGGGCTGACCGCAGCGCAACCGGGACGGGCCGACTACTGGACGCGCAGGAGCGCCGGATGCAGCTCGACCGCGCCGGGCCCGTACCGCTCGTCGAGCGCCTCGCGAACTTCCTCGTCCGCGACGACGACGCCGATCTCGACCTCGTTCGCCGTCACGTCGATCGACGACCACGTCTTCTCGATACCGAGCTGGTCGCCGACCTCGGACGCGATCTCGGCTTGGATCCGTTCGAGCTCCTTCATCGATCGGTTGTGGCGGGTCACGCAGAGCGGGCCGCCCCAGATCTCTCGGAGCTCCGCTTCGTGTCGAACGAGGTCACTGGTGAACGCGGCGACGAGGATGACGTCGTTCGGTGCGACCGTTCCCTCGTCCACCATCTCCGGGAGGAATCGGTAGTCGACCCAGATACCCGCGGAGTCGCCCTCGCGCTCGGCCGTGCGCATCACCATCTGGAGATGCTCTTCCGTCGCGCGCGAAGGGTCCGTCGCGATCCAGCCGCCTTCCGGTTCGGGGCACGGCGCCGCGAACGGATCTCCGTCGGGCGGTGGCTGTCGGTACGGACCGGCGTTCGTCACCATGAACTCCGTGCCGTCGTCCAAGCCGACGACGTGGAACGGACCCACGTCGTTCCCGATGCCGACTCCTCACCCTCGACCATGCCCCAGTTCCAGTTGGAGATGGGGATGCCGCTGCACTGTGGGGGGTAGGAGTCGGCGACTGCGCCGACGCACAGCTCGGCGCCGTGCTCGGAGCTCTGGAGGACGACGGCGTCGCTCTCGTAGAGCGTCGTTCCGTCATCGCCGATCGGGGGCGGTGGGTCGTCCCCGGGTCCGAGAGCCACCCAAACGAGCGCGCCGGCGCCGCCGAACACCACGAACGCGACGATCGCCGCGACGAGACGCTGTCTGGATCCCGGCATCCCCGTAGGACCCTTCGTTCAGGGGATGGTTCCGAGTGCCGCTCCGCACCGACTGCAGTAGGCCATCTTCACCATCGTCGGCTGATCTCCGACCTTGAGCTCGAGCGTCTTGGCGGCAAGGGTCTCAGCTAGTGAGGACCGGCAGTTCGGGCAGGTCGGAAAGCTTGCCGCGGGCGCCGGTCGGTCGGCCGGTGGGACATCCGCGTACGTCAGGGCCGATGGCTCGGCCGTTCCTCCTGCCGCCGCGGTCTCGACGCCGGCGTAGCCGGAAAGGAGCTCGATCACGGTGTGGCGAACGCGATCCACGCTCGCGCCGTACTTCTCCAACACCTGAGCCGCCACACCTTCGCCCTCTCGTACGAGCCCGAGGAGGATGTGCTCGGTTCCGATGTAGTTGTGGCCGAGCTGCAGAGCCTCGCGAAGCGAGAGTTCGAGAACCTTCTTCGCGCGAGGTGTGAACGGGATGTGTCCCGTAGGTGTGCGATGACCCTCGCCGATCATCTCCTGGATCGCGCCGCGCACATCAGCGAGCGAGATGCCCATCTGGCTCAGCGCCCGGTACGCGACACCGTCGCCCTCACGGATCAGGCCGAGCAGGATGTGCTCGGTGCCGATGTAGTCGTGGTTGAGCATCCTCGCCTCCTCCTGGGCGAGGACGACGACCCGCCGGGCGCGGTCGGTGAACCGCTCGAACACGAACGCGAGGATACGCCCGGGATGCGTCCTAGAGGAACCGACCAACCATCTGTGTAATGCCGCTTACACTTGGAATAGGCACGACGGCCGGTCCGTTGGAATTGCAGATGCAACGGGCAGCCGACGGGCTGTCGGTTCCACGAGATAGGAAGCGAGACGAGAGATGGCTCAGCTCGACACCCAGATCCTGCCCCTCCTGCCGCTCACCACCGGCGTGGTGCTGCCCGGCATGGTCATCACCCTCACCGTCGAGTCCGACGACGCACGCCGGGCGATTACGGCCGCCGACGCGACCCGCGGCGAGATCCTGTTGGTCCCCAAGGTCGGCCAGCGTTTCGCGCAGGTCGGGACGGTGGCTAAGGTCGAGGACGTCGGGCGCCTCCAGAACGGGATGGAAGCGCTCGTGATCCGTGGAGTGCATCGGGCCGTCATCAGCCGTGGGGTTCCGGGTACCGGCGACGCCGTTTGGGTGGAGGTGGACCCGCGGCCGGACGAGGTCGCCTCGCCCCGAGCGAACGAGCTCGCACGTGAGTACCGCGCGACGCTCGAGAGCATCGTGGAGGCGCGCGGCGTGCCTCAGGTCGCCGAGTTCCTTCGCGGCATCTCCGATCCCGGTCAGATCGCCGACACCGCCGGCTATTCGCCGGACCTGTCGTTCGAGCAGAAGGTCGACGTTCTCGAGACGCTGGACGTCGAGCGGCGCCTGGACAAGGTGCTGGAGTGGGCGAAGGACGTTCTGGCCGAGCTCGACCTGAAGGACAAGATCCGCTCGGACGTCCGCGAGGGGCTCGAGAAGAACCAGCGGGAGTTCATCCTTCGTCAGCAGATGGACGCCATCCGCAAGGAGCTCGGCGAGGACTCCGAGGAGAACGTCGCAGAGGAGTACCGCAGGAAGATCGCCGAGGCGAACATGCCCGACGGCGCGCGCAAGGAAGCCGAGCGGGAGCTCGGCCGGCTCGAGCGCACCTCCGAGCAGTCGCCCGAGTACGGCTGGATCCGCACGTACCTGGATTGGATGACCGAGATCCCGTGGGGCGTGCGGACCGAGGACAACCTCGACATCGCCGACGCCCGACGGATCCTCGACGAGGACCACAAGGGCTTGGACGACGTCAAGGACCGCATCGTCGAGTACCTCGCCGTGCGCAAGCTGCGTGACGAGCGCGGGCTCGGCCCGGCGTCGGGGCGCGGCTCGGGCGCGATCCTCACGCTCGTCGGACCACCCGGCGTGGGAAAGACCTCGCTCGGTGAATCGGTTGCCCGTTCGCTCGGTCGTAAGTTCGTCCGCATCTCGCTCGGCGGCATCCACGACGAGGCGGAGATCCGCGGCCACCGGCGGACGTACGTCGGTGCGCTGCCCGGCCGCATCGTGCGCGCGCTGAAGGAGGCCGGGACCAAGAACCCGGTGATGATGCTGGACGAGGTCGACAAGGTCGGCGCCGACTGGCGCGGCGACCCCTCGAGCGCGCTGCTCGAGGTGCTCGATCCCGCGCAGAACCACACGTTCCGCGACCACTACCTGGAGGTCGATCTCGACCTTTCGGAGGTGCTGTTCATCTCCACGGCGAACGTTGCCGAGACGATCCCCGGGCCGCTGCTCGACCGGATGGAGGTCATCCGGCTCGACGGCTACACGGAGGACGAGAAGGTCGCCATCGCCCGGTACCACCTGCTCGATCGACAGCTCGAGCGCAATGGGCTGAACGCGGACGAGGTCACGGTCACGGACGGAGCGATCCGTCAGGTCGTCGGCGACTACACGCGCGAGGCCGGAGTACGCAACCTGGAGCGCGAGCTCGGCAAGGTCCTGCGGAAGGTGGCCACCAAGCTGGCGAGGGGAGACGCTCACGCGCCGGTGAACGTCGACGTGATCGACATCCGGGAGTACCTCGGACGTCCGCGGTTCTTCTTCGAGGCCGCGGAGCGCACGAGCGTACCGGGCGTCGCGACGGGTCTCGCCGTGACCGGCACCGGCGGCGACGTGCTGTTCATCGAGGCAACGCGCATGGAGGGCGAAAGCCCGGACGCGCTGATGCTGACGGGACAGCTCGGCGACGTCATGAAGGAGTCCGGTCAGATCGCGCTCAGCTATGTGCGGTCGCACGCCGAGGAGCTCGGCGTGCCTGCGTCGTCGCTCGGGGGGCGGTTCCACGTCCACGTGCCGGCGGGCGCCGTGCCGAAGGACGGACCGAGTGCGGGCGTGACGATGGTTACCGCGCTCGCCTCGCTACTGTCGCAGACGCCGGTGAAGAGCACCGTCGGTATGACAGGTGAGGTCACGCTGCAGGGGCGCGTGTTGCCGATCGGCGGGCTCAAGCAGAAGGTGCTCGCGGCGCACCGCGCCGGGCTGAAGGAGGTCATCCTCCCCAAGCGGAACGAGGGCGACCTGGACGACGTTCCCGAGCAGGTTCGCGAGGAGATCGCGTTCCACCCGGTGGAGACGATCGACGAGGTGTTGGCGATCGCGCTCGAGCGCGAGGAGGTGCCGGAGGTCGACATGCCGAGGCCGCCCGAGACCGAACCGTTCGTCGCGGCGTAGCGTCGGGACTCTCCGAAGAGGGGATCGTCGGCGTCTCCAGCCGGTGACGGCGATACCATCCGCGGATGCAGCGCACGGGCCCGTACGCGGACGCGAGTCCGTTCCCGCCCATCGCGCAGTACGGTTTCCTCTCGGATCGTCACGTCCAGGCGCTCATCGCGCCGGGCGGGAACGTCGAATGGCTCTGTCTACCGAGACCCGACTCGCCGTCGGTGTTCGCGGCGATGCTCGATCGTTCGGCCGGACATTTCCGCGTCGGCCCGCGCGACGTCACCGTTCCGGCTGGCCGGCGGTACGTGCCGGGAACCCTCGTGCTCGAGACGACGTGGCAGACCCACTCGGGGTGGATCATCGTCCGCGACGCGCTGCTGATCGGCCCGTGGTACGACGACACGGAACGCGCGGTCGACTACCAGCGTCCCCCCGACGATTACGAGGCCGAGCACTGCCTGCTCCGCACGATCCGGTGCGTGAACGGTCACGTCGAGCTGGTGATGGACTGCGAGCCCGCGCCGGACTACGCGCGATCGAGCGTCATGTGGGAGTACCTCGGGGAGGGATACTCGGCTGCCGAGGCGAGGACACCTGACGGCGATCTGATGCTCCGACTCACGACCGATCTCCGCATGGGGTTGGAGGGACGCCGCGCGTACGCGAGCACGACGCTCCGCGAAGGCGACGAGCGCTTCGTGGCGCTCTCGTGGTCCGCGCACCAACCTGCGACGAGCTATCAGGACGCCGCCGACCGGGTGTGGCGCACGCAGGAGTTCTGGCGCGAGTGGCTCAACCACGGCGAGTTTCCCGATCACCCGTGGCGGATCTACCTCCAGCGCAGCGCGTTGACCCTGAAGGGGCTGACGTACGCGCCGACCGGCGCTCTCGTCGCTGCGGCGACGACGTCGTTACCCGAGGCGCCGGGCGGAAAGCGCAATTGGGACTATCGGTACAGCTGGATCCGAGACTCGGCGTTCGCGCTGTGGGGGCTGTACTCGACCGGATTCGATTTCGAGGCCGATGCGTTCTTCGAGTTCGTCGCCGACAGGACAGACAACGGTCAGGACCTGCAGGTGATGTACGGCGTCGGCGGCGAACGCGAGCTGACGGAGCACACGCTCGACCACCTGTCGGGGTACGAGGGCGCGAAGCCCGTGCGCATCGGCAACGACGCCTGGAACCAGAGGCAGAACGACGTCTGGGGCGTGTTCCTTGATTCGGTGTATCTCCACGCGAAGTCTCGGAATCGCGTAACCGAGCGCTCGTGGTCGCTCGTCATCGCGCAGGTCGACGCCGCGATCGCGCACTGGCGAGAACCCGACCGCGGTATATGGGAGGTGCGAGGGGAGCCGAAGCACTTCACCTCCTCGAAGATGTTCTGCTGGGTCGCGCTCGACCGCGGGGCGCGCCTCGCCAGGAGTCGCGGCGAGGAGGCGTTGACGGACAAGTGGCAGGCGGTCGCCGACGAGATCCACGCCGACGTCCTCGCCAACGGCGTCGACGATCGAGGCGTGTTCACTCAGTACTACGGCGGCACCGCGATCGACGCATCGCTGTTGCTGCTGCCCCTCGTCAGGTTCCTTCCGGCGGATGACGAACGGATCCGCGCGACGGTCCTGGCGATCGCCGATGAGCTCACCGTCGATGGTCTCGTGCTCCGCTATCGCGTGGAGGAGACCGACGACGGGCTTTTCGGCGAGGAGGGAACGTTCGCGATCTGCTCGTTCTGGTTGGTCTCGGCACTCGCGGAGATCGGAGAGATCCCCCGCGCTCGAGAGCTCTGCGAGAAGCTGCTTTCGTTCGCGAGCCCACTTGGGCTGTACGCCGAGGAGATCGACCCGCGTACGGGACGTCATCTCGGGAACTTCCCGCAGGCGTTCACACACCTCGCCCAGGTGAACGCGCTCATGCACCTGATTCACGCCGAGCAGAACGCCGCGCGCGGGTTCTCCATGCCGCATCAGATCGTGACCTGATGCGAGCGCTCGTCGCGGCGTCCGGCGGCGTCCAGATTCGCGAGGTGGACGACCCTGTGCCGGCAGCGGATCACGCGCTCGTCGAGGTCACAGCGGTCTCACTGAACCGAGGCGAGTGCATCGCGCTCGGAAGCGCGGAGGAGGGTTGGCGGCCCGGATGGGACCTTGCCGGCGTCGTCGTTCGGCCGGCTGCGGATGCGAGGGGTCCTGCCGAAGGAGCGCGCGTCGTCGGGTGGGCGAACGGCGGAGCGTGGGCCGAACGCGTCGCTGTCCGTGCCGATCATCTGGCCGAGATACCGGAATCCCTGTCGTTCCAGACCGCGTCGACGTTGCCGGTCGCCGGGCTCACGGCGGTCGGCGTGCTGTCGCCGATCGGATCGTTGCTCGGGCGGCGCGTCGCGATCACCGGCGCGGCGGGGGGCGTCGGACGATTCGCCGTGCAGCTGGCCGAGATGGCCGGCGCGACCGTGACGGCGATCGTCGGGCGCCCCGAACGCGGGGTTGGCCTTCGGGAGCTCGGTGCCGATGAGATCGTCATGGGGCTCAATAGCGAGGGTTCAGAGTTCGACCTGATCGCCGACTCGGTGGGGGGAGACTCGCTGTCCGCGGCGGTCTCGCGCGTGGCCCCCGAAGGCATCATCGTCTCGTTCGGGAACTCCTCGAACGAGACGGCGCGCTTCGACCCGCGGACCTTCTACCGGAAAGGTTCGCCGCGCATGCTCGGTTACTTCGTCGTCTACGAGCTGCTTCGCGGCCGCATCGGAACGGCGCGTCTCGCCGCTCTCTCCGCGCTCGTCGCCGAAGGACGGCTCGTCTCGTCGATCGACCTCGAGGTGCCGTGGACCGACGCCGCGTCGGCGATCGACGCCCTGATGCAACGCCGCGTGAACGGCAAGGCCGTCCTCGTGATCTCCGGAGCGTAGTGCTCGAGCTGGTGGGCCTGTCGCGTCGCTTCGGGGACGTCGTCGCCCTCGACGACGTTTCGTTCTCGGTCGCCGAGGGCGAGATCGTCGGCTTCGTCGGCCCCAACGGTGCCGGCAAGACCACCGCGATGCGGATCGTCCTCGGCGTCCTCGCTTCCGATCGGGGCGAGGTGCGATGGCGCGGACGAACCGTCGACTTCCAGACGCGCCGCAGGTTCGGCTACATGCCGGAGGAGCGCGGGCTGTACCCGAAGATGAAGGTCCTCGATCAGCTCGTCTACCTCGCGCGGCTCCACGGTCTCGACCGCGACACGGCGCGGCGGCAGGGCGAGCGAACCGTCGAGCTCCTCGGCGTTGCCGAACGCGCGCGCGACCGAACCGAGACGTTGTCGCTCGGGAACCAGCAACGCGTTCAGCTCGCGGCCGCGCTCGTTCACCGGCCGGACGCGCTCGTTCTCGACGAGCCGTTCGGCGGACTCGATCCCGTCGGCGTCGATGTGCTGTCGGGGGTGCTTCGGGGGCAGGCGGAGAGCGGTGTTCCCGTCGTCTTCTCGAGCCACCAGCTCGAGCTCGTCGAGCGCTTGTGCGACTCGATCGTGCTGATCCATCGCGGTCGCGTGGTCGCCGCGGGTGGGATCGACCAGCTCCGTGCGTCGGATTCCCGACGCCTGGTGCGCATCGAGGTGGGCGCACCGAACGGGTTGTGGCTCGATCGTCTCCCGGGCGTTCGCGTCGTCGAGCGGTTTCCCAACGGCGGCGTGGTCGAGCTCGACGACGGGGTTCGCGAGGGCGACGTCCTCGACGGGGCACGCTCGGCCGGAGAGATCCGTCACTTCAGCGTGGTTCGCCGGACGCTGTCGGAGATCTTCCGCGAGGTGGTCGGATCGTGAGCGCACCGAGGGCGACGAAACGCGTGTGGGCGATCGTGGCGCGTCGGGAGTTCGTCGAACGTGGCCGGGACCGCGGCTTCTTGATCTCGACCGCGATCACGCTCCTCGTCCTCGTCGGCGTGATCGTGGCGACGTCGGTGCTCGGCGGCGGTGAGACGCGGTACAAGCTCGGTGCCGTGGATGACGCGCGCCAGGTCGCGGAGCGCAGCGTCCAGACCGCGCAACTGCTGGACGTCGACGTCGAACTCGTCACGACGTCCGACGACGCGGCGGCTGTGGCGGCGGTGCGGGACGGCCGGCTCGACGCGGCGGTGATCGGCGGTGCCGAGATCGTTGTTCGGTCGGAGCCGCCCACCGAGCTCGTCGGCATCGTGCGGGCGGTTTCGCAACGCATGCGCACCGAGGAGGCCTTGCGCGGAACCGGCCTCACCGATGACCAGATCCGTGGGGCGCTCGATCAGGCGCCGTTGGGGATACGAGCGCTCGAGCCGGTCGACGACCGCAGGCGCGAGAACTCGGCCGTGGCGTTCGTCGGCGTCCTCGCCCTGTACGGGCAGCTGTTCGCGTACGGCTATTGGGTAGCGGCCGGCGTGGTCGAGGAGAAGTCCTCCCGCGTGGTCGAGGTGCTCCTGGCGACGGTTCGCCCATCGCAGCTGTTGCGCGGGAAGATCCTCGGGATCGGCGTGCTGGGGTTGCTGCAGCTGCTCCTGATCGGGGTGGTCGGTCTCATCGCGGCACAGACGGTCGGATCGCTGGATTTCCCCTCCGGCGCGATCGCGACGATCGGGATCGTCCTGGTGTGGTTCGTCTTCGGGTTCTTCTTCTACGCGGGCCTGTTCGCGGTGGCCGGCTCGATCGTTCCTCGTCAGGAGGACCTTCAGAGCACGATGACGCCGCTGACGCTCCTCATCGTGGGTTCGTTCCTGATCGGTCTGAACGCCATCGGTAACCCGTCGTCGACGCTCGCGACGGTCGCGTCGCTGCTGCCGCCATCGGCGCCGCTCGTCATGCCGTCGCGCATCGTGCTCGGTGAAACAAGTCTGCTCGGCGCGCTCCTGTCGGTGGCGATCACGGTCGGCGCGACGGTTGCACTCGTTCCGCTCGCGACGAGGATCTACTCGGCCGCGGTGCTCAGGCCGGGCCGTGTGCGCATCCGCCAGGCGCTGCGGGCGAGTCGCGGGTAGTCACGCGATTCCGGTAGGCGAGTCCATCGACCCTACGCCACGAGCTCCGCGCACATCTCGTCGAACACGCCTGAGTGGGCGTCGACGTCGTCCTCCGTGGTCGCCGGCGACATCAGCGCCATGTTGTGGAACGGCGTGAGGAGGATCCCGCGGTTCAGCGCGTACAGATGCGTGAAGCGCGCGAGCTCCTGATCGTCGGCAGCCGCGGCCTCACCGCCGTTCCGAGGCGGCGCGGGCGTGAACCAGTACTCCGCCCGGCAGCCGAGCCGCTGGACCTCCCACGGGAGGCGATGCCGCTCGATCGCGTCCTTCACGCCATCGGCCCATCGCTCGCCGAGCGAGATCATGCGTTCGAACGCGTCGTCCGTGAGCACGGTCTCGAGCGTCGCGCGCATCGCCGACAGGCTGAGCGCGTTGCCGGACAGGGTCCCGCCGATGCCGCCGACATCGGTCGTCGGGAGCGAGTCCATGTACGCCTGCGCGCGGTCCGCGACCTCCGTGGTCATGCCGTAGCACGCGGCCGGAACGCCACTCGCGAGCGGCTTGCCGATCGTCAGGAAGTCCGGTTCGAGGCCCCATGTCTTCGTGGCGCCGCCGGGCCCCGCGCAGATGCAGTGCGTCTCATCGATCACCAGGTACGTTCCGTTCGTTCGGGTGAGCTCTCGCAACGCGTCGTGGTAGCCGTCGTCTGGCAGGACGATGCCGATGTTCGTGAGCGCCGGCTCGGCCAGGACGCACGCTACGTCTCCGTGCGCGAGTGCGCGTTCGAGCGCGTCGACGTCGTTGAACTCGACAACCCGCGTTGTCTCGTTCGGGTCGACGGGCGGCCCGATGTTCCCCGGGCGCGAGCCGGTAGCGCCGTCCTCGATCGTGATGATCGTCTCGTCGACCGAGCCGTGGTAGCAGTAGTTGTACACGAGGATCTTCGGCCGGCCGGTGATCGCACGGGCCAGTCGGATCGTGAAGCGGTTCGCGTCCGTCGCGGTCAGGCAGAACTGCCAAAACGGGAGGCCGAACCGCCGCTGCATCTCCGCCCCCACCCAGATCGAGTCCTCGGTGGGGAGCATCAGGGTGATGCCCTTCGCCGCCTGTAAGGCGATCGCTTCGACCGCGGTTTTCGGTGCGTGACCCGTCATCGCGCCGGTGTCGCCGAGGCAGAGGTCGACGTACTCCCGGCCGTCCACGTCTCGGAACCGTGCGCCCTCGGCCTCCGCGACGAACACCGGGAACGGGCCTGCCCACTCGGTCATCCACGGCATCGGCACGCCCGCGAGCAGGTTCGCCTTGCCGCGCTCGAACAGCGAACGGCTCTTCGGATGCTCGCTCTCGAAGCGCACGAGCTCCCGCTCGGTGAGCTCGCGCAGCCGCGTTCGATCGACGGTGGTGGTCACCGAGGTGATCGTCCGCGCGGTACGACTAGAGGTTCTCCCACAGGCCGAGCGTGTTGCCCTCGGTGTCCTTGAAGTAGGCGAACGCGCCCATCCCTTCGATCTCGGTCCTCGGCGCGATCGTCTCGCCGCCGCCTGCCTCGACCTTCTTGAGCGCCTCGTCGATCGAGTCGACCCCGATGGTGATGACGGGCGTCGCCGGCGCTTGGTTCGATCGCGTGTACATGCCGCCGTTGATCGCACCGCGGTCCATCGGCAGCTGCTGCTCGTCGACAGGAGACGTGATGAGGGTGACGTACTGCATCTCCGGGACCTCTTGAAGCTGCCATTCGAAGGTCGAGCCGTAGAACTCCTTTGCTCTGGCTGTGTCGTCGGCCGGGATCTCGAAGTGCACGACCTTGTCCATACGTTCCTCCTTCCGACGGGGCCCGCCATTCCAACGCGTCCGGCTGGATAGGGCAAACCGAGAGGTGCCGCGCACCGGTCCTACGCTGGAGGCATGACCGTCTGGACACGGGAGCGGTTGCGGCACGCCGCCGCCTTCTTCAAGCAGGGACGGAACCCGGCGGCCGCCGTCTACGACTCGATCGGTCCGGATTTCTTCCTCGCACTCGACGACGGCTGGTTGAACCTGGGGCTCTGGCACGGCGATGGGACCGATGCGGACGAGGCGCCGGTCGCCGTTCGACGGCTGGTCGAAACGCTCGCGGTCGAGCTCCCCAGGGGCGGCGCGGTCCTCGACGTGGGGAACGGGCTCGGCGCCCAGGACCCGCTCATCGCGGAGAGAGCGGAGCCGAGCCGGCTCGTCGCACTGAACGTGACGCGATCGCAGCTGGTAGCGGGCCGCGCGTGGCTCGAGGAGGCCGGCGCGCTCGCGGTGAACGGCGACGCGACTCGGATGCCGCTGTGGGACGACAGTTTCGACGGCGTGATCAGCGTCGAGGCCGCGTTCCACTTCGCGTCTCGGCGCCGGTTCCTCGCCGAGGCGTTCCGCGTGCTGCGTCCCGGCGGCGTGCTGTCGATGTCGGACATCGCCACCAACCGGATGCCGCGGGGACCGGTCGAGGGCGCGGCGGCTCTGGCGCAACTCCGCGTGTGGGGCCTCCGCGCGAGCGCGGCCGCGTCCGTCGACCAGATCGCGGCGTTGGCTCGGGCGGCCGGGTTCGACGAGGTCCACGCGAGGCGAGTCGGCGACCGGACGATCGGGCCGGCGCTGCGGTTCGTTCGCCGCAGACTCGAGACCACGCACGCTCCCCTGACGATGCGGGTCGCGGCGCGAACGTTCGTTTCGGCCACGGAGCTGCTGTGGCGGAACGGTCTTGTCGACTACGTGATCCTTCGAGCGGAGAAGCCGACCTAGCCGGGCTCCTTCTGCGTGCGCTGTGTGCGCTACGTGCGCGAGAGCTCCCGCCGGAGCGCCGACAGCGGGAGCGAGCCGAGCGCCAGCAGCCGGTCGTGGAACGCCGACAGCGAGAAGGCGTCACCGTCGCGCTTGGTCGCGTCGGCGCGCTGCTGTTCGATCTCGAACTGTCCGGTCTTGTACGCGAGCGCCTGAGCCGGGAGCGCGATGTATCGGTCGGTCTCGATCACGGCATCGGTGTGCGCGACCCCGGCCTGCTCGAGCAGGTCGATGGCCTGCTCGCGCGTCCACTCGAAGGCGTGGATCCCCGTGTCGACGACGAGTCTCGCCGCGCGCATCCCCTGCATGTCGAGCATGCCGAGGCGTTCGCCCTCGTTCTCGAACAGGCCCATCTCGTCGGCCAGTCGTTCGCTGTACAGGCCCCACCCCTCGGCGAACGCGGACCCGGCCATGAGGCCGCCGAACCGCCGGAGCGCGGGCCGCTCGCCGAGCTCCTGCTCGATCGCGATCTGGAAGTGATGGCCCGGGTTCGCCTCGTGGTACGTCGTCGTGGCCAGATGGTGGAGCGGCTTGCCCTCCAGGTCTCCGCCGTTCACGTAGTAGATGCCCTTGCGCGACCCGTCGGCGGACGGCGGCTGGTAAAAGGCGAACGGCATGTCGGCTTCGCGGAACTCCTCGACCGGCTTCACCGTGCAGTTCTCCGACGGCATCCGGCCGAACGAGGCGCGAGCCGCCTCCCATCCCTTCGCGACCTGTGACTCGGCGAGAGCGACGAGCTCTTCCTTCGTCCGGGCGCGGTTCCCTCGCTGGTCGAGGAGCGCGACGGCGGCCTTCGGATCCGCGGCGCCGATCTGCTCCGCCGCCAGGCGTCGCTCCTCTTGGATCTTCGCCAGGTCCTCGAGCCCGAGGTCGTGCACCTTTTGCGCCTCGAGCGGCAGGGTCGTCCAGGACAGGATCTGGGCCGAGTAGATCTCGTCGCCCCCCGGCAGGGCGTGCAGGCCGATCGTCTCGGTCGCCGACGGCAGGTACTCGCGGAGCGCGTCGAGGTAGCGCGAGAGCGCCGGCATGAAGTGGTCGCGCAGCGTCTCGATGACGCGTTCGCGCCCGGCTGCATCGTCTTGCGGAAGCGGCAACAGCCCGGGTGATTCCTCTACCGGCGTCGCCAGGACGCGCTCGACCTGCGCCACGGCGCGTTCGACCACGACGCGCGGCGCGGTGACGCCGGCGGCGAGTCCGTCCTTCGCGACGCCGATGACCGCCTCGTAGAACTCGGGCGCGTGCCCCAGGCGAGTGACGTAACGGTCGAGGCGTTCTGGGGTGTCGGCGCGCTGCATCGAGGCGAGCTCCCCGATGATCCCGCCGGGACCCCACAGGTGGCTGACGGACTGCAATCGGTCGACGCGATGCTCGAGCGCGGCGATCTCACGCGAGGCGATCGCCTCGAGCACGTCGAGCGTGGTGCGCAGATCGACGTCCTCCAGGTCGCGGTCGAGGAGTGCGAGCTCCTCGAGCGCCGAGCGGTGAAGCGTTTCGCGCGCGGCACGGCCGGCGTCGCTGGGGTCGGGGAGCCGATCGTCGTACCGCTCGTCGCCGACCATGGTCCCCAGGAGCGGTTCGAGCTCGAGCAGTTTCTCCCAGTAGCGGTCGATCAGGTCACGCGCAGCTTTGATCGATTCGGTCATGTCGTCTCGTCCCTCTCGCGGTCGACGTCGCAGTCGATGTCGCGCCATCCTATCCAGCGCGTGGGGCGTGCCGGGGTGTCGGAGGATGCCGGCGTTTCCGAGCTGTTCCACGGCGAGAACCAATAGCGGCCGCTAGCACGACGTTTGAATCCGTCGCGGCAATGCGAACGTCGATTCGCAATCGAGTGTCAGTGGCGGGTGTTAGCGTCGCCCTCGTGTTCGACTCAACAACGACGCAGTCGCTTACGTTTGCGCTCGACACGGCGAACGCAGACGTGGGTCGCGCGCAGCGACAGATGCTGCATCTGATCGCCGACGCGGATCGCCGTGACATCTGGCGTGATTCCGGTGCCCGCGACACCGCTCACTTTCTCGCCATGCGCTACGGCATCTCCGAGTGGAAGTCCAGGCGGTGGGTCGCCGCGGCACACGCCCTCGAGTCCTTGCCT